>JAEEGJ010030121.1_pt1 | contig 10633 bp, 7 predicted proteins | sample 8958761 | NCBI WGS metagenome assembly JAEEGJ01 (sample SAMN16246546, study PRJNA631951) | gut metagenome | biome: gut microbiome; feature: rumen; material: RS-attached | host: Bos | place: Iran: Karaj | collected 2018-10
GAGTCTTTTTGCCGTAGTAATCGTTCACCGGTGCAAACAGGTAGAATGCACCTTCGGGGGCGCGCGGCTTGGTCTTCAAAAATGAAGTGCGTTCGAGCATGTAAGCCCTGCGCTTGCGGAAGGCTGCTTGCATAGCGTGAACATTGCTCTTGTCCATGTTGAGTGCACCGAGGGCGGCGTACTGTGCGACATTGCTCGGGTGGTGCGTGGCCTGTCCCTGGATTTTGCCGATAATCTTTGCAATCGGAGCGGGGGCGGCATCGTAACCGATTCTCCAGCCGGTCATGCAGTGCGATTTCGAGAAACCGTTAATTACAATCGTGCGTTCGGCCATGCCGGGGAATACCGCGGCGCTTGTAAATTCTGTATCGTAGACAAAGTATTCATAAACTTCGTCCGAGATGCAGTAGATGTCCTGTGCAACAATTTCTTTTGCTAAAGCTTCAAGTTCGCTCTTGCTGTAAACGGCGCCAGTTGGGTTGCACGGATTGTTCAAGAGAATTGCCTTCGTGCGCGGCGTGCAAGCCTTGCGCAAGTCTTCGGCATCAATCTTGAAATTCTTTTCAATGCCCGCTTCAACAAACACCGGCGTACCGCCGAGCCACTTCACAAGTTCCGGATACGTGACCCAGTACGGGGCTGGGATAATCACTTCGTCGCCCGGATTAATCAAGGCGGCGAGTGCGTTGAACACGGCGTGCTTTGCACCGCTCGTCATGATGATTTGTGATGCGTCGTAATGAAGTCCGTTTTCTTCTTCCAGTTTTTTGGCGACTGCCTTGCGCACGTCTAAAATCCCGACGGGTGCGGTATAGCGCGTCTTGCCTGCGCGGATAGCTTCGATAGCCGCATCTTGAATGGGGGTGGGCGTTCCAAAGTCGGGTTCGCCTGCGCCGAGACTCACGACGTCCTTGCCGTCTGCGATCATCTGTTTTGCCATCGTGTCGATGGCGACGGTGAGCGATGCTGCAATATTTTGCGTTCTATCAGAAAGCGTTTTCATTTTTAGCTTCCTTTTTCCTTTTCTGTCTCAGACGGTATTGGTCGAGCGATCCTGCGATGAGGGGGAAGATGGTGAATTGGGAAATGAATATGCAGATAAGGCCCGTCAACGAAACGTAACCCATGCTACGCAGCCCCGGATGGGACGAAACGAGCATGCCGTAAGTACCGATGAACGCTGCCATCTGCGAGAGGAAAATCGTAAAGAACTTGTCCCTAAGAATTGTGAGCGCCGTTCCTTTTTGCTTCTCATAATAAGCCGTGAAGAACTGGAGGGAACCATCGATGCTTGCGCCAAGCAAGATAGGGAAGGCGAGGGCACTGTATGCCGAAATTTGTACGTCAAACGCGTTGAGCGATGCCACGAACCAGCATGCCGCAAATACAGACGGAAGCGCGGTAAACAACGCACGGCTAAAGCGGTTGTAATAAACGAGAATGAACAGGAAAATCAAAATACCGCCCACTTGCAAGGGTCTACTAAAGTTATTTGTAATCCTGTCCAAGAAAATAGCGCGTGTAATCGGGATGCCAGCCACCAGGTATTTCCCGTTGTCAATCCCTTCAATCTGGTGGAGTTCCTTGTACAACTTCACGCATTCACTGCCGTAGTTTTCCTTGATGTCCGTAAAGATGAATGCAAAACGCCCTTGCTTGCCGTGCTTGTCGCGGAACTTTTTGGCGATGTACTCGGGCGGTTCAAAATCATCCGTCTCGTCGAATTCCAGCGCTTGTTCCACCTTTTCAAGATTTTCGAGTTCGCTCTTGGAGAGCGCTTCGCGGAATTCCTTTGTAATCAAGTTGTGCAGATGGCGGAGCTTTTCCATTTTCTTCTGCTGCAAGTTGGGGGAGAACTGCGCGAGCGTAAACAGTGAATTGACGGTCGAAAGTTCTCCGTCGTTCTTGAGCTTGGTGAATTGTTCCAGCAGGTTCTCGCTTTCGGCGCTTTCCGGGAGCATCACGATGACCGGTGTCTTGTTCATGAATCCCGTCTCTGCAATCAGGGAATCAATCGTCGCGTCCTTGTAGTTGATTTCTGTTGCCGAAAAGTCGTTGCGGATGTGCAAGCGCGTGCCGCCGATGTAAAGCCCGACGAGGCTTGCCGCGATGATAATCGAAAAAATCGTCCAGTTCAAACGGTTCGAAAGCATCGAAATCTTGCATTCAGGATGGATTTGCGAATGCCTGATGGAGAACGGTTTTTTGCGCTGTGCCACCTGCAAAAGTGCCGTCGAGAAAAGTAGCGTAATCGCCCAGTTCAAAATGCAGCCCGTCGATCCGAGCACGCCGAGTTCCTGAAGTCCCGGCAGCGGAATCAAGATAAGGCTTGCAAACAACATGGCTAATGCAAAAGTTGAAACAGCGGTGGAGGGACCAATGCCGAGAAGTGCGCTTTCAATGCAAAGCTGCGGACTCAAATTCTGCTCGCGTTCCAAAAAGTATCTGTTCAGAACGTGGTTGATAATTTGCAGCGCTTGCCCCGGAAGCACAATCGCAAGCAAAAGCGTAAACAGGTTGATGCGCCCGTAGAACAAGTACGAACACGCCATCGTCGTGACAATCGGCGTTGCAATCGGCAGTGCCGAAATAAAAATCAATTGCGGCTGCCTAAAGAAGTTGAAGATCAAAAGCAGAATAATCAGCCCCGCCGTGACGCAGCCCACCATCTTCGCTTCGGGCAAAAGTCGCTTGCCGGTCTGGATAGATTCGTAGACTTTGCCCGCGTAATGTACCTGGAAATCGCTAGGCGTTTTTTCGTTTTTCAACTGCTCGGTAACTTCATAGAACAAGTTACGGTTCGCCTGCAAATCCGAGATGGAATGCGTCGGGTAAATCTCGACAATGCGGATGGTTCCGGTTTTGTTGGAATGGCTCACGGCGAGCTTGTCAAAGTACTTCTTTTCGAGGTCGCTCAAAAGCTGTTCGCGCTGTTCCGAAGTCGTCTGCGTGATGGAATCAATCGCGCTTTTGAGGTCGATGAACAGCGGGTTGTTCTTCATGATGTAGTCGTGCTTGAGCTGCTCGATACGATGCACCATGATATCAATATCGTTTTCACTGGCGTACAAGAACTTGTTCTTCTTGTAATAATCGATGTCGGTCTCGAAGTCCGCAAAATGGACCGCCGGACTCGTCTGCATCTTTTGTGCGAGGTCTTTGGCGATGCGATAGTTCGCGCTCGAATCCGCCGATTGCAAAATGACGATGAGGCTCCCGAGCCCACCAAATTCGTCTTCAATCTTCTGGACGTTGCTCGGTTCACGCGCACTCGTAATCGTGTCTTGCAGCTGTAAATCCCAGCGCAAGTGCATTATGGGGTAAATGCTCAAGATGCCTACCGCAAGGAACACCGTAAGGATGATCTTTGGGTAAGTCGCTAATTTTTTGATAATTTTTGCAAAAAGTGAAAACATCATACTCAATATAACTATATATTAGGGTGGAAATGATTCGTTTGGTAACATTACTGGTACTTGTGGGCGTGCTGTGTTTGCCTGCGCGTGCAAATGAGTCTAGCGAAGCGGTGCAGGACACTTCTTCGAGTTCTTCGTCGTTCTTCGAGATCATTTCTTGGCCCTTCGTCCATGTCATCCAGCCGTTTTTTAGCTCGCTGGTCTACCCGATTGCTGCTCCGATGCTCTATGCGATTGACAATGGCGTTGCTGACAAGGCGGTTGAGCTTATCACGTTCGGAAAAAAGCGCAATATCCTCATTTACCCGTTGTTTAACCTGAAACCGGGGAGTTCCACGATGATTGGCGTGTGCTACCGACACAGGAACCTGTTTTTGCAGAGTGACTATACCGTTGTCGAAGAGCATTTTTACGCCAATAGCGACGTCGATGTCAAATTGCGCTATTCAAAGCAGTCTCTTTTCGGGAAAAAATTGTACGGAGCGACGAATTTGAACCTCTATATGGACCGTGATAACGGTTTTGTTCTGCCGATGACCAAGGAATCTTTCAAGCAGGCAGATACGACTCTGAATTGGGGCGTGCAATTGGGTTTTCCGTTGACGGAATCGCGAAATTGGAACTTTAGCTTTGGAGGCGAACTCTATTACCATTGGGCGGATTTTACGGATACAAAGGACTCCGTGCTCGATGACCCAAAATACCGGATAGAAGATCGCGGCTTGTACCAGACCCACTATGAATTCCCGATTTTCATGAACCTCGTTTATGATAACCTGGATTTCCCGTATGCGCCGTCGAGAGGTCAACGTTTTAGCTTGAGAGCGTCTTATGTGGCTGTAAGTGAGTACGAGGGGATTAATTCCGATGACCTTGCGTTGGTGGGCTTGAAACGTGAGGGCGGTTTAAAGGATGGTGGCAAAAACCATGACTTTATCAGTATCGACGCCTTTTATCAAATCTATTTCTTCATCGGAAGTGCGGATAAGTATGTGCTTACGGCAAAAGAAGGCCGCAAAACGAGAAAATTCTATACAGATTTCTCGTGGAGCGAAGCGCTTCGTGTGTGGCGCCCAGAAAATCTAGTGGAAACACTTTTTGAACGCCGTGTTTTTGCATTCCAGTTCCGTTTCCAGGGCGTTTGGGAAATGGAAAAGGGCGGCGCGCCGTATTCGGCATTCCCGGCGTTGAATGCAAGGTTCCCCCTGCGTGGGTACACGGATGCGTGGGTGGCGCCGTTCTTGATGGGACTTTCGGCGGAATACCGTTGGCCGGTGGACCGCTTGGTGGATGGCGTTGTGTTCGACGAATATGCAATGATTAGCGATAAGGTGAATAGCTGGTCAAAGGATCATCTCTACAACTCGTGGGGTTTTGGTGTCCGCGTGCGTAAGCCCGATATGTTCTTGCTCCGCTTGCAGTTTGCCTTCCATAGCTGGCACGGCATCAGCCTTATTTTCACCATCGCCCCAGAATTCCGTTAATGACGCTTTTTATAGCTCCAATTCCATCTGCTCGCTCATCAGCGATTTTGGTATTGTCTTGTGTAGCATCCTGTACGCGTTTGGCGTTGCGACGCGCCCGCGCGGCGTCCTGGAAATAAGCCCTTTCTGGATCAGGTACGGCTCGTAGACCTCTTCGAGCGTGTCCGGCTCTTCACCCATGGCAGCACTGATCGTCCCGAGACCGACCGGACCTCCGTTGAACTTGTCGATCATCATCGCAAGAATCTTGCGGTCGGTCGGGTCCAGCCCTTCGCTATCGATGCCGAGCATTTCGAGAGTCTTGAGTGCTGCGCGTTCGTCAATCACGCCTGTTCCGCGCACTTGAGCCACGTCTCGACAACGCCTGAGTACACGGTTTGCCACACGAGGCGTCCCGCGGCAGCGTCCGCCGAGAATCTTTGCCGCTTCTTCCGAGAGTTCAACGCCTAAAATGCGTGCGCTACGCATGAGAATCTTGACGATGTCCTTCTCGTTGTACAGCTCCAGTCGGTATTGCAACCCGAAGCGGTCGCGGAGCGGTCCGGTCAACAGCCCGCTGCGGGTGGTGGCGCCCACGAGTGTAAAATGCTTGAGGGGGAGGTTCACGCTCCTTGCTGCCGGACCGGAATCCAACATGATGTCGAGGCGAAAATCTTCCATAGCGGGGTAGAGGTACTCCTCGACCACGCGATTCAAACGGTGAATCTCGTCGATGAACAAAATGTCGTTCTCTTGCAGGCTCGTGAGGAGCCCTGCAAGGTCGCTAGCCTTTTCGAGCACGGGACCGCTTGTGATGTGGATGTTCACGCCCATTTCTTTGGCGATAATGCTCGAAAGAGTCGTCTTTCCGAGACCTGGAGGACCCGCAAACAAGCAGTGGTCGAGCGCATCGCCGCGCTGTTTCGCGGCTTCAATCGCAATCGAAAGGCTTTCCTTGATATCGTCTTGCCCTGTAAATTCGCTCAAACTAGGCGGTCGCAAGTTGCGGTCTGTATCGCCCTCGTCAAAAGAACACTTCTGCGGTGAAATAATACGCTGATCTTCCATATTTTCCCTGCACTGTCACCCTGGATTTATTCCGGGGCCACCATTCCTTCCTTGTCACCCCGGCCTCTGTGCCGGGGTCGCCAATTTATAAATACTTTAACGCCTCCGGTATGAGGGCTGCGGCATCCGCCCCATCCCCAAGAACCTCGACTGCCTTCACAACAGCCTTTTCCGCCGCCGGATCCTTCACCCCGAGCGTATGCAGTGCCAAAACAGCCTCGAGCTTTGCTCCCGTCAACGCACCGACACTTGTAATCCCGCTGCCCTCGACATCGCCGAGCGCCTGCAACATATTTGCCGCTTTTTCCTTAAGCGTAAGCGTCATCTGCTCGCAAGTTTTTTTGCCGAGCCCCTTGATCTTTCCAAGAGAAGCCTTGTTATCGCTTGCAATCATGTTCAGCAAGTCTGCAGGCGTGCTCCCGCTCAGAATCCGCTGTGCAAGCTTCGGACCAACACCGTTGACCTCCAAAAGCATCAAAAACAGGTTCTTTTCGGTCGTATCCGCAAATCCGAAAAGCGTCATGGAATCTTCGCGTACCACAAGATTCGTGTGCAGCGTGACTTCGGCACCTTCATCGGGCAGCTTGCCCGCCGTAAAAGCCGAAATATTGATGCCGTAACCGACACCCGCGCACTCCACAACCACAAACGTGGGGGATTTCTGCACCAAAACGCCTCGAATCCGCTCAATCATAAAATCTCCAAAAATATGCACTTTTGTGCTACTGCACGAATATACACTATTTTTGTGTGCGTGTCAAGAGAAATCTTTGGCAAGCTATGTATTTTAGGGGTTTGAAATTTTTTACAAAAGTTTAGCGGTATAAATTCCTCAAAAAAGCGTGTTAAGTAATAGGGGCGGGTGCAACTTCTTAACAAAAAGGGAAAATACATGTCTAATAACGCTAATCAATCGACTAAAAAATACATAGTCAGGAACGAACAAGGCGAGGAATTTCTGCTGCCTAAATACGCGGCAATTTTTCGCATTTTAATGGACGACAAGGATACCATTCGCGATGTTCTCAACAGCTTGCTCCAACTGGATCATGACCACGAAATTGTTGACCTCGAATACGAATTCGAGAAGCCCATTGACATCTTTATGCCGGAAAACGACCCTGCGCGTCTCGATGTTTGGGTACGTACCAAGGATAACCGATATCTTAACATAGAAATGCAGAATAAGGTGCACTCGTTCTTCTTTGACCGCATGCAACTCTATAATTCGTACCTCACGCTGCGTGGCAAGTATGAATATAATCGTTCGCCGTATTTTCAAGGACTGTCGGAAGAGGATCGTAAGTATCGCTATTACGAACTTCCGGAAACAGTATCTATTTGGCTCTGCAATAGTTCGATTCTTCAATCAAAGGACATCTATAAGGACGTTTGGACCACTTATAGCGAATATGAGGTCAAGTCGGGGAACGCACTTCCTATTTCTCGGAAAAATAGGTATATTGTAGTGGACTTGCCCAACTTTTTGCGTTTGCGTAAGGGCGTGAAAACCCGCGAGGATTTTTGGCTCCGTCTTATTTCTCGAGGTCCGCTTCAGGTTCCGGAAACGGAAGACCCAATTTTCGTGAATGCTCGTGAACGTTTGCGCGTAAGCCGCATGAAACCTGAACTTTTGAAAGCATTGGAGGCTAACATGTTTGACCATCATGAATACGAAGCTCTTGAAGCCGAAGCCTTCCTTAAGGGCGAAGCTCGGGGCCTTGCGAGTGGTATGGAAAAGGGTGCCCAGCAGGAACGCGAAAAAAGTGATGCTCGTGATTCCAAGAGGGCTGAGTATTTCCGTTCTAAGGGCGTTCCGGAAGATATTATCTCTGAGGGTTTTGCCCTGAAGTAGCTAAAAATCTTCCTAAAAAATGCTCCTGCAAATTTGCAGGAGCTGAAAATTTAAATCGTTTTTATGTCTAGCATACTCTTGGTGTAACGCTTCACGATTGAGTTTAAAAGCGTTTGGTAGGGAATCTCTACCCGTTCTGCTTTTGCTTTGAAAACTCCGATTACTTGCACTGTCCATATAGAATAGGTATAGCCAAAACTTTCCTCTTGACCTTTTTGTACCCCTGATTGATTAGCAGCGGCGCCCCAACACCGACGACCGTGTACGCCATCCACCAGAACGGCCTATCCGCCAAAACCGGGAACACGCTCAGAGTCTCGTGCGGCAAATTGTACAGGCAAACCTGGATGTACGTCACAATCTTGAACGTCAAAAAGTGCAGCCCAATGATGCAAACGGTGTTTTGCCCGAGATAACTGAAAAAGCTCGAAGCATGCGAAAAACGCGACACCCCGACCGAAACGGAGTAAATCAGGAACCAGCCCGCGACCGCGCATAACAAATAGAACGCGGGGGAGGTATAGACACCCATGCTCAGCTCTACTGACCCGAACTGGTTACAGACGAGCAAAATCGCAAGCGTCACCACGAAAACCGACATCCAAATCCGTGGCGAAATGGCGCTAAACGGCAATTTTTTCAGCAGAACCCCAATGGCAAACATCACATAAGCCCCCGCGATGTGCTCGAAAATGCTATGAATTCGAATGCCTCGCTGAATCAGGTAGAACGAAACCAAAAAAAACGCGAGCCCCAGCGCAAAGTTCACAAATTCCCGGAACCGCACGTGCAGACGCTTGTGCAAATAATCCACAAACGCGTAAAGAATCGTAACCTCGAACAACGTCCCGAGGAACCAGCAGGCACCCGCCAGCGGCCCGCCCTTCATGTACAAAAGCGCGTTAAACAGAATCCCGTTTGCAAGAGTCGGAGCCGTCTTGACATCGATGGGGTAAATCTCGTACCTGATGAACGCCTCGGAGAGCAAAAGGAACAGCGTGTTGAAAAAGAAACACGGCAACCACAGGCTCTTGAACCTCTTTCGGAGTAAATCCAGAAACTTTGGGAAGCTATCGCTGTAGACCGAATTCAGAACGTAGCCCGAAGCCATGAAGAAAATCGGCATGTGGAACAGGTAGATAAAATTCTTCGCCGCGCACTCGCAATGTCCAAGAACCACAAGGACAATCCCGATTCCCTTGATGATGTCCAAGTTCCTTGAACGCTCTAAACACTTGTGCGGTCCCGCCGAATCCATCCTTAACCTTGAAAACAAAGTCCCTGTTACGTACTCATGAAAATTTAATATAAAATGAGACGGATAAATGTTTTATTTCTTTGACAAACCGTAATGGGTTGTTTTTGGGACTAATTGCAATGTATCCAAAATTTAACCGAAACTTTTGGGAGAAAAACGCGTGTTAATATAATCGGTAAGGGAATGTTCTCTGCCATTATATAAGGATACTTTTATGTCAATTGAATCTATAAAGAACGATATGTTTCTTGGGGATACCCGTGAATTTTGTGAACAGCAGAAACTTGAAGAAATCAAGAGTAAAAAATATCTTGATCCGCTTTACGATGCCGCTTTCAAGGCTTTTTTGAGCGATGAACAGGCTCTTGTCAGTTTCTTGAACGGAGTCTTTCATTTGGAAGGTAATAGTAAAATCAAGTCTGTCTCGGTCAAGAACACCGAGATCAACGTTATCTTTCCGCAGGTCAAAACATTCAGGCTTGACATTCGTGCGAAAACAGCAAACGGGTTCTGCATCAATGTGGAGATGCAGAAAGCGAAACCGCTTCATTTTGTGGAGCGTGTTTTGCTGCAGCATAGTGCTTTCTTGCTCCAGAGTAAGTACGAATTGGACCAAGAAACGTTTGCAGGAAAGTCTACGAACCTCACAGATGAGGAACGCGCCGAGCGAGAATCCCGCCGCTATGAAATTCCGCCGACATTTGCTATTTGGATTTGCGACTTTGCTATTCAACAACAAGACAATTACCGTGGTACATGGGCGATTCGGAACGAGAAGGGCTTGACGATTTCCGATAAGGTTAAGTATATTATGTATGATTTGACTCGATTCGATAAGTCGGAGACACAAGTTAAGACTGACGAGGAACGTTGGCTTTTCTTGCTGAAACATGCGGGTACAGCTCAGTCGCTTCCGGATTTTGGAGATGAGACTATCGCAAAAGCTATTCGTCGAATCTTGGTTAATAATGCATCGGAAACACTTTTGAGAGAACAGGTTAAGAGTATGGTTTTGACAGAAGAAGAACAGGATTATCTCGCCTGGATTAAGATGAAAGGTGTTACGCAAGGAGCCTATCAAAAAGCTCGTGAAATGGCGAAGAAAATGCTGTTAAATAACGAACCTATCAATAAAATTATTGAATATACAGATTTTTCTGAATCCGCTGTCTTGGCGATTAAGGCGGAAATTGAAAAGCAATAGGCTAGGCTCGAAAGCTGATCTCGCCATCAAATAACCCCTCAATCATTCAAAAAACGTAAAAAACGGTCTTTTGAGGCCGTTTTTTTTGCTTTCATAACGTCATCTTTTAAAGAAAAAATAAGAAATCTGTCATTTAATGGGCAGTAACCCTACAAAATTACAATAATATTACTTATATTTGCCACAATTAGTTCCACATCCGGTCTGACCAGGAATAGCGGAGGTCGCTATGAACAAAAGATGACCGGAGTAACCCTGAGGTTGCGGTAATCCATGACGCGTTTCGAGAAGAAGGTCTGGCTCTCTAGCCCTACAATGCACGGCGACGAAATCAAGTACGTCACTGAAGCTTACGAAACCAACTGGATG
>JAEEGJ010030123.1_pt1 | contig 10632 bp, 8 predicted proteins | sample 8958761 | NCBI WGS metagenome assembly JAEEGJ01 (sample SAMN16246546, study PRJNA631951) | gut metagenome | biome: gut microbiome; feature: rumen; material: RS-attached | host: Bos | place: Iran: Karaj | collected 2018-10
TATTAACTTTGCACTCGAAAAGAACAATTGCTTTCTATAGATTGAACGCAAAGACACAGAGACGCAAAGTGTTCAGATACAAAATCTCCGCGTCTTTGTGTCTTTGCGTTTGAATAATCTATATGAAGTTTATGTAGTAATTTTAAAAGAAAAATCATTGAAGACATTCGAAGAACTTGGCGTTAGTGAAGAAATCCGTCGCGCCATTGAAGAACTCGGTTTTGCACAGCCAATGCCTGTGCAGGAGCAAACCATCCCTTTCCTTTTGGAAAGCCAGAACTCAGATCTTATTGCCCTTGCCCAGACAGGTACAGGTAAGACCGCAGCTTTCGGTATTCCGCTAATCCAGAGTATTGACACGTCAAGTCGCGACACTCAGGCTATTGTTGTTGCTCCTACCCGCGAGCTTTGCCTGCAGATAGCCGATGACATGAAGGATTTCGCAAAGTACGTTAAGGGACTGCATATCAGCGCTGTCTATGGTGGTACTTCCATAGAGAACCAGCGCCATGAACTGAAACATGGCGCTCAGATTGTTGTAGCTACCCCAGGTCGTCTTATCGACTTGAAGAATCGTGGATATGCCAAGTTGGAGAATGTCCGCAAGATTGTACTTGACGAGGCTGATGAGATGCTCAACATGGGCTTCTCCGAAAGCATCAACGAGATATTCGAGTCTATCCCGGAAGAACATACCACACTTCTCTTCTCTGCAACGATGTCACGAGAAGTAGAGCGTGTGGCAAAGCAGTATCTGCGCGACTATCAGGAAATCGTAGTAGGTTCACGAAATGAGGGTGCAGAGAACGTAAACCACATCTACTATCTTGTAAATGCCAAGGACAAGTATCTTGCACTCAAGCGTATTGTGGATTACTATCCTCGCATCTATGCTATCATTTTCTGCCGTACAAAGGCAGAGACACAGGAGGTGGCCGACCATCTCATTCGTGACGGCTATAATGCGGAGTCACTTCATGGCGACCTTAGCCAGCAACAGCGTGACCTCACGATGCAGAAGTTCCGCAACCACCTTACCCAACTTCTTGTGGCTACTGATGTGGCTGCTCGCGGACTTGACGTTGATGACCTCACCCACGTTATCAACTATGCTATGCCTGATGATATCGCTTCTTACACCCATCGCTCAGGTCGTACTGGTCGTGCAGGCAAGAAAGGTACATCTATAGCCATTATCCACACTCGTGAGAAGCATAAGATACGTGCCGTTGAGAAGCAGATAGGCAAGGAGTTTGTTGACGGTACTCTGCCAACTCCACAGGAGATCTGTACCAAACAACTTTTCCGTGCTATTGACGAAATCGAAAAGGTTGATGTCATCGAAGAGCAGATTGAGCCTTTCATGGCAGAGGTTCGTCGCCATTTCGAATATGTTGACAAGGAGGATATCCTGAAGAAGATGGTAAGTCGTGAGTTCGGACGATTCCTCTCATACTATGCCAATGCCCCAGAGATCGAGAAGCCTGTCAGCAAGAAAGAACGCAGTAACTCTAGAGATTCAAAGAACTCTAGGGGTAATAAGTCTCCTAGAGAGCCAAGAGCTGTTCAGCAAGGCTACACACGTCTTTTCGTCAATCTCGGTAAAGACCACGGTTTCTATCCTGGAGAGGTTATGCAGTTCGTAAACCGTCATGTTCAGGGACGTCAGGAGGTCGGCCATATCGAACTTATGGCAGGATTCTCTTTCATAGAGGTACCAGAGCGAGACGCAAAGAAAGTAATGAAGGCTCTTGACGGTACATTCTATAAAGGCCGTCAGGTGAGATGTAACGAAGACAATCCGGACGGAAAAGCTGCAGGTGGTCGCGGAAGAGGTCGTAAGAGTGAATCAGAAGGTCGTGGACGTTCTGGCCGTGGTCGTAAGGACGATTCTGATTTCTCTCGCTTTGAGAAGAAGAGCAAGCGTAATAATTCCCGTAAGGACTTTGATTCTGATACAGCAGGTATGCCCGAGACGGGCGATTGGCGTCAGTTCTTTAAGAAGAACGACGACCAGAGTCGCAGACGCGGAAAGAAGTCTCTCCAAGAGCCTGACTTCTCTGAAGAGGGCTGGGCACGTAGAAAGCCGAAGAAAAAGTAAATTCATTTACCATGTACAATTTTGTCCATCACGGTAAATGGTAAATTGTAAATGGTAAATTGTAAATGGTAAATTGTAAATGGTAAATTGTACATAAAATGGTTTTGCCCACAACATTCTTTGGTCCAGTCTCGTGGTACGAGCAAATAGCTCGTGCCTCAGAACCCGTATTCATAGAGGCTCACGAGAACTTCCAAAAGCAGACTCTACGCACACGATGCCGAATAGCAACGGCAAATGGCGTACAGACGCTTACGGTTCCTGTGTCCGGCTCGGGTTCTATCAAGGATATAAAAATATCCGACCATAACAACTGGAGGCATCTTCATTGGCAAGCCTTGGCATCTGCCTACGGTTCTTCGCCTTTCTTCGAGTATTATGCCGATGACATCGCGCCTTTCTTTGAGAAGAAATGGGACTTCCTCTTTGACTACAACCTTGAGATTACCCATAAGATGTGTGAATTACTCGATATACGCACAGAAATACGCTTGACGGACGAATTCCAAGGCTGTTCCTTCAATCAGCATAATGACAGCAAACCATATTATCAGGTTTTTCAATCACGTCATGGTTTCATTCCTGACCTCAGCATCCTCGATCTCCTTTTTAATATGGGATCAGAGGCTATAATTTGTCTAATGAAAAAATAACTAACTATATGAAGAAATTACTCCTAATCTTTTCAGCTTTCCTGATTGTCCTTTGTGCCAATGCACAAAGCGATTCTCTCCGCATCTCTATCCTTGGCGACAGCTACTCAACCTTCTACGGTTGCGTCGTTCCTGATACAAACCTTATCTGGTATTACCCAACAGAAAGCCAGTATCACCAAAAGGGTAATGACGTTTGTGCAGTAGAACAGACTTGGTGGCATCAGGTCATTATGCGTATGGGCGCTAAACTTGAGCGCAACAATGCCTATTCTGGTGCTACGATATGCTATACGGGCTATCGTCCGAAAAAAGACATGCCTCATGCCGACTATTCCGATCGTGCCTTTATCACTCGTAGTAACTGGCTGGGCAATCCTGACGTGATTCTCGTCTGTGGTGCCACAAACGACAGTTGGTGTGGTGCTCCTATCGGTGACTATGTCTTCGGGAACTGGTCAAAAGAGCAGCTCTACTCTTTCCGTCCTGCTATGGCAAAGCTTCTGTATGACCTGAAGGGTAACTATCCAAAGGCTCGTATTGTGTTTATTCTCAATAGCGAACTGAAAGACGAGATCAACGAGTCGGTTCATACTATCTGCAAACATTATGATGTGCCTTGTCTTGACCTACACGACATTGACAAGCAATGGGGACACCCTTCTATTGCTGGAATGAAGGCATTTGCCGACCAAGTTGTAGAGTTCCTAAAGAAGTAAAAGAACTCAAAATCTCAATTCTTAAAACTCCTTAAAATATATGTTTTTCTGTTTGTGCACGAGCACAACACTTGACATAAATCAAACAAAACCGCAATTATTAATAAAAAACGTGAAATTGTTTGCGCACACAGAAAAAACTTACTACCTTTGCATTGTCAAAAGGAAAAAAGGACGATAAATCCCGGAAACATTCCTGAATGACACTTTGAACAGAATTGTTTAGGTTAGTAGAATAATAGATTTAGGTTTTAGTTATTAGGTTAAAGATTGTTTGACTCTTGGATAACATAAGAATGATCGCGAGATTGTTCTTTGAATTTAGAAAAGGATTTTAGTTAAACATATTTTTCAACACGCTACAGCTCGCGAAGAGTAGTAGCGTGTTTTTTTATGTGCTTATTTATGAGCGAACATAAAAAACTTTTGGATTCATTTGTAAATCACGAAATTAATTCGTACTTTTGTCTTGAAGAAGAAAATAAAGACAAATGAAACATAACAGATTGCCACATAATTCAGAAAAGAAAAACAGCATTACCTTCAACTATGAAGGTAATAGTGATGTGGTGCGAGATGCAAATGGGGTGTATTCAAAGGATGGAAGGACAATGCTTTATCCGTTTGTGCATGATGGTGTTGTGTTCGTGAAAAAAGGAGTACAGAATCTGTCATATTCTTTGGCTGACGATCCAGATAAAGCCATGAAACCTATTCGTAAGATAGTTTTTGAAGAAGGAGTAGAAAAGATATCTGAGGGCTGGGGTGGCTTATATGATAAAACTTCTAATGAAGAGCAAAAGATTGATATCAGTCTGCCCTCAACAATATGGAAAGTAAAGCAGGATGCCTTTGGAGATATGGTTGATGCAATTAATCATGTCTATGTTCCAAGAAGATGGGCAGGAGACATAAAGAAACATTTACCGTCAAACCTGCGTCCGAAAGTAAGGATAGACAGGATATTCTATACTCCTTTAAGTGATTGGAAACGCAATCCGTTAGGCAATTTCTTCGGCTTTTGGGGATCAGCTAATATGGGTTGTATGTCTATGTTGCTATCTCTTTTCAATGTCTTACTCATACTAGTTATGTGTTTTATTGGATATTTGACTTATCAAAGAACATTCCTTTCGTTTCACATAAATGCTTTCTGGTCTGTTATTACAGTTATAGGGTTAGTAGCCCTGGCAGATAGATATAGTGAAAAGCGAGGAAAGGCAAAGGATGTCGGAAAACACAAAAAAAGAAACGAAAGAGGTGTTTATTATGGAGGTGCTGTGGATTGGGTGGTATTATTGATGATAATTGTTGGAGTTACCTGTTCTTCGTTCTTTATTCTAAATGATAAGTTGGGTGGTCCGCAAGAAAAGTCAAAAGGTCAGGTGTTGACAATAATAACGTCTAGAAAATATCATTCAAGGCGGGTGGAGGTTAATCTTGACAATACAGATGTGACAGCGACAATTGGTACGGCAGGGTATAATGGACATGAATTAGGCCGTTATTACACTATCTATTATCACGAAGGATTCTTTGGCTTGCCTGTACTTGATGAGGTATGCCATTAAGCTATGTCTCTGCTGTATATTTACTACTGTATAGGCAAAATGGCGGTGGTATAACGAAGACATAGCGAAGGGATAACGGAGGTCTTTATTTTACATTTTTCATTTACTTCAGGTCCGCTTCTCATTCGCTACTAATCCGCTTCTAAACCGCTCCATAGAATGGGACTTGCACCGACTTTGCAACGGACTTACTACGGACTTGCAGCGGAGGATCAACGAAGGCAAAACATCTATTGAGTTGCATTGCTCACTTTTACATTTAGAAAAACAGAATTTTTACACTACTCTGCAACTCGTCACCCATAACGCTGTAATAACGTGTGCGTCAAAGAATTACAGCGGTGATTCATTTCATTCCACTCGTTACCCACTCATCACCCTTACATAGCTTATCAGTCTGATATAGAACAAGTTGCAAGGTCGATTCACTCGTCACCTTTTTCAGGGTGACGAGTGGGGAGAGGGTAAATTGCGCATATAACATTCACGTTCTCAATAAGTTACAACGATTTGGGTGATGAGTATGGTGACGAGTGGTATAGGGTGAATCAACGCTATAATCCACAATGTCACAACAATTTACAGCGCTATGGGTGATGAGTGACGAGTTTTTTGAAAACTCTTTTTCCGAACCCTAAATCGAAAAACACAGCATAGAAGTTTGGAAGTATAAGGAAAAATGTATATCTTTGCATTTGGACAAATCAAAGGAAAATGAATAACTTCAACGATATTTGATTGGGCTGACGGTACAATAACAAAAATTGGTAATAATAAGCTGGAACTATGAATAGAATTATTGACTATGTCTTCTACAGAGTATATCTTGAATACGAGAAATATAATTATCCTGCAATTTTTAGCAGTACATGTTATATTTCTGCATGTATTCTTTGCCTGTTTCTTCCATTAATCGTTCCGCTATGTAATATGTTGGAAGATGAGACAAAAACCTTTGCGATAATGTTCTTCTTACTATATATGGTGCTGATTTTTATTTTTGTATTAATCAGATATTACCAGTATGATAAAATGATAAATTTGAGATGTGACTATTCTGGATCTAAATTAAACAATAGTATTCCGACATGGTCTATATGGCTAATTTTACCAATATGTGCGGTTATAGGATTTGGAAGTACAATTTTTATCGAAATACACATTGTCAAACCCTATGGACTTACAGGTATAGGATATGATTTTTTTGTTAATCTTTTTGGCAATTAGAGTAAGACAGAATAAACACCTCTCTCTTGTTACTATTATCACGCAGAACTTTACATAAAAAATATCGCCCACAGGAATTAACCCGTGGGCGATAAAAGTATCTAACATCCTTCCCCTGGGGAAGGCTTGGTTAGGTCTTTAGAGATTTGGATTGAGAGTCTTCCAGTCCTCAACTGCAGGGATAATGCCGAGAGAGATGATCTCGTCACGCATAGCCTGAAGGTGCTCGTAAGACTTCTGAAGACCAGCCATCTCATCAGCAGTACCCTTAGGTGCTGTGAAGTGAACACCAGTCTTGTCGATTGTTGTTGGCATAGCCATCATTACGTTCTTGTACTGATCGTTGTTAACGTAGCAACCTGCAGGAAGCTCGAACTTAGCACCACCCATAGCGCCCTCGATCATCTTAACAGCCTGATAAGCTGGGCTCTGGAATGAAGAACGACCACGGAGCTTGATGATAGCAGAACCACCCTGAGTTGTGATCTGACGGATCTCAGCAAGACGCTCAGCAGAAAGACCGAGCTCAGCGAGTGACTTACCGTCAACCTTAACCTGAGAAGCGAATACAGCCATCTGCTCACCATGACCACCGTATGTGTGTGCGCCTGTTACCTTATCCTGCTGTACACCGAACTCGTTAGCAAGAGCCTCCTGCAGACGAGTAGAGTCGAGAGCAGCGAGTGATGTGAGCTGGTTTGGCTTAAGACCAGAGTGGATAAGAGCTGTAAGAGCTGTTACGTCAGCTGGGTTGAAGATAACTACAACGTGCTCAACGTCTGGGCAGTACTTCTTGATGTTGTCACCGAACTCAGCAGCAATCTTACAGTTGCCTACGAGAAGATCCTCACGTGTCATGCCTTCCTTACGTGGAGCACCACCTGAAGAAATGATATACTTAGCACCTGTGAATGCCTCCTTTGCGTCAACTGTATAGGTGAGGTTTGCACCTGGGAATGCGCAGTGACACATTTCCTCATATACACCATGAACACCAGGCTCAAAGATATCGTAGAGACATACGTTAGGTGTGAGACCCAACATCAATACTGACTGAACCATGTTAGAACCGATCATACCACCAGCTCCAACGATAACAAGCTTTTCGTTAGTTAAAAATGCCATTGTTGTTAAATATTTATTGATTTGTTGTATAACTACTTCTTCTAACGCGCAAATTAGATAAATGTTATCCCATTTTTTCTCATTTGCCATGCAAAGGTAGTTATTTTTCTTGAGAAAATAGCATGTTTTCTTCTTTTCTTTTGCAGAATAAATAAAAAATTGTATCTTTGTAATCTGCAAATGACAAAAGGCAAATGGCAAAAGACTTTAGACCTTAGCCTTTAGCCACCCACCTTTACTCTTTACACTTTACTCTAAAACAATGAACATTTCAGAAAGAATTTCTGCCCTTCGCGAGGTTATGCGACGCGAAAATATCGACGCTTTCATCTTTCCAAGCACAGACCCGCATAATGGCGAGTATGTGCCGAGTCATTGGCAAGGTCGCGAATGGATATCCGGTTTCAACGGCTCTGCAGGTACAGCCGTCGTAACTCTCAATGAGGCAGCCCTTTGGACTGACTCCAGATACTTCATTGCTGCTGCCGAACAACTTGAGGGTACAGGTTTCGAGCTTATGAAAGAGGGTCTTGAAGATACTCCGAGCATTTCGAAATGGCTGGGCAGAAAGCTCAGTTTCAATGGTGGTAACTGCGTGGGCGTTGACGGTATGGTGATGAGCGCAAATGATACAGACAATCTTATCTCCGAGCTCCGAAAGGAAGGTGGAATAACCGTTAGGACAAACTTCGCCCCTCTTGCCGAGATATGGAAAGACCGTCCCGAGATTCCTCTCAATCCTATTGAGATTCAGCCACTTGAATATGCAGGAGAGAGTGCCGAGAGCAAACTTGAACGCATACGACAGGCTATCCGCACTCGTCATGCTTGTGGAATCCTCGTCTCTACCCTCGACGACATAGCATGGACTCTTAACCTTCGCGGAACAGATGTTCATTGTAATCCTGTTTTCGTCAGTTATCTGCTTTTGAACGAGGACACCACTACCCTATTCGTCAACAACAGGAAACTCACGAAAGAGGTCAGCGATTACCTTGCATCTATCAACGTAAAGGTTGAACCTTACGAGAATGTGCGCAAGGCATTAAAGGAATACAAAGCCTATAACATCATTATGGACAAAGCCACCACTTGCAATACCTTATATAATGATGTGAGGGTGAAGGTTGAGGATTGCGAAAGTCCGATACCTGCCATGAAAGCCATAAAGAACGAGACAGAAGTGAAAGGTTTCCGTGAGGCTATGAAGCGTGACGGAGTGGCACTTGTAAAGTTCCTCCGTTGGCTAAAGCCAGCCGTTGAAAAGGGTGGTGAGACAGAACTGAGCATTTCACATAAACTTACCTCCCTACGAGCAGAGCAGCCTCTTTTTCGAGATATCAGTTTCGATACTATCTCCGCATATCAAGAGCATGGGGCAATCGTTCATTATGAGCCTACGCCAGAAACAGACAAACCACTTCGTCCAGAAGGTTTCCTGCTCTTGGATAGTGGCGCTCAATATCAGGATGCCACAACCGACATAACCCGAACAATAGCACTCGGTCCTACGACCAACGAGCAAAAGAAAGTCTATACCCTTGTTCTCAAGGGCAATATCCAACTGGCTATGCTCAAATTCCCTGACGGAGCCTCAGGCACTCAGCTTGATGCCCTTGCCCGAATGGATATGTGGCGAGAGGGCATGAACTATCTCCACGGAACAGGTCATGGAGTCGGCTCTTATCTCAACGTACACGAAGGACCTCATCAGATAAGGATGCAATGGAAATCCTGTCCTCTACGAGCAAATATGACAGTAACCGATGAGCCAGGACTCTATCTCGAAGGTCGCTTTGGCGTTCGCACAGAGAACACTATGATAATCCTTCCTTACAAGGAAACAGAGTTTGGCAAATTCCTTCAGATGGAACCTCTCACCCTCTGTCCCATAGACACAGAGCCTATCATACTTGAGATGATGAAACCCGATGAGATTGAATGGCTCAATAACTATCACAAACGGGTATGCGACGAACTCATGCCATTGCTTGAGGATGAAGAAGATAGGGAGTGGTTAAAGCAAAAGACCCACCCCCTTACCCCTCCCATAAAGGGAGGGGAGTAATTACACTCTTTTGATTAATATTTTCAATCACAAAAAACAATAAAATACTATTATAGAAATGGAAAATCCAAAGGAAAAACAACAGGGAACAGTACAAACGACTCCCTCCCCTCTACGGGGAGGGCCGGGGAGGGGTCTGTCTATCAGAGTAGGCATGGGCTACGACGTCCATCAACTTGTAGAGGGCCGCGACTTGTGGCTCGGAGGTATCAAAATCGAGCACACCCTCGGACTTCTTGGCCATAGCGATGCCGATGTTCTCATCCACGCAATCTGTGATGCCCTTCTTGGTGCAGCCAACATGCGTGACATAGGTTATCATTTCCCCGATACAGCAGCAGAGACAGACGGAATTGATTCAAAGATTCTTCTTCGTAAGACCATAGATTTGATAGCTACGAAGGGCTATGTCGTCGGTAATATCGACTGTACAGTATGTGCCGAGAAACCCAAGCTAAACCCACACGTAGAGGCTATGCGTGCCTGTCTTGCAGAGGTTATGCAAACCGACCCAGACAATATCAGCATCAAGGCAACAACAACCGAGAAACTTGGTTTTACTGGTCGTCAGGAAGGCATCTCCGCCTATTGCGTTGCGCTGATTTCAAAGTAGGCGCATTTTCCGAATAATGCAAGCCGTCAAATTCGCGTAAAATACGGAAAGACTTCAGCTCCGATTCTATTCCAATATAGCTCCAATTCAGGTCCGTTCCTGAGTTGGAGCTATGTTTTTTCTCCCAAGTATCTCCATCGCTTCTCCATCGCATGTCCATCGCTACTCCATCGAAACGATGGACTATCGATGGATTATCGATGGATTACTGATGGATTATCATAAGAGGAAGAGCCTATAAAAATGCAACTTTTTTCGTGTTTTCTATTCAAATAGTTGCTTATATGAAAAAATATGGGTAACTTTGTCACAAATCACTAAAAAAGCGAAGAAGATACAGATGAAAACTCTCAAACTTATCATCATCACATTTTTGTTGACATTCTGTTATTCAACGAGAATCTTTGCACAAGAGGAAATCACCTTCAAGCAGGCTCTTGCAGAACTTGAAGGAACTAAAGACAGTTTGTTTTTCATTTCCAATAGAATAATCGGGCCTGAAAAATGGGAGAGGCATGCTGAGACGATAAAGAAATACGCCACCAATGAGCAATT
>JAEEGJ010030127.1_pt1 | contig 10631 bp, 9 predicted proteins | sample 8958761 | NCBI WGS metagenome assembly JAEEGJ01 (sample SAMN16246546, study PRJNA631951) | gut metagenome | biome: gut microbiome; feature: rumen; material: RS-attached | host: Bos | place: Iran: Karaj | collected 2018-10
AAGCAAATTCCAAAACTTTGCGCACAAACAAAAAAGTACAAAATACGGAACAAAAAAGCCGCCGCTTTCGCGACGGCTTCTTGTTCCGTATTTTACGCGCGCTCGATGTACGCGCCGGTGCGCGTGTCCACGCGAAGCTTGTCTCCCTCGTTGACGAAGAGCGGCACGCGGACCTCGTAGCCCGTCTCCACCTTCGCCATCTTCGTCGCGCCCGTGGCGGTGTTGCCCTTGACGCTGGGCTCGCACTCGACGACCTCCAGCACGACGGCGTTCGGAAGCGTGATGCCGATGATGCGGCCCTTGAAGGACTGCACGACGACTTCCATTTCTTCTTTCAGATAATTCAGCGCGTCGCCGAGCTGTTCCTTCGTCAGCTCCGTCTGCTCGAAGCTCTCCGTGTCCATGAAGGTATATTGGCCGTCGGACTCATAGAGGTACTGCATCTTGCGGTTATCGAGATGCGCCGGCGGCATTTTCTCGTTCGGATTGAAGGTGCGCTCGATGACGGCTCCCGTCTCTACGTTTTTGATCTTCGTGCGGACGAAGGCTGCGCCCTTGCCCGGCTTCACGTGCTGGAACTCCACGACCTGCCACGCGCCGCCGTCAATCTCGATGGTCAGTCCCGTCCTAAAATCTGTGCTTGAAATCATTTGTTTCTCTCCCTTTTATAAAATTTCAATCAGCTTTTTGCTGCTTGTCGTCAATATCTCTCCGCCCGTTTCCGTCACCAGCACGGTATCCTCGATGCGAAGCCCGCCCTTTCCCGGCAGATAAACGCCCGGCTCTACGGTGACGAACATGCCCGGAAGCAGGTGCTCGCAGGCGCTTTGTTTCGACAGCCGCGGTTCCTCATGGATTTCGAGGCCGAGGCTGTGCCCGAGGCCGTGCCCGAAATATTCGCCGTAGCCCGCGTCCGTCAGCCGCTGGCGAACCGCCCCGTCAATCGCCTTGCCCGACGCTCCCGGCTTCACCAGCGAAACGCCGAACTCCTGCGCGTCGAGTACGGTCTGATATAAAGAGCGCTGCTCTTCGCTCGCCCGCCCTACGCAAACGGTGCGCGTCATGTCCGAATGATAACCTTCGTACACCGCGCCGTAGTCCATTGTAACAAATTCTCCCGAAACAATCAACTTTTCCGTCGAGACGCCGTGGGGAAGGCTTCCGCGGACGCCGGAGGCGACGATCGTCGTAAAGGCGGGACGCTCAGAGCCGAGGGCGCGCATCGTCGTTTCCAGCCGCGCCGCGACTTCCCGCTCCGAAATGCCGGGACGGATAAATTTTACAATATCGGAAAACGCCTCGTCCCCGATGGCGGCGGCTTTTTTCATGCGGGCGATTTCCTCCGCGTCCTTGACCTGGCGAAGCTCGTCGAGGTGGACGGGCACGTCGAGGGCCGCCTCCGCGCCCAAGAGCTCGCCCAGCTTCGCGAAGGAATCATACAGCATCGCGTTTCCTTCGAAAGCGAGTTTTTTCCAGCCCCGCGCCTTGACGCATTCCGCCGCCCGAGCAAAAAGGCCTTTCTTCTGCTCGACGACCTCGAAAAGCGGCGCCTGCTCCGTCGCCTGCTCCGTGTAACGGGAATCCGTCACCAAAAGCGCGTCCGCCTGCGAAACCAGCAGCAGCGTGTCGTCGCCGCGAAAGCCGCTGAAATAGTGCAGATTGACTTCCTTATTGACGACGACGGCGTCCGCTTTTTTTTCGCGTAAAAAATCCCGCAGCCGGGAAAGGCGGTCGGCTATCATTTCTTCGTCCCCGAAAGCCGTCGGATGACGACCTCCAACGCCGCCATGTAGCTGTCAGCGCCGAATCCGGCAATCTGCCCCATCACCACGGGGGAAATCACCGAATGATGACGGAACTCCTCCCGCTGATGGATATTGGAAAGATGCACCTCGATGACCGGAACGGCAATCGCCGCAATCGCATCGCGAATGGCGACGCTGTAATGGGTAAACGCCGCCGCGTTCAGAATCACGAAAGCGTACCCTTTTTTTGACGCGTTCTGAAGCGCGTCCACCAGGACGCCCTCATGATTCGACTGCAAAAAGTCCGCTTTGATTCCCGCTTCCTTCGCCCTCGCCGCGATCATCTTGTTGATATCGTCCAGCGTCGTGCGCCCGTAAATCTCCGGCTCCCGCGTCCCCAAAAGATTCAGGTTCGGCCCGTGCAGGACCAATATTTTTTTCATGCCGCATCTCCCCCGTTCCGTCATTGTACCGCGCTTTCAGCCCCGGCAAAAGTATCGCTTCGCGCAACATTTACAAAATCCGTCTGCTATTATATAATAACGAAGATAGGTCCGCAACCATGACGATATGCGGACGCATCAAACGAACGTATCTCCGTGGAATTTCCTGTCCGTCGGAAGCGTCGGGCAGCAGGCGGGAATATGCTCCTCGCAAGAGGCGCGTATTCCCACATTTCATTTTACAAGAGGACCTGAGAGAACATGGAAAAAATTCATCTTTTTACGAGCGCAAACGAGAAAGGCCTGTCGCTGAAAAAGCTTAATTACATCATGGTGATTGCCGCCCTGATTATTTCGGCGGTGCTTTTCTTCGCAATGCGCCAGACCAACTCGATGTACGATAAGGCCCACTCGGCCACGCTGCAACTCCATCAATACGAGGAAACGTCCGCCAATCTGCGATACGCTTCCGATTATCTCACCGAGCAGATCCGGTTGTTTGCCATCACCGGCGACAAAGGGTATCTCGACGAATACTTCCGGGAAGCCAACGTCGCAAAGCGCCGCGACAAGGCGCTGGAATTGCTCAAAACCCAACACGGGGATTCGGTGGCCTATGCGGAGCTGCAATCCGCGATGAACGGCTCCCTCTACCTGATGAATATGGAGTATCACGCAGCCCGCCTCGCCGTGGACGCCTACGGCTATAATCTCGCCGACTACCCGGAGGAAGTCCAGCGCGTCCATCTGTTCCAGCACGAAGAGGCGCTCTCTCCCCAAGAAAAGGGCGAGCAGGCGAAATCCATGCTCTTCAACGAAGAATACAGGCGGCAAAAGAGATATATCATTGGCCATACGGAGAACTGCCTGAAAGCGCTCGAAAAGGAGATCTGGGACTCGCAAGCGGTGGTAGCCGAAGACCTCAAAAGACAGATGCTCGTCGAGCACGCTTTGACGCTGCTCCTGATCGCGGTCTTACTCGGCATCGTGTATCTGACCTCGCGGCTGGTGATCTTCCCGCTGCAGAACTGCGTGCAGCTGATACGCAAGGACGCGGAAATCCCCGTCAAGGGCGCTGCGGAAATACGCTTCCTGGCGAAAACATACAACCAGATACGGGAGTCGAATCTCCGCCGCCGCAAACAGCTCACTTACGACGCGACCCACGACAAGCTGACGACCCTATACAACCGCCGGGGATTCGACGCCCTGCTGGACGAGCTGGATCTCAGCGACGCCGCGCTCCTGATCGTTGACCTTGACAATTTCAAAAGCATCAACGACGCCTACGGTCACGACGCGGGCGACAGAGTGCTGATACAGGTGGCCGATACGCTGATCGAGAACTTTGAAGACGAAGGGTATGTTTGCCGGCTCGGCGGAGACGAATTCGCGGTCATCATGGAAAACGCGACGCCGTCCATGCAGAATTATCTGACCGCAAAGATACACGCCATCAACGAAAAGCTCAAATCCCCGAAAGACGACGTCCCCGCCGTCACGATCAGCGTGGGCGTCTCGTTCTGCAACGGCCACATGGACGTCAAGGATCTCCTGAAATCCGCCGACACTTCACTTTACGACGTGAAAGAACACGGCAAGAGCGACGTGCACTTCAGCACCGAAGAGGAAACCGAAACCGCGTAACAATCACAAAACAAATAACCCCAAAAGCCAATGCGGCTTTTGGGGTGTTTTTTTGCCCTGTCACCGTCGAATCTCGAAACCCGTTTCCCCTTCGACGTTCTTGCAGAACTCGAAGGTCATATGCTCGACTTTGCAGAAGCCGTTGCCTTCCTGGATGCGCTGCTTCAATTCCCCGAAGCGCGCCTCGTCGCCCTGTGCCTCCATGACGACCGAACCGTCGGGCATATTCTTCACCCAGCCCGTGAATCCGAGCTCCTGCGCGACGCTTTGCACGAAAACGCGGAAACCCACGCCCTGCACTCTGCCCATGAACCGTCCCCCGTGACGAACCGTTTTCATGATGACTCCTCCTTTGTCGAAATTATATCTCTCCGCAATATTGCGTATTTCTCTATCGGCCGTTCCATGCGGATACGGACGTGCTGCTGCGGGTGCGGCGCCGCCTCGATAGGGGCGCCCGTCTCGTCCGTCATCTCCGCGAGCGTCTGCCGCCACCCCTCGCCCTTCGGCTGAAAAATCTCGATCTCTTCGCCCACTCGCATGTGGTTCCGCTGCTCGACGAGCGCAATTCCCGTCGCCGCGTCGTAGTCCAATACAAGCCCGACAAAATCCGAAGTCTGCGTATAGGACGAGCTGCCGTAAATCTGCGCGGACGCCTGCGCCCCGCCGTGGAAGAATCCGTCCGTATAGGCGCGATGCGAAACTTTATCCAGTTCTTCGAGCCATGCCGGATTGACCGCGAAACTCTCCGGCGCGTCGAAATACGCGTCGATGGCCATACGATACGCTTTCGTAACGCTGGCGACGTAATGGACGCTCTTCATACGCCCCTCGATTTTCAAACTGTCCACGCCGCACTTGACGACCTCCGCCAGATACGGCATCAGGCAGAGATCCTTCGAGTTGAAAATATAGGTGCCCCGTCCGTCCTCTTCGACGGGAAAATACTGTCCCGGCCTCGTCTCCTCCATCAGCGCGTACCGCCATCGGCACGCCTGCGCGCAGTCCCCCCGGTTCGCGTCGCGCCCCGTGAAATAATTGCTCATCAGGCAGCGGCCGGAATAGGAAACGCACATCGCGCCGTGCACGAACATTTCAAGCTCGACGTCGCAGCGTCGGCGAATCTCCCGAATCTCTTCTATGGAAAGCTCCCGCGCCAGCACCACGCGCTCCGCGCCGAGCCGCGCCCAAGCGTTTACCGCCGCGTAGTTCACAGTGTTCGCCTGGGTGCTGATATGCACGGGCAGTTCCGGCGCAACCTCCCGCGCGGTGGAAAACACGCCGAGGTCGGAAACGAGAATCGCGTCCGCGTCGATTTCTTGCAAAAACCGGAGATATTTCGGCAATTCCGCAAGCTCCTCATTGCGCGGATAGACGTTGACCGTCGCGTAGATTTTCTTCCCGCGCTCATGGGCGAACCGCGCCGCCTCCGCCAATTCTTCCCGCGAGAAATTCCCGCCCTGCGCCCGAAGCCCGTAAGCCTCGCCGCCGAGATAGACGGCGTCCGCGCCATAGAGAATCGCCATTTTCAGTTTTTCCATATTTCCAGCGGGAGCGAGCAGCTCCGGCTTTTTTCGTTTCATGGGTTCCTCCGCGATACGGCCATGCCGTCGCCCTCCGGGAAAACTTCGGTTTGAAAATCCGGCGCGGAGCGGACGAGCCGCAGATACTCGCGAAGCTGAAGCACCATCGTCCGATAGGAATGCTTCGGCCATTCCTCGCTGCCCTCGCCCTCCACCAGCCCGCGGAACAATACGTTGTCCGCCGCGACTACCGCGCGGGCTGCGAGAAGCGGCTGCACGCCGAGCCAAAAATCGGGATAACGCGACTTCGCCGCGTCGATAAACACAAAATCAAATGGGCCCGAAAGCGTCGGCAAAAGCTCCTCTGCCGCGCCGACGAGAATCGTCGCCCGCGCCGCATAGGTTTCCCCCGCGCGCCTCAAAAACGCCTTTGCCGCCTCCGCCGTCGCTTCGTCCCGCTCGATGGTCACGATTTCCGCCTCCGGCGCTTCCCGCAGCGCCAAAAGCGCCGAATACCCGATAGCCGTCCCAAGCTCCAGAATCCGGCACGGCGCGGCCTCCCGTACCGCCCGCAAAAATATGGGGCGCGCCGCCTCCGTCAAAATCGGCACTTGGCGCGCCCGCGCATACGCTTCCATCTCGTAAAGCAAATGATTGACAGTCTTCGCCATCACCGCACTCGATTGACGATTTCCAAATGCTCGTTGTAACTCTTCGAGTAATGGTTATGTCCGCCCCGGTCCGCCACGAAATACAAATAATCGGTATCCGCCGGATACAGTACGGCCTCGATGGAGGCGATGCCCGGATTCGCGATCGGCCCCGGCGGCAGTCCGTAATGCTGGTACGTATTGTACGGCGACTCAATCTCGGTGTCCTTGTAAGTCACGTCCTCTTTCGGTGCGTCCAACAGGTATTGAATCGTCGTATCCGACTGCAGCGGCATATTGAGTTCCAGCCGCTTCAAAAACACCTGGGCGATCATCGGACGATCTTCTTCGAACCGTGCCTCCTTTTCCACCAAGGAAGCCAGCGTGATCAGCTCGTAAATGGAAAGGTCCATCTTTTTCGCCCTTTCGCGCATCTTGTCCGTCAGACGCTCGTCGAAATTATGCACCATCATCTGCATGATCGCTTCGGGCGTCGTTCCCGGCTCCACCTCATACGTATCCGGGAACAAGAAGCCTTCCGCACGGTACAGAGCTTGACGGTGCGCCTGCATATAACGATACGGGCCGAAAGTTTTCGCTTTTTCCAAAAACTCCTTGCCCGACACGACGCCTTCTTTATCCAGCCGCGCGGCAATCTCCCGAACTGAGAAGCCTTCCGGGATCGTGAACCGCACCATCGAAGCTTCGCCGCCGACCAGCACGTCCAGTGCCTCACGAATCGGCATATTGACATACATCTGATACGTTCCCGCCTTGAACTGCCCTTCAGAGCCGCCCAGCTTCGCGATCAGCCAAAACTTCTGGCGGCTGCCGATGACGCCGCGCTGCTCCAACAGTTTCCCGATATCGGTGGCCGTCATTCCGGGCTGAACGGTAATGTACACGTCCAGACGTTCCTTCGGCGCGACGGTGGTTCCCCGATCCCCGAAAAGCGCGTAGGACAGCATCCCCGAAATAGCCAACAAGACGAAAATCAGAAGAAACAAAAACTTGCGCGCCACCGAAGTGTCCGGCAAATCCATCTTTTGCAGCTTCTCAATGCACGCATCCAAAAACTTGCTCAGCCATTGAGACATTCCCATCTCTCCTTGCTTGCATATTCTCTACTATTATACGAAAAAGACGAGGAGAATACAAGACGACAAAAAACCGCCGAACAAGCCGCGATTTGACTTATTCAGCGGTTCTCCGCTAAATCTTCCAAAAGTTTTTCCGCTTCCTCTTTCGTCGCGAGGATTTCCCGCGGCTTGCTGCCGACGTTCGGCCCGACGATGCCCAGTTCCTCCATCGTGTCGATGAGCCGTCCCGCCCGCGTATAGCCGATGCGGAAACGTCGCTGAATGCTCGACGTGGAGGCCTGCCCCGTCGCCAGCACGAGATCGACGGCCTTTTCCAAAAGCTCGTCCTGCTGCGAAGACGATTTCCCTTTGGATTTTTCCTTGTCGTCCTCGCCCTCTTCCGCTTTCTCCGTGAAGCGGATAATCTCCTCGTCCGGCTCCGGCTCCTCGCCCTGCGCCCGGACATATTCCAGAAGCCGCTCGATCTCCTCGTCGCTGAGGAAAGCGCCCTGCACGCGAATCGGTTTCGCCGCGCCGATGGGATAAAAGAGCATATCTCCTTTGCCCAAAAGCTTTTCCGCGCCCCCCATGTCGAGGATGGTCCGCGAATCGATCTGCGACGAAACGGCGAAAGAGATGCGGGACGGGATATTCGTCTTGATGGTGCCGGTGATGACGTCCACCGACGGCCTTTGCGTCGCCAGTACCAGATGGATCCCAGCGGCCCGCGCCTTCTGCGCGAGGCGGAAAATCGCTTCCTCCACGTCCTTCGGCGCGACCATCATGAGGTCCGCCAGCTCGTCGATGATGATGACGATGGCCGGCATCTTTTCCTCCGGCACGACGTCGTTGTAATCCGCCATCTTGCGGACACCTAAATCGGCGAATTTCGCGTAGCGTTTTTCCATTTCCTGCACGGCCCAGTTCAGCACCGAGGCCGCTTTTTTCGAGTCCGTGACCACCGGCACCATCAGGTGCGGGATTCCGTTGTAATTGGAAAGCTCGACCATCTTCGGATCGATCATGATGAATTTGACTTCGTCGGGCCGCGCCTTGAACAGGATACTCGTAATCAGCGTATTGACGCAGACCGATTTGCCCGAGCCCGTCGCGCCCGCGATCAACAGGTGCGGCATGGCTCCGAGGTCGGCAAAGATCGCCTGCCCGCCGATGTCGATGCCGAGGCCCACGGTCAGCGGGGATTCCGCTTTCAGGAACCCGTCGTCTTCAAGGACGTCGCGAAGCGTCACGCCCTCCAATTTCTTGTTCGGCACTTCGACGCCGATGGCCGCCTTTCCGGGCACCGGCTCGATTCGCACAGACCAGGCTGCCAGCGCCAGCGCGAGGTCGTCGGCGAGATTCTCGATTTTCGAGACCTTGACGCCCGGCGCGGGCTTCAGCTCGTATCGCGTGACCGCTGGGCCGTGGCAGGCATTGATGATGTCCGCCTTCACGCGGAAATCCTCGAGGGTTTTGGCTAAAACCTGCGCGTTTTCGCTGATTTCCCGCTCCAGTTCGTCGTCCCGCTCCGTCGGCCGCTTTTCCAGTATCTCGGAGACTTTCGGAAGCTGATACTCCTTTTCTTCCTCGTCGTCCTCCTCCAAAAAGTCCTCGTGCCCCAAAGCGCGGCTCATGGCGCGCGCCAGAGCGTCCCGTTCCTCCTCCGGGGAAAGCCGCTCCGTCTCGGAAGCCGCCGCTTCCGGTTTCGCGTCCCGGCTGTATTCAATGGAAAAGGCCGCGGCTTGCGGCTCTTTCGGCTCCTCCTCGGTAACGACGGAAACCTCCGCTTCTGCAGCTTCGGTTTCGTCAGGAACGGCTGCTTTCTCCTCGACGGCCGCATTCGGCTCCGCCGTTTCTTCCGTCGAAAGCTCCTGCCCGGCCAACGCCGCGTTTTCATCGCCGGCAACGTCATCGCCGGGTAAATTGTCGCTCGAGACTGCCGCCGCTTCCTGCTCCGTCAAAACAGGCGCTATATTTTCCTGCTCCGGAGGGACGGTTTCCCCGCCGGAAACAGCTTCCGCGTTTTCCCGCTTCTCAGTCGACGGCTGCGCGCCTTCCGGCTTCATCGCCGCCATCCGGCTCCGCGCTTCCGAACGCCGCCGAAGCCGCGCCAAAAAGCCTTCTCTTGCAGGCGTTCCCTGTTTCGGGCGAGCGACGACCATGGGCGCCTTCGGCTCCGCCGGAGCTTCTGCCGCCGCGCCCGCCGGCGCGCTCTCTTCCGCGAAATGGTCGTCCAGATTTTGATCGTAAACGACGCCCTTCCGGGTGTCCGTCGAAATACCCGCCAATACCGGAACAGGTGCCGCCGGCTTCTCCTGCTCCGCTTCCGCGGCTCGACGCGCTTCTTCCTCGGCCCGCCGCTGCTCCCGCCGCGCCTCGATGCGTTCCCTTGCCGACTCGAGCGCCGTCCGCGCCGCCGACGCGCCCGCCTTCGCCTTGTCCCGCGTCTTCAGTATCCCGGAAGACAGCGACCATTTCGTCATCCAAAGGAACGTCCCCAACAGTCCCGCAATCGTCACCACGAGCCCGCCGCTGACGCCTACGACTTTCCGAAGCAAAAACAGCAGTCCGCCGCCCAAAAGCCCGCCGCCCGTCGGCAGGCTCTCCGGCAGGATCTCCGCTCCGGGCTGCACCGTGAAGTGGTGATACAGAGCCAATACGAACGCCATAAATCCGACAAAGCCGAAAATGCCGGAAGCATACTTCGCTTCCTGATGCTTCATGACGCATACGCCGCCAAACCAAAGCAGCGCCAAGACAAAAATCCAGCTCCCGACGCCGAAACAATAACGGAAAAACCGCGCAAGCCAAAGCCCGACGAACCCGGCGTTGAAGCCTAAAAGTCCGCAAAGCGAAAGGACCGCCACCGCCGCCAGGGCGATGCCGATCAATTCGTATCTGCGCTGTATGGTCGCTTCGTCAACCCTCGACTTCAGCGACTTTTTTTTACGCGTTGTCCGCTTTCCCAACAAAATCACCTTGAAAAATCAAATATCGCCGTCATGCTTTCGCGGAGATCCGCTCCGCGCAGCGGTTCGCCTCGAAGAGCACCCGCTCCTCGTCCAGCGTCAGCAGCCGCTTCTTCTCCATCAACAGCTTGCCCGCGACCATCACCGTGTCCACGTCGGCGCTGCTGGCCGCGTAAACCAAAAGCGAAACGAGATCGAACTTCGGCGTCCAAGCCGCGCCGCTCATGTCGAACAGCACGATATCGGCGAAACAGCCCGCCTCGATCTTGCCGAGATTCTTGAGTCCCACGGCCTTCGCGCCGTATTCCGTGCCCATGCGCACCGCTTCCAGTGCGGGAACCGCCAACGGATCGAGAGTATCCACCTTGTGCAGGAGCGCCGCGAGGCGAATTTCCTCAAGCATATCAAGATTGTTGTTGCTGGACGTGCCATCGGTACCAAGCGCGGTGCAGACACCGGCCTTCAAAAGCTTTGGCACCGGCGCGATACCACTGGCCAGCTTCATATTGCTGCCGGGGTTATGCGCGACGCGCAGATTGTATTTCTTCATCAACGCGATATCGTCGTCCGTCAGA
>JAEEGJ010030130.1_pt1 | contig 10631 bp, 6 predicted proteins | sample 8958761 | NCBI WGS metagenome assembly JAEEGJ01 (sample SAMN16246546, study PRJNA631951) | gut metagenome | biome: gut microbiome; feature: rumen; material: RS-attached | host: Bos | place: Iran: Karaj | collected 2018-10
AAAAAGAATACAGGTCTGGACGATGATGATTCAGGTCCACTTCCAAATCTTTTTGACTGGAAATATAAAAGACTTTTCAATTATGTGCCGCGTAAACCGGAAGATGCTCCAATGGGAGACGTTGGAATTCCTCGCGTACTTAATATGTACGAGAACTATCCAATGTGGTTTACCTTCTTCAATGAACTTGGCTTCCGTGTAATTTTGAGTCAGCGTTCAAGCCGTACAGTTTATGAAAAAGGTCTTGAGACAATTCCTTCTGAGTCTGTATGTTATCCTGGAAAAATCAGCCATGGTCATGTGGTTTCACTTTTGCAGCGTGGTATTAAGTTTATTTTCTATCCATGTGCACCTTATGAATATCAGGAAGATCCTGGAGCTGGAAACCATTATAACTGTCCTATTGTAACAAGTTATCCTGAAGTTCTCCGCAATAACGTTGATGAACTTCGTCAGGATCCTACTGTTACTTATATGGATCCGTTCCTTCCTATTTATGATAAGGCTGCTCTTGCTGAGCGTCTTTGCGAGGAAATGCTTCCAAAATTCCCTAAGCTTACACGCGACGCAATTCTTGATGCTGTAGATAAAGCTTGGAAAGAACAGGAAAAATTCCGCGAGGAAGTTCGCCAGAAGGGTGAAGAAGCTCTTGAAGAAATCATTACAAAGGGCGGTAGCGGTATTGTTCTTGCCGGACGTCCTTATCACCTTGATCCGGAAATCAACCATGGTATTCCGGAAATGATTAACGGACTTGGACTTGCTGTTCTTACAGAAGACTCTGTTGCTCATCTTGGAAATATTGAACGCCCTCTGCGCATTATTGACCAGTGGGTATATCATAACAGACTTTATCGTGCCGCTCAGTTCGTAAGTGAAATGCCTAGCCTTGAGCTTGTTCAGCTTACAAGCTTTGGTTGTGGTCTCGACGCTGTGACTGCCGATCAGGTAGATGAAATCCTTCGTGCTAAGAGCCGCATGTATACTCTTATCAAGATTGATGAAGGAAGTAACCTCGGCGCGGTTCGTATTCGAATCCGTTCTCTTATTGCAGCTGTTAAAGAGCGTCGCCGCAATAAGGCTAAGCCTGTTATTAAGTCATCAGCTTATAACCGTGTTATCTTCACAGAAGAAATGCGTAAGAACTATACAATCATTGGACCTCAGATGTCTCCAATTCACTTTAAGATTCTGGAGAAGGCTTTTTCTGCCTGCGGTTATAACTTTGTAGTTCTTGATGCTGTAGATCCTAAGGCTGTAGAAGCTGGTCTTAAGTATGTAAATAATGATGCATGTTATCCGTCTCTGCTTGTTGCCGGTCAGATGATTGCTGCTCTTGAAAGTGGAAAATATGATCTTGATAGAACTGCATTGATTATCACCCAGACTGGTGGTGGATGTCGTGCTACAAACTATATTGGATTTATCCGCCGTGCGCTGAATGATGCGGGCTGGGGACAAATTCCAGTTCTTTCTCTTTCTGCTCTTGGGCTTGAAAAGAATCCTGGCTTTAAGATTGATTTCCCTCTGATTGATAATCTTGTTAAGGCAATTATGGTGGGCGACGTATTTATGCGCGTACTTTACCGTACACGTCCTTACGAGGCAGTTCCGGGAAGTGCTAATCAGCTTTACGAAAAATGGAATGCGCGTGCAGAAGCTCTTTTCAGTAAGAGAGTTTCTAATCGTGCTTACAATAAACTGATGAAGGATATTATCCGCGACTTTGACAACCTGCCGCTCAAGCCTATTAAAAAGCCGCGCGTTGGTGTAGTAGGTGAGATTCTTGTAAAATTCCACCCGACTGCAAACAATCAGATTGTTGAAACTATTGAACGTGAAGGCGCTGAGTGTGTAATGCCTGACCTTGCAGACTTCTTCTTCTATACTTTCTCTGATGATATTATCCGCCGCAGAGATTTGAAGTTCTCTCTCAAATCTGAAATTATTTCGAGACTGCTTGTCTGGGCACTTGATCTTTACAGAAAGAAGATGATTAAGTACCTCAAGAGAAGCCGCAGATTCGAAGCTCCATCTTCAATTTACGATTTGATGAAGGGTGTTGATGATATCGTTCAGCTTGGAAACATGACAGGTGAGGGCTGGTTCCTTACTGCCGAAATGGTTGAGTTGATTCACGAGGGCGCACCAAGTATTGCCTGTGTTCAGCCGTTTGCATGTCTTCCAAACCACGTAACTGGAAAGGGTATGATTAAGGAATTGCGTCGCCGCTTCCCTGAAGCAAACATTTCTGCAATCGATTATGACCCGGGTAGCTCTGAGGTTAACCAGTTGAACAGACTTAAACTTCTGCTTTCTAATGCACCGGTTGGAAATCATCCGGATGAAGTTGATAATAATATGATTCGTATGCCGGACGGTTCTCTCGTTAAAGCTGAGATTCGTCTTGCAGCGGGGGCAACCGATACTGATCCTGCCGGTGAAGCAATGAAGGCTTAACCGGCCTGGTGAGGGGGAGGAAAAATTGAAAAAACTAGTTTGTCTGATTACGGCTATCTGTCTTATGGTTCCGTTTTTTGCGGATTATAACAGGCTTGGTATTCCAGATTCTTCAGAAATCCGAAAGGGACTTGAAGAACGCTGGTTTACCGCCCCTTTAAGTGAGGTTCGTTCTAATCAGCCGGAAATCCGTGCTAATAATAACGGCCAGAAATTTCAGATTCGTCTGGAAGAAAGTGAGACAACGTTTAATGTTTTTGTTTCCCCTCGAGCACTTATCAAAGTCAATGTATATTCTGATAAAGGAATGTATACCGAGGAACAGGAGCTTTACCCTGGAGATGTTGCTGGAAGCTGGGTACTTATCCGCGACAAAAGAACCGGAAAGCCGCTGCGTATCCGTTACTATTTTGTAAAAAACAGTGAAGTATTCATTCAGTTTACTCCTCAGGGAAAAATTGCCCTTGCAGATTTAGTAATTTTTGGTAATTACGCTGCTCGCGGTGTTCCTACAGGAATGTCATTTGAAAAATTCTACACAGCATCTTTTGAAGATGTGATGACAATAACAGAAACAAAACTTCCATGGAATTATGTTTTAGTTGATCCTCAGGTATATCACAGCATGAAACAGATGTGTGCTGTAATCCATGAAAAACTGCCTGAAATCTATTATGTGCAGGATGCTATGTATGATGAAAATCATGAGCTTGTGCATATTTCTAACGGGAAAAAGTTTGAAAAAGCAGAAATGACAGATTTCCCAAAAGAAAAACTTTTGTTGTCATCTGCAGGTTTTGTAAAATGGATTGCAGACGGTCTTGTTGAACCGATTTCTGGCGGAGTTCTAAAAAGAGAGCCGCTTATTAAAGAAACTGTTTCCGTAAAAGATAACGGAAGACAGGGCGTGCTCTCTCAAAAATATGATCTTTTCTTTGCTCTGAACTGGGTAAGAAATCTTGCATCTGCAGTTGTATCTGTATATTCAGGAAAAACTTACATGTTTAATCAGTCTGGAGTAGATGTTAAACTGAATCCTTTTGCTTCTTCTATTACAGAAAAAGGTGTTGCAAATACAGTTACCTTTGTTGAAAACTCCGGCCATACAGTTGCAGTTTTGAATTCGCTTCTTTATGTGCTTGCGGCAACAGAACCTGGTACATTGTATTTAGGTGCAATCAGAGGAACTGACAGAACTGTATCTCCAGAAATAATGGCTTTTAATGAATGTGTTGCGTTTTTCCCATATTTCCAGGATGACGGAGGCTTTGCCTGTACAGTCTTTATGAATGGACGGGAAATGACTCTTGAAAATTTCTGTTACTATTATGCTGATGATTTTGTTTATCTTACAAGGGTAAAATCGTCTGAGAGATTTTTCCCACAATAAAACTGTCCGATGGTTGATCAGGCGAACCCGTATTGAAAACATCGGAAAACTGATAAGAGTGGTTTTGATATGATGCCTTGCATCACTCAACCACCGGTAATTTATAAATATGAAACGATTTATTACTATATTTTTATTTCTGATTACAGGATTCTGTTTTGCACAGAATGCAGATACCGATATTCAGCTCTACAATGAAGTTTGTCAGAGTTTTGAAAATGGATTTTATCCGGGCACAGTGAGTGCTGCAGAAAAACTGCAGAAAAGTTTTCCAGACTCAACTTTGATTCAGTCGGCTTTAATCTATAAAGGCGAATCTCTGGTTTATATGGAAAGTTTTGACGAGGCTGTTACTGCTTTAGAGGCGGCGCTCGTTCAAATGCATTCAGGTTCAGCTGAAATAATTCACTGTAATTATCTTCTGGGGATTGCTTTTTATAATCAGAAAAAATATTCAGTTGCACTTGATAAACTTCATTTTGTCTGCAGTCTTTCTCTTAAACAGAAAGATATGCGTTATTATGCAGACAGCATTCTTTATTCTGGCCGGGCTTTTTATGAGCTGGAAAAACACAAGGATGCAATTCCGCTTTTTGAATATGTAGTTTCAAATGGAAAAAGTTTTGATTCGGCTGAATATTCAGAAGCTCTTCAGAAACTTTTTATCTGTTATAACAAAACAGGAAATCCTTCAAAAACTGTAGCTTTATTTAAAAAGCTTTCAGAAAATGATTTTGAAAATGCTGTTTATATGAAACTCTGCTTTTATTATGGTGATGCCTGTGCAGCCTTAAAGAATAATAAGGATGCATATGAAGCATATAGCCGTGTACTTGCAGGTGGAGATGAAGCCGCTGCAATTGCAAATGACTTTTTGATTCGACTTGCAATTGATGAGTTTAAAGCTAAGAATTATGAGAAGACTGAAGAGTATCTTTCTAAAATAGAAATAAATGAAGAAAATGAAAATACAGATTTGAAATTATTTAAAAATCTGTATGAAGCAAAACTTCTTCTGGAAAAAGGAAATCCTGCTGAAGCAGAAAAAAAATTATCTGGTCTTGAATCAGTTGCAAAGAAATCTGTTGCAGATGGTGCTGCAGATGCTTACTATTCAACTCTTTTGCAATGTAAGCTGCAGAATGAAAAATGGGAAGAGATTCCTGGTGTTTATGGAAAAATAAAAAATCCTGCAGCATCAGACAAGTTTGCCGTTTCTTCATATTATTATAAGAAAGGTCAGTTTGAAAAAGTTGATTCTTCTTGTGGTGAACTTTATGCTTCTGCACTTTGTAAACTTGGGCGTTATTCAGAAGCTTGTTCAGAATATGCAAAACTAAATTCTGTGTCTTTTGATTATGCACTTGCGCTCTTTAGAACCGGCCGTTATGACCAGGCTGTAAAAATTGCAGATGCAGGCGCTGCTGGGGAAAAAGAATATCTTGCAGGACTGTGTTTTATAAATCTGAAAAAATGGAATAATGCGTCTGAGCGTTTTGCGGCTTATATCCGACAGAACTCTAATCGTACGGACTTTACAAAGCTTTCTTTATATTACAAGGGATATGCGGAATATAATCAGGCAGAATTTAAAAATGCATATTCATCTTTTGTACGTTATTGTTTGGAAACTCAGGACGAACCGGGACCATATCTGCTGCGCGGTTATGAGTATGCTGTAAAGTCTGCGCTGCAGAGCGGCGATTTTAAGAACGCATCTGTTCAGGCTGCAAATCTCGTTCGTTATTCACAGGACGGAGAACAGAAACAGAAGGCTGTTGTTCTTAGTGCTGAGATTTTTGCAGATTATGGAAATTATGATGCAGCGATTCAGCTGCTCGCTCCATATACAAATGGCCGTGATGAGTTTGCTGCTCAGTCTCTTTTTATGACAGCAAAACTTTATGAACGTCAGGGAAAGATTTCTCAGGCAGATGAAGGGTTCCGCCGTATTTATGAAGGATTACCTCGCTCAAGTTATGCAGAAGAATCAATGTATCGGGTAGGCGAGGTTTATTATTCGGCAGGAGATTATTCTCAGGCTTATTCACGTTTTAATAAATATGTTTACAAATATGCTTCGGGTCGTTTCAGTGATGCAGCTATGTTCTATTGTGCAGACTGCGCGCTTCGTCTTGGAGAAAACGACCGCTGCGTTATGTTAAATAAGACTTTACTGCAAAAGTGGCCGGCTAGTATCTATGCTTACGGTGCAAATAAAAATCTTCTGGAAGCATATTACAAGCAGGAAGAGTATTCACAGGCACTGAATGTTGCAAGAATTATGCTCCGCGATTTTGCACAGCAGGCTGCTGATGATGAAATTGGAAAGCGGGCTAAAGAACTCGAAAAAATTGTAAGCGGAACAGACCGCCGTGTTGCAGAAAAAGAAACTGAGTTTAATAAGCTTGGTGGTGCTGGAACTGCAGCAGGACGTAACGCTGGTACTGAGCTTGTCCGTCTGTATGCGGAAAGTTTGTCTACTCAGAATGAAGCTTATGAGCTTGCAGTAAAACTTCTGGCACGACAGACTGGTTCAGAAGAGCGCGCAGCTGCTGCCTATAATGCAGAGTTCATTGCAGAGTACAGCCGCAAAAAAGGTGAAAATAAAAAGGCAGCAGAAATGTATCTTAAGGCTGCAGAATATTATAGAAGTGTAAAAGACAGTTCAGGGGCTGCAGCTGCACTTTATGGTGCGGCAGAAGCGTTTGCAGCAGATGGTCTTAAGGGGGATGCCCGTGAGACAGCGGCATTACTGAAAGAACTTTATCCAAAGAGTATACAGGCAGAGCGTGTAGACCGTGTTACCGGTGATGCACGTAACTAATGGAGATATAAAATGAAAAAGAAATTATATGCGGTTATGACAGCTGCTTCAGTTTTAGCTTCCGGTATGTTTGCACAGAATATTGAACTACCGGAAGTAACAACTGTTATTTCTGGTGAGACAGAAAAAGCAGCCGAAGATACACTTCCAGATTTTGGTGATGTTTTAAAGATACCGTCTGGAAGTGGTGGAGTAGAACCCGTACTTCCAGAGGTTGAAACTTCAGGAAATACAGAGGTCGCAGAAGGAAAATCAAGACCAGTAGAAAAGTCTGTTTATGCTGAAGGTTTTGTTGGTGGCGGATATCCGTTGTTCTTTATAGGAAACATTTCTGTTGCAAGAACTGTCGGCGCGAGTCCTTTTAAATTCAGTTTTGAACATGAATCTGCTCTTGCTTATGCAAATCATTCTGTAACAGATGGTTTTAATGACAGAACTACAAAACTTAGTGCAGAAAAAGAATATCACAAAAATAATGTTGACTGGTCTGCATCAGGTTTTTATAAGTCATCGGCTGATGGTCTTCAGGGAAATGTATTTGAAGGCAGTTCTGAAATCGGACTTTTTAACCGCGACCTTTATAATGCAGAGAGCAACCTTTCGTATACTTTTGATAATGGTTTTTCTATTGGTGTTGAAGCTGGTGCCTGGCTTTATAACAGATATCCTGAAATTTCAACTTCATGGATAGAGAATGTTTTCTTCTATTCTCTTGAGCCTTCTGTTTTATTCCGTTGGGCAGGTCATGGTTTTGATACAGGTTTTACTATTGATTATGAATATGGCTCAGAGATATTAAAAAGCCATCGTGCAAAATTTATGGTAGACCTTCAGTGGAAAAATGATTTTGTAAAGTTATATGGAGATGCTGCTGCAGTTGTTGGAAAGAATGTTATGGAGAAATCTGTAATTGTTCCTTTTACTGTTGGTGTTGATGCATCGTTCCCTGTTTCTTTTTCTAACCGAAGAGTTTCAATTGCTGCTGAAGGAGGAATTGATTCCTTTAAGCCTAAAGCTTTTGAACTTGAAGAAAATTATAAATTTACAACAGTTCAATGGAATTTAACTGAGACTTCTGAATGGTTTGGAAAATTGAATATAGCTGTTCCAATTAAGACTTCATTTACCGGTAGTGCAGGCTTTGAATATCGTCAGACTGCTTTTGATAACGGCAGATGGATTCCAGGCTATGATTCAAACTTACCGATTTACGGTTATGAGACTGGTGATTTCCAGGGACTTGCTACTGATTTTTCTGTTTCATATCACAAGGGAATTCTTACTGTAAGCGGAAACTGGCATTCTAACTGGATTGATGTTCCTGCAGATGAAAATACACAGAATGTAAAAATTACTGTAAATGTACAGGAAGAAAATACAAAGTGGGGAGTGAACTCAAGCTTTGAACTTCCTATAAATGAAAGTGTTGAAACTCCGATTGTAGGAGCTGAAGGTTTTGTTCGTGTAACTCCTTCTGTTCGTGCAATTCTCAGTATTAACGATTTAATAAAATTGTTTAAAGGAGAGACCCGTACTTATGCCGGAAAATATGAGGCACGAGGTGGATCTGCAACTTTACTGTTAAAATTTATCTTTTAATAATTTCTGAACTTATGGATTTTTAAGGGGGTATATATGTTTCAGACATTAAAATCAGGTGGACCGTTGATGTTCCCAATTATCGTTTGTGGAATCATTGCGACCTTCATTATCATCGAACGATGTATTTATTTTTTTAATATCAATAAGCGTGATCAGAAACTTATGAGTGATCTGGATGGTTCTCTTGCTGCCGGAAATTTTGAGGCGTGTGCAGTTGCCTGTGCTCAGGCTGACACCCCGCTTTCTCAGGTTGTTAAAAAGGCTGTGGATTGCCGCCGTTATGAAGAGCATGATTTGCGCGAAGCTGTAGAAGCAGAAATGGATTTTGTGATTCCTTCTCTTGAGCATCTTTTGACTCCGCTTGGAACTATTGCAAATATCGCTACTTTGCTTGGACTTCTTGGAACTGTAACCGGTAACATTAAGGCATTCGGTGTACTTGGTTCCGGCGGTTCAATGGGCGATCCAGCTCTGCTTGCAGGTGCAATTGCTGAGGCTCTTGTAACTACTGTTGCAGGTCTATGTGTTTCAATTCCATCTGTAATTTTTCATAACTATTTTGTTTCGCGGGTAAACCGCCGCGTTGTAGAAATGGAAGCACGTGTAACTTCTGTATTGCTTCGTCTTACCGGAAGAGTTCGCTAAGTTGCGAGGGTTGTGCTTATGAAACTAAAAACTAAGCGAGAGCGTATCCGTTCTAACGTTGATATGACTCCTATGATTGATATTGTATTCCAGCTGATTCTTTTCTTTCTGGTTTCTACTACATTTGCAACCTTGCCTGGAATCAAACTGAATCTTCCTCAGAGTCATACTTCTGAAGCTACCAGCCTTAAAGGGATTACAATTACTGCAGACAGCAACGGAGGTCTTTATTTTAATGATAAGGAAGTTTCGATGGCTGGCCTTGGTGAAGAGCTTTTGATTTTTGATACAGGAACAACGAAAAAAGAAGAGTTCCCTGTTTCTCTAGAAGCTGATTCTGAAGTAACAAATGGAACTATCGTAAAGATTTTTGATGTAATTCGCGAAAGCGGTTACTGTGTTATAAATCTGAGGACAACGGCAGAAAAATGATAAATTATAGAGGAAAGCCTGTTTTAGGTCCGGACAGTTCAAGCAAAAACACAAGTGAGTTTTTTGCGCTTTCGGGCACTGTTCTGTTCTGGCTGCTTTTTCTGATTTTCTCATTTGTGATTAAACCTGAACCTAAGAAACAGTACAAGGAAGTGCAGATTGTGCTTTCAAGTACTCCGGTTGTTCAGAAGTCTGAAGAGTCTCCGGCTCCTGCAGAGCAGGCAGCGGCAAGTGCTGCAAGTTCAGAACCTGTGGTTGAGAAAGTAGTGGAGACACCAGCGCCCGCCCCGGAACCGGTAAAGAAAACTGTAGAAACTCCGGCTCCAAAAAAGGTTGAGACTCCAAAGCCTAAGGCACAGACACAGCCGAAGAAAGAGCCTGCTAAAACAACGACTACACAGAAGCCTGCTGCGAAACCGGCTGCAACTCAAAAACCGGCGGAGCCTGTACAGTATGCAGTAGATCCAATGGAAGCCTTTGCTCAGCAGACTAAACAGCAGCAAAAAAAAGCTGTTGATTGGGATGCGATGTTTGGTGATGACGAACCTGACGAATCGTCTGCTTCAAATCAGGTGAAAACTGTACAGAATAATACTCCGGCTTTTTCTGGTTCGGCAGGAACAGCTGCTGCAACTTCAGATACAAAGCAGACCAGTACATCTACTTCTAACAATACTAAGACTCAAACTGCGTCTTCTTCCACTTCGAATGCATTGCAGGGAATTAAGAATTCAACCTTTAAAGGTGTTGCTGCAAATGGAGTTCAGTCTGAAACTGCTGTAAAAACAAAGAACAGCGGTTCTGGAAAGGTTGAGATGGAGATGTCGAATGGAAAATCACGTGCTTTGATTAAACCTGCAAGCCCTGTGATAAATCTTTCGGCACAGGCGGCAGCGACTATAGATGCATCTAAGACTGTTTCGATAACTTTTAAGGTTCTGGAATCTGGTAATGTAACAGAAATAAAAATTTCTCCTGAATCAATTTTAAGTGCAATTGTTCGGGATGAAATAAAAAGTCAGATAGGTCAGTGGTTATTTGAAGCAGCTGACTATACTGCAACTGCAACCTTTGAATATAAGATTGTCAAACGTTAGCGATGGGAGCCACGCCGAAGGCGGCCACCGCAAGCGAGCAAACGAAGTGAGCGAGTGCGGAGGCTGGAGCGAAGCGGAATGGCGGACGTAGCTGAACTGAACCCAAAAAGCTAGACACTTTTTGGAGGATGAAATGCAAAGAATATTCAGTATTGAAACACGACTTGAAGTTGTAAGA
>JAEEGJ010030132.1_pt1 | contig 10630 bp, 8 predicted proteins | sample 8958761 | NCBI WGS metagenome assembly JAEEGJ01 (sample SAMN16246546, study PRJNA631951) | gut metagenome | biome: gut microbiome; feature: rumen; material: RS-attached | host: Bos | place: Iran: Karaj | collected 2018-10
CAGGACGGTATCCCTTTACTTTATAGACTTTTCCTCCAACCTTGTTAAGATCGATGTAATCAAAATAATAGATATCAGATGTTCTTCCCGTCTCTTTAAGAGCCATGAAATAAATGACCAAACTTGCGCAGAAGATTCCGAGATTAATGAAATTCAATCCCGGAATGCTGTTTGATGCGATCAATGAAAAAAGGAAACCAATGACAGCCACGGCAGCGATAACCGCCATCGCAAACATAGTAAACATGTTTTGAAATACATAGCCGTCATTTTCATAGTAGTCACCATCACTAAAATAACCGCCACCGCTGAAACGGCCGCCGGAACTGCTGTGGAAACCACCACCGCCGCTGCTGTGAAAACCACCGCCACTGCTGTGGAAACCACCACCACTGCTGTGAAAACCGCCACCGCCACTGCTGTGGAATCCGCCACCGCCGCTGTGATGACCGCCTGAATGAAATCCACCTCCGTGAAAACCGCCACTTGCCATTTTTCTTATCCCCTCTTATCTCTCAATAGTCTTGGTCTTGCTGCCGTTTTCAGCTGCTGCTGAAATGCGGTGAACCGAAGACACCTGTTCCGTTGCAATGTCCTTTACTTCAAGTGAAGTACCGCAGTGAACACAGATGCGCGTGTCCTTCCTCGCATCCGCGCCGCAGTTAGGACAGTTGTTGTAATACCACTTGCTGCTCAATGCCTGAGCGATGTAATTTTCCGTCTTCATCTTCTCATATGCCGCATTGTTGTCTTCGACGATCCTCACTGCACACTTATGAAGAAGGCTGTCCCTAACCTTCACCATCGCAAAGCATAAGACCGCGCACAGAAGAGTTAAGCCTGCCGGGAAATAAAAAACAAAATCGTCGATAAAAGCAAATGCTTCATCTGTCATTATCATGTTCTCGAAAACCGGAATAACCATCTCATAGAAGAAAAAACTGCTAATCGCGCTGATAATACCGATAACAAGCCATACATACGAATTCATCCAAACGATCCAAGGAGTTCTGTTCATCAGCTCCCTGACCTTTTTGACGTTCTCTTCACCGAAATCACGGTCAAAAAAAGCTATTCGGTATCTGTTATCGTACTTGCCTGCCCAGGACACTTTATCACTTACAGAACTTGGACCATACTCCGTAAACTCAGCATTCCAGACCTGGATCTTGTTAATGCCGTCAAAGCTCTTAAGGTGATAAAGATCTGCAGTCCTCTTGTATCCTTTTAATCCGAGAACATAAAAGACTACACTTACCGTGAATATTCCGAGAGTGAACAGATCCATCCCGGGAATATCACCAGTAGCGACCTCATAAATACAAAAGCCCACAACGAGAATGCCAATTTTAATTCCACTAAAGATCAGATTGCCAATATCACCGTCACCATTGCCGCCATAGTAACTGCCGCCATGGTAACCGCCGCCATGAAAACCGCCGCCGAAGCTTCCGTGAGAACCGCCTCCAAAGTGATGTCCACCGCCGTGGAATCCTCCGCCGTGATGACCGCCTCTTGCCATTTTTACTATCCCCTCCGATTTTCTATCCCTTACGATATTAGATAAATTATAAAGTATGGGGGAGTTTTGTAAATATTTTTTGAGCCAAAACAGAACTTACCGGCCAGACCATTCGGGTGATCTGACCGGTAAGCACGTGGAAGGGTATCTTCCGATACCGATTGGAATACTAAATTAAGCCTCTTCCTTAGCCTCTTTGTCTTCCTTGGAAAGCGTGATTGCCTTGTAAACAAGAGCAGCTACTGCGCCGCCAACGAGAGGTCCGACGATAAATACCCAGAGGTACTTAAGAGCATCGCCACCTGCAAGGATTGCAGGTCCGATGGAACGTGCCGGGTTAACTGATGTTCCAGTGAAGCTGATTCCGATGATGTGTACGAGCACGAGCGCGAAGCCGATGATAAGTCCGCCGAATGAACCGTGCTTGAACTTGCTGTCTGTAACACCTAAGATGCAGAGTACAAAGATGAATGTGAGAACTGCTTCGATGATGAGACCGCCGGCGATGTTTCCGTTGCATCCTGCAAGGCCGTTTGAACCGAGTCCCCATGAAGCCATCTCCATCTCAGCCTCGTCATAAACGCCTGTCATGTCTACCTTGCCGGTAAGCTCAAAAACATAACGGAGAAGTCCTGCACCTGAAACGGCACCAAGAACCTGGAATACAACGTATCCCCAGAATTCCTTTACTGTCATCTTCTTGCTGATGAGCATTGCAAGTGATACAGCGGGATTGATGTGGCAACCTGATACATTGCCGATAGAGTATGCCATGGCAACGATGACAAGACCAAATGCAAAAGCTGTAAGGATGTATCCGCTGCCGTTTGCGGAATCGCAGCCGACTGCCATAGCCGTACCGCATCCTACGAATACGAGTACGAATGTGCCGATGAATTCAGCAGTAAACTTCTGGATAACAGCAACTGTATCGTCCTTTTTCGAAGAAGGGATAACCATGTAAAGGATAACGAGAACTACTGCAAGGATCGCAAGGTCTGCCATAAGGAAAGAACCGTTGTAGACCATGGAATAAACGAGTGCGCTGTCGTAGCCTGCATCAGCTGCATATTCGGAATAGAAGATAACACCTGAAGCAACTGAGCCAAGCCATCTTACGATATAAGCGATCGCAGAGAAAACAAGGATCTTAATGACTGATGTTGCCCTGAATCTTCCGAGCGCATCAGAGATCTTGTTTCTGCTGTCAGCCTTAAGTGCAGCAAAGCCTGCAAAACCAAGAGCAGTATATCCGATCGTGTAATCGAGAATAACCTGGAAAGGAGTTACGAGCCAGCCTCCGATAAGCTGCAAAAGGCTGAAGATGAATGCAATAACAAAGCCCCATACAGGTCCGAATGCGACGCCGTAAACGATGATGGGCAATGTTGAAGCAGGAGTTACGGTTCCGCCCATCGGCATCTCGAAAAGCTTTAACTGTGAAAGCACGAATGCCAATGCAAGGCATACACCGCCCGTGGATATCCTCAGGATGTTTTCGCGGTTTGATTTAAGTGATTGTTTTGACATAAAAACACCTCCGTCTTACGGACACCGGAGCGACTGCTCGAACTTCACGGTCAATGCCACAGACAAGAGGATCTATGAAAAAATATATAAGGTTCCCTACGCCGGCATTATCCGTCAGGTTCAGCGGGTCGGATCTTAATCCCTCTCAGCGGTCAAGCTCCCCGATTTCCGTTTGTCGCGAAAAATATACTATATGAACATACCTAATACAAGGCATCAGGCCTTGTCGATTTTACCGAATCTTTTGGCCGGATGCCATATGAGAAGCAGTATAAACATCAAAACGGAAGTCGTACCGAGGCTTATTGGATAAACCATCATGATGCTCTCGAAAGTGTGATACTGCTGGAATATCGTATAGATCCAGAAAATCCTTATTCCGCAGACGCTTATCATGGTGATAATCGCAGGCGTCAGTGATATTCCGTAACCTCTCATGTATCCGCTCATTACGTCGTAGAACAAAGAGAAAAGATGCGCCGTCGTGATGAGAACGATACGTATATATCCGATCTCAACAAGCTCAGGATTAGGATTAAATATCGCAATAAGCGTCTTGCCAAATAAGATCAGCGTGAAGACCATCAAGCCCTCAATTACTATGCCTTCAAGCAGGCAGAGCTTTAATGTCTTCCTGCATCTGTCGATCTTCTTCGCGCCGTAGTTCTGGCCCGTGATCGTAGTGCATGCCTGACCGAAACTGTTAAGTACATAGTATGAGAAGATCTCGATGTTAAATGCTGCAGAAGATGCTGCGGCAACGCTCGTTCCGAGGCTGTTGATCGCTGCCTGGATGATGATGTTTGCAGTAGAGAAAACTGCCGCCTGTACACTTGCGGGAAGTCCAATCCTTAAGATCTTCCATAAGATCCTCCAGTCGATCTTAAGTTTCTTCTCGTCAAACTTTGCAGCCGTCTTGGACTTTCTCAAGAAGAACAAAAGAATGATGCTGCTGATCATGTTAGAGATAACTGTCGCAGTTGCAACTCCTTCCACATTGGCATGCAGGAAAACAACAAAGAAAAGGTTCAGTCCGACATTGATGATTCCGGAGATGATGAGCGCAACAAACGGGATCCTGGTGTTGCCCATTCCCCTGAAAACAGCAGCTTCAAAGTTATACAAAAGGATTACCGGAAGGCCGCCGATATAGATGCGGAAATAAGTGATCGCCATGCCGAGAGACTCTTCGGAAATGTTCTGTGATCTTAAGATCGGCACTGCAAGAAGTTCACCGATCAAAGCGATTATAATACCTCCGATAACGGCTACGATCATGGAAGTATGAAGGGCTTTTTGAACCGTCTCATCATCCTTTTTCCCGACGGCATTTGCAATAACAACGTTTGTTCCGAGAGAGATGCCGAGGAATGAGTTAACGATAAGAGAAATGATCGGAGTATTTGCTCCTACGGCGGCCATGCACGCCTTGCCGAGTTCGCCCGTGAAGTTTCCTACTACCGCGATGTCGGCAGCATTGAAGAGCTGCTGAAGGATGCCCGTAAACGCCAAAGGAAAAGCAAACCCAAGGATCTTATTCCACAGGCTTCCTTCAGTCATAGATTTTCCGGGTCTTAACAGCGAACTCATATAAAACCACCGCGGTATTCCCCACGCATAATTGCGTGCTAAAAGAAAGGTTTTAAATTACACCATGAAATAATATCGCGAAAGCCGTATTTTAGGAGATGGCACCTTATACTAAATAATATCTAATAAAGACGTCCTATATTATCAAGTCTTACAATGCAGGTTCAGCATTAAAGACGCCCGATCTTAACAAGTCTTACAATGCAGGATTCGATAAACTTCTGGACCTCACGCTCATACATGGCCTGTGATCTCTCATAGCACTCCATGTGCTTTGCATTGTTGACGATCACCATTCTCTTCCTGCAGCGCAGGTTGTCGTAGATCTCACGCGTATCAGAAGGCGTAGTGACCTCGTCTTCACCGCCCTGGAAGATCAGTACGGGGATCTTGATGCTGCTCGCATGTGTAGCAGCGTCACAGCGGTTGATGTCAAATCCGAACTGGCGCTGAGCACTCTTTCTGATGCTGCCGATAAGCCACTCGGGAGGCAATTTCGTGCTGTTCGGAAGATTATTCCTTAAGAATGCATTAAGCGAAGACATGGGCGAATCGGCGATTATGCCGCAGACGCAGCGTTCGAACTCCTTCTGCTGTGCGGCGAGAAGGCATGCCGTGGCACCTGCGCCTCTTGCTACGAGATAGATCCTGCAGTTATTGCCGAGTCTTCTTTTCGTGAACTCATACCAGGCATCAAGATCGACGCTCTCCATAAGACCCCATGTGAAATTCTTGCCGCCGCTCATGCCGTGGCCTCTCATGTGTGTGATGAGGCAGTGGCACTGGACCTTGCGCATCATGAGCCTTGCATATGCGGCCATCTCGGCGGGCGACTCGTCGTAGCCGTGAACCAGGATGACCATGTTACGGCATGTCGAATCAGATGAAGGTCTGTAATATCCAGAGAGCTTGCATCCGTCAAAGGATGTAACCCTTACTCCGAGCCATTCGTTGTGGAATGTATAGAACCAGTTCTTGCCGCGTCCTATAATCGTGCTCCTGTCGATCTTCTTTGGTGATCTGTCCACCTGCGGAAGCGGTTTGGGCCTTCTGAAGATCTTCTTGAAGAGCTTGTCGGTATAGGACATGAACAGCACAAAAAGTCCTCCGCCGATGAGGATGACCAAAAGCACTATAAGTACCGCAACGAGAATGGCGGTTACAGCAGAACTATTATCCGGCAATTATTCCCTCCGGGCTGTCCTTCCCGGAGCTCAGGAGCTGACAGCCGTTTTCAGTTACCAGGCAGTCGTCCTCGATCCTGAAGCCGGTGTCCCATTCTGGAATATAAACACCGGGTTCGACGGCAAGGCAATTACCTGCTTCAAATTCTTTGTCCCTCGGGCCGACGTCGTGAACGTCTAACCCAAGATAGTGTGAAGTGTTGTGCCAGTAGTAACGGCGCACTTCCTCCACTGTAAAATTATCAGGTATTAGTCCTTGTCCCGCAAGCCATTTGCCTGCAATGTCATACATTTGTGAATTAAGCCCGGCGAAAGTTTTTCCGGGTGCAATATACTCAAAAGCAGCCTTCCTCAAGTCCTGAATAAGGCCCAGAAGCTTCATTCTCTTATCGTCTTTGCCTTTAGGCGCGCCTACGAAGAATACTCGCGAGATATCAGCACAGTATCCGTCCATCCTCGCACCGCAGTCGATCTGGATAATGGATCCTTCTTTTGCGATGCCGTCGCCCGCTTTCTCAGGGTCTGAATGGTGCAGATAGAAAGCATTTGTGCCGCAGGATACGATGGTCTCGAAAGCAAAAGCCATTGAGCTTCTCTTCGCCATCTCATACTCAAGCTTAAGGTATAGTTCATACTCTGACACACCCGGACGGATAAAGGTCTTCATCTCCTCTATCGCCTCTTCCGTGATCCTTGCAGCTTCCCTGATGGCTTGAGCCTCACAGGTACTCTTAACAAGGCGCATGGAGGTCGTGATCTCTGATAAGTCACAAGTCTTGCGGCCGTCTTTCTCGACTGTCTTCTTAAGCTCGAAAGGCTTTGCCATAACGGATGAATTATCCAGATAGATCTTGATATCCGTGTCCTTTATGAGCTCAAACTCCTTTTCCTCGTACTTCTCAAGGTCGCATACGTCTTCAGATGCAAGTCCGGTCAGTGCTGCGATGTCGTCAAATGCCATTCTCTTGCCGTGCCAGCGCTCCTCCATGGAGTCTCTGGCGGGAGCATAGATCTTTGAAGTCACCACGCCGCCGTTCTTTTCGATCACGAGAACAAAGCCCAGGCGCTCAAGTCCGGTCAGATAATAGAAGTTCCTGTCACAGAAAAACCTGTAGTCGGAATCGCGCGACATGTGCTTTTCTTCGCCCGAGAAAAGCAGCGCCGCGGTGCGGTCCGGCAACGCGGCGGCAAAGCGCTCTCTGTTTTGTTTGAAAAAAGATGAATCTATCGCCATCAGTTACCTTACCACTGCTTGACACCTTCCGAACGGACATTGTATTCGTCGAAAAGGATCGTGTTATTGATGTAATTGAGCGTGGCACCGGGTGATCTTCTGATGAGACCGGGATTGCCGATTACGATAGAACCGTCGGGAACGTCGAAGTTAACATATGCGCCGGGCGCGATAAGAACGTTGTTGCCGATCCTGATATTGCCTACGATGACGGCATTTGCGCCGATCCATACGTAATTACCGATATGCGGAGAACCCTTTCTCTTACCTCTGAACTGGGTTCCGATGACTACGCCGGTCGATACGTTGACGTTATGGCCGATAACGCTCTTCGGGTGGATGATTACACGCCCGAAATGCGCCAGATAAAAGCCTTTGCCAATCTCGGTATCGTAAGGAATCTGGAAATGATATTTGCGGCTCAGTCTGTCGAGTCTGAAGTTAGTGACTGCGAACTTGATCTGATAGAGCTTTTTCTTGATGCCGTCCCATTTTTTGATCTGGTCAGCATAATAACGTGTACGCCTCATTACGCTGATATAGCTGAATTCCGGGGATGATCTTCTCTCTTCAAGATAGCATGCGTAGATGTTCTTGTAGCGACGTGCATTGCCGGTGTATCTGAACAAATCGGCATAAATGATGTCTTTTAACTCATCAGTCATGAATGCACATCCCTCCATCTTCCTTAATAAAAAAATTCTATTACTTTTTGCAAAATAACTCAATAAGATTTTATGCTCAAACGCCCTATTCTTACGAGTTTGTAATATTTTTCATAAACCTATTTTATAAGTCTGCTTTACACAATCTCAAAAGAAATATACAATTTTTATAAGAAATTCGACATGGAAACTAATCGAAGAGGATCTGAATTATGAATATTGAAAAAGAACTTGCAAAAAGGCTGATGGATGAAGGCGAGTCCGGAAACCGCCAGGTCGCTTACAACCACGAGATCAGCTTCTACGAACTCGTAGCAAGCGGTAACATGCACAGATTCGAAGAAGCCCTGAAGACGATCGGCGCTACCCAAAATCTCGGAACATTAAGTCCCGACAAAGTCCGCAACGTCAAATACCATACTGTTATCCTCACTGCCCTGGTCAGCAGATTCTGCATCGAGGCAGGTCTTGAGATCTCCGTAGCTTATAACCTCAGCGACATCTTCATCGAACTCATTGATGCCGCAAGCACCATTGACGAGGTTTACTCCGTTCAGAACGAGATGCTGCGTTCTTACTGCCGCAAGATGAGCGACCTTTCCAAGAACCGCGTCGTATCCCGCCACATCGTAGTTGCCATCGACTACATCAGATCCCACATCCAGGAGAACCTCACGGTCGAATCGATCGCTGACTCGCTCTCCCTTAACTCAAGCTATCTTTCCAAGCTCTTCAAGCAGGAAATGGGCATCACGTTAAGCCGCTACATCAGGGACCAGAAGATCAACGTCGCATGCAACATGTTAAGACATTTAGATGAGTCTTCCCTGACCATCGCAAACTATCTGGGATTCTCCTCCCAGTCCCACTTCATCCAGGTATTCAAGAAGTCTACAGGCATGACACCTGAAGAATACCGCCGCAAGAACTACCATCAGAGCTGGATGAACGGCGAGAGCGAAGAGTAAAGCTTTCTGAATTTGATTTTATAAGGGATGTCTTCACAAGTTGAGGCATCCCTTTTTCGATGGGACTATAAACCCTATCTTTATATCTTCTGTGCAATTGTTTGGTTAAAAAAAGGCCGACAATTGCATAAATATGCCTTTTTTGTGCAATTGTTGCGGCAAAAACGCGAAACAATTGCACAAGTGTTGTTTTCTCTAATCACTGTTCAAATCCACACATTTGGAAAACGGGCATCTGCCCAAAATCACTCTGCGCTCTTCAGCGACTCGGCCATGTTGATCTTCTCGATCTTGGCGCGCATTATGAGGTTTACTACCGTCGAGAATGCCAGTACGAAGGCAAGCGAGTACACATAGCTCAAAGGCGTGATCCTTATCTGGTAAGTTACCATGTCCATCGCTATCTGGGCCATTACAAACCGGTGCAGCAGGAAGCCCAGGGGAATTCCCACCAGGAAGCCCATGAGTACGAGAAGGACGTTTTCGCGCGTGACATATGCGCCGGTCTCGCGCTTATTGAAGCCCATGACCTTAAGTGTCGCGATCTCCCTGATACGCTCGGTAATGTTGATATTGTTGAGGTTGAAGAGCACGATAAAAGCAAGTGCGGCAGCGCTCACGATTACCAGCACGATGACATAATTCATTCTTCCCATGGTCGAGGCAAAGCTTTCTCTGGAATCAGCGGTGGAAGACCAGGTCTTTATGTCGTAGTTATCGGAAAGATAAGTTGCGATCTTATATGAATCAGCTGCAATCTTTGTTCCGGTCTTAACGAGAAGAGTCTCAGGAGTATAAGGCTTGCCGAATGCTTCCCTGTAAGTGTTTGGCGTCATGAAAACATAATGCATCGTGTAGTTCGTGAAAACGGCACCGACCTTTAGAGTTACTTCATGCTCATCTTCGCCGTAAAGCAATGTTATCGTGTCGCCGGCCTTGACGTTATTCTTTTCCGCGAGTTTCTCGGAGACGGCTATCTCACCGTCAGCAGGCCATGCGTATTCCTCTCCGGTCTTAACGTCTGTTATGCCGAAAACTTCAGAGATTTTGGGGTCATCCGATATGAACATCTCAAGGTCTCTGACATAGCCTGAACCGTTGTTTTTAGCAACGTCACCCTTGACGATAACGTATTCAAATTCCACGCCCGTATTTGCAAGCGCGTCCTTGGCAGCGTCTTCTATCGCGTATTGCCTATACTTCTCATCGAAAGAAACCGCGAGGTCATATTTCATGATGTTGTCGTACTGGATGTTAACAACGTTGCAGACTGAATCGTAAAGGCCGAAAGCAGTTAAGAGAAGCGCTGTGCATCCTGCGATTCCGACGATCATCATCCACATTCTTCTCTTGAAGCGGAAAACGTTGCGCGCAGAAACTTTATGGAGGAACTTCATTCTCTTCCAGATGAATCCGATGCGTTCAAGAAGAATGCGTTTGCCCGGCAGAGGTGCCTTGGGTCTTATGAGTTCGGCGGGCATTCCCTTAAGAGATGAGAGCGCTGTGTATACAGTCACACCGACGGTGCACAAAAGCGCTACGAACAGGACGAGGATGAAGAGCGGGACACTCGTGGCAAACGATACTTCCGTAAAGCCGTACATCATTTTATAGACTTCCCATATGACAGCCGGGAACAGTTTTGTGCCGCCCAAAAATCCTAAAACGCTTCCTAAGATCGCAGCTGAACCTGCATAGATCGAATACTTCATAACGATCGAGAAATCCGAATATCCGAGAGCTCTCATTGTTCCGATTATTCCACGCTCGTCACTTACCATTCTGCTCATTGTCGTGGAACATACCAGCGCCGCGATCGCGAAAAAGAATATCGGGAATACAGAAGCAACGCCGTCAACGATCTTTGAATCGTTATCGAAGCAGACATAACCTGTGTTTTTGTCTCTTCCGAGGATATAGACTTCAGGATCGTCCAC
>JAEEGJ010030133.1_pt1 | contig 10630 bp, 8 predicted proteins | sample 8958761 | NCBI WGS metagenome assembly JAEEGJ01 (sample SAMN16246546, study PRJNA631951) | gut metagenome | biome: gut microbiome; feature: rumen; material: RS-attached | host: Bos | place: Iran: Karaj | collected 2018-10
AAAAATAATCCTTTAGTTGCGCCTCAGACAAAAATATTAAATCATCTCTTACCATATTCAATCAATTTTTTTCCGTCCACAAATATACAACAAATCTAACACATCTCCTCCATTATTCCAAATTAAATGCACTTTGAAGATTCCAACAAGCAAAGAATATGATTTACAACAGGTTCTCAAGTGATTAGGGCGGGTGTCGACTCAGATACAAATTCGCTGTAGAGCTTAGACAACAGATAATTATGATACATCTGATGCAAGAAATCACTCTGCTTGTCACTAGCATGCTACTCAATAACATGAAACAGATCGGTATCTGGACTCGAACTAGAACAAAGTTTCCATGCTCCAGTTGTTTTAACATGATATCTCGATCATAGCATCTTTGCTCTCTCTGCTACTTATCAATCTCATGGGCAAAACCTAGGATATCAATCATCACCGTAATTCCAGTTTCTTCAGTGGGATTGTTTACAAACTAGTTGTAGTCACACCGGAAGGAAATCAGATTGGCAATAATACAAAAGATCTCTAGAAGTATTTGTAACTATTTCATCGTGATTCATTATTCGAGCCTGTTTTTAGATCATAGAATGCTGGCTCGTTTAAACATCCTACGATTATCAATGTTAAATCTATTACAGTACTTCTACCCATTAACGGGAATAAATAGCCAGTGAATAACCTCATTGCGTTATATATACCATTAATTATAAGCAAGTTGATATAAAATTGCGTCTGCTTTTGTGCCCGACTATACAAAGATACATAGCGCAAATCTCATGAACAAGACGATAAAATTTCGACTTAGTTTTTTTAATTCTTGAATTTGACTCGTTCTTAATGTGGTCATAGTTCCCGACACAGTCTATGGTCAGGACCATGAATTCTTCACTAGTCATCGTCTGTAATGTTTCTTTTATGAATTCGATTTTCATAATTTTTATTAAACCATACTGCAAAAGTAGCCTATGCCTTTGGCTCATGCAAAGACCTAATAAATACAATTATACTATTCACAAGGATGCCTGCATGTTCTTCGCCATTGCATTGCCAAGAATCTAAAAAGGGATAGTTTTTCTTATACAAAGAAGTATTCCTGGAGGAGCGGGTGCTCCCCATTTTGCGCCGTTTATCGGATTCTTAGAAAACCTTGTCAATCAGTCATTTGGAGGTTCTTAAAGATTTTTGAGAGGCGCAAACCTTAGACTTCCGCGGATTAGCAATCTGGTGTTAGTAGTGACGCAAAATTATGGATGAATTTGGTGGCACTTCAACCATCGATACAAGCATTATGGTGTTCGGTTTGTTAAAATTCTGCTTCTCTAAATGGCGGGCGGATGAATTGTGTGTCAGTACTTTATTTGTGGTTTTTCGAGGGGGTAAGACGGGCGTTAGAACAGGCCGCGGGACTTCATCTCCAGGTAGCGGTTGATGACGTTGACCGAGAGGCCCTGCGGGGTGGTGAGCAGGCTGCTGATGCCACTCTGACGCAGGGTGTTGATGATGAGCGTCTGCTCGTTGTCGATTTTGGCCGCAATGGCGTGCTCGTAGTATTCCTTGACGCTGTGGGGCTGCTGGTCGATGAAGTCGCGGCGGTCCTCGTCGATGAAGAATACGACCAGCAGGCGGTGGCGCTTGTTGAGCTGGCGCAGGTAGGGCAACTGCCGCTGCATGCCGTTGTAGTCAAAGAAGTTGGTATACAGCACGAGCAGGCTGCGTTGGCCCACCAGACGGTTGGTGCTTGCAACGAGTGCCGAATAGTCGCTCTCGGCAAAGTCGGTGGTCTGGCGGTAGAGGCACTCGAGGATGTCGTTCATCTGTGACGGGCCGCGGTCGGGCTTGACGAAGTCGCTGAACGTGTCGGCAAAGGTGATGATGCCCGCCTTGTCGTCGCGATGCAGGGCCACATAGGAGAGCACCAGCGCCGCGTTGATGGCATAGTCGAGGATGGTCATCCCCGCGAAGGCCTGCTGCATGATGCGCCCCTTGTCGATGACGTTGATGATGGGCTGTGAGCGCTCGTCGGTGTAGACGTTGACCATGAGTTGATGGGTGCGAGCGCTGGCCTTCCAGTTGATGAGGCGGTAGTCGTCGCCCTGGACATAGGACTTGATCTGCTCAAACTCGGTGTTGTTGCCCACACGGCGTATGCGCTTGATGCCCATCTCCATTAGGTTGTTGCTGATGGCCAGCAGCTCGTAGCGGTTGAGCATGAGGTAGCTGGGATAGACTGCCACGTCGGTAGGCTCGCCACAGGTGAAGCGGCGCTGCACGAGGCCGATGGGCGTGGCGGTGAACACACGGATGCGGCCAAAGCCGTACACGCCGCGCCTGGTGGGGCGCAAGGAATATTCTATCGTCTTGCTGCCCCTTGCCGGCAGGCGCAACGGGAAGTTCACGTCGCGGCGCTGGAAGATGTGCGGTATCTCGTCGATAATTTCCAGCTTGACGGCAAACGGGTATCTGCTGTCCACCTGCAGGCTCACAGGGTTGTCGTCGCCATTGGAGAACCGCTGGCTGCACTGCCGTGATGCCGTGATGCCGCGGCGCGTCCACAACAGGACGATGTCGACGAGCAGCAGCAGGGCAAACAATGCCAGCAGCGCGGCCCCCACATAGAACGACGGGGACCACCACTGCCCCAGTGCCAGTAGGGCAGTGATCACAACGGCTGTGTAGTAGAAACGAACAGGCAGAAACATGATGTTTAGAAGTTAGGCGTTATTGGGCTTTTAGCTTTTAGCTGTTAGCTTTTAGCTGGCATCCGCATACTGTTTTCAGCTCATAGCTTACTTGGGCACCTCGACATTGTTGACCAGCGTGGCCACAATCTTGGATGCGGTGTAGCCCTGCATCTCGGCCTCGGCAGCAATGATGATGCGGTGGTCGAGCACGGCCGGTGCCACCAACTTGATATCGTCGGGGGTGACAAAGTCACGGCCGTTGATCAGTGCGATGGCCTTGGAGGCCTGCAGCATGGCCACGGCGGCACGGGGCGAGGCGCCCAGGAGGACCGCCTTGCTGGTACGCGTCTGCTGCACGATCTGTGCGATGTAGCCCAACAGCGAGTCATCGACCAGCACCGACCGCAAGGTGTCGCGCAGCGCCAGCAGCGCGTCCTTGGAGATGATGGGCGAGATGTCATCCAGCTTGGCCAGGCGGGCGTTGGCCTGATGGCGTTGCAGGATGGTCTTCTCCTCCTCGGGCGTGGGGTAGCCCATCACGATCTTGAACATGAAGCGGTCGAGTTGTGCCTCGGGCAGTTTGTAGGTGCCTTCCTGTTCCACGGGGTTCTGCGTGGCGATGATGGTGTAAGGCTCTGACATGCGGTGGGTAACGCCGCCGATGCTCACCTGGCGTTCCTCCATGACCTCAAACAGCGCCGCCTGTGTCTTGGCCGGCGCGCGGTTGATTTCGTCGACAAGTACCATGTTGGCAAAAATCGGGCCCTCATGGAAGTCAAATTCACTCGTTTTCATGTTGAACACCGTGGTGCCGAGCACGTCGCTGGGCATCAGGTCGGGGGTGAACTGGATGCGGCTGAAGCGGGCGTCGATGAGTCGTGCGGTGAGCCGGGCCAGGAGCGTTTTTGCCACTCCGGGCACACCCTCGAGCAACACGTGGCCATCGGCAAGGATGGCCGCAATCAAGAGGTCCACGACCTGATTGTGCCCTACCACTACACGGGCGATTTCTTCTTTAATCTGCCTCACCAGGGCCGAGAACTGTGCCAAGTCGAGGCGTGGGGGTGTCGTTTGTTCCATTGTCTTATAGTTGTTTGTTTAGATGTTGATTCGGTGCAGTATATTGTTCATCGCGTCGATGAGTTGCTGGAGGCGTTTGTCGCTGATGGAGGATGCATTGGTGGCGCTCCACACATCGTAGATCTGCTGTTGCAGTTCGTTGAAGGGGATGTCCGTGCGAGTGGACAGTGATTGCAACTCGTCATCGATGTGGTCATAGTCATCGACGTTGATCATTGCCTTGGTGCGCAACTCGTTGCTGAAGGTGACATACTTCTTGATAAGCAGGTCCACGTTGTCGTGCCGCTTGTAGTAGATGCCGCCGATACGCTTCACGAAGTTCATCATGTGGTTGACGGGCGGCTTGATGACGGGAATCACCCGCTGGCGGCGTCTGGCCGAGAACAGTATGAATGCCACAACCGTGGCCAGGGCCAGATATAGTGCCCATCGCAGGGGTCGGTTGGCCAGCAGGTAACGCAGTGGCGAACCCTCCTCCTGTTCTTCTCGTTCTACCTTACTCCAGAGAGACGGGTCATAGCGCACGACAGGCAAATCGCTGCATTGGCTCAACAATCGCATCACCAGCGGACGGATGGTGTCGTTGAGGATGCCGTAATTGGAAAATATCATGGGCATGCTCACCACGACAATCTTGCCCTTGCCGAACTCGCAGATACCCGCTACGATGTCGGGATCTTCGTTTAACGCCCCCTCCTTGTCGAGCGTTGCCAGGATGGTGTAGTCGCCCGAGAAAGTGAGTTTATTCGTGCTGAAGATTCTATTAATCGGATAGGAAGCAGGAGCGAACTTTTCACCGCCCTCCCAGTAAACCGTGTCATAACTGACATATTCGCTTAAAGACTCTTTAGAGATATTATTCCAACTGGAATAACTGGTTGAGTAGCATCGGTATCCCAGTCCGATTTCCTCGGGCATTTCCTCGTAATAAGATTTGTATTCAGTGGCTATAATCGCGTTGTTGCCTTTCTCGATCAGCTCGAGAAAACTCTCATCAACTGAGCCGATGAAATCTTCAAGATTGTTGGTGAAAAGGAACGTGTGCTTGGTGCGATTGGCCTTCTTGCCGGTGTACTTATCGATGTCAACCCCGATCACCTCATAGCCCTGCGGCAGTGAGGCCCGCAGCACGCTGTCCATCACATAGCAGCCGAAGGGCTGCTTGCTCTTGTAACTCTGTGAATGGTCGTTCCAGTTGAAACGTGTGGGCGCGCTCATCTGGAAAAGTATCATCACCACCATGAGCACAATGATTATCACAATAAACAGGCGGCTGGACTTCATGGTGTCACCCCTCCTTTCTGTTGGTCATTGGGTTCCCCTTGTGTGGCAGTGCTGGTGGCAATGCGGGCCAGCACGGCCTCCTGGCGCGAGAGCATCTCCTGGGCCAGGGCGGCATCGGCAGTGTAGTGGCCATAGCGGATGCGCAGGAAGTGGTTGGTCATGATGCCGAAGTCCTCATCGGGCCACTCCAGGGCATACTGGGTGGGCGTCTTGTAGCGTCGCCAGGTCACCATCGACGCATCGCTGGCGGCTTTCAAGGTCTGCAGGTATCGCAGTCGGCACAGTGCCAGCATATCGTCATGGATTTGGGCTTCGGAGATGAGTTGGTCAAAGTCCACCTCGTTGATGTCGTCCTCGGTGACTTCTTGGGCCGTGAGCCCAACATCCTTGGGGCTAAACAATCCGGTGCGATGGCTCCAGAAGTAGTAGCACACGGCTACCACTACCAGTGCCCCCAAGCACCACCAGCACCATGTGGGCATATCCATGGGCGACGGAGCATCAAAGTCCAACAGATCCTCGAGATAGTTCCAGAACCGGTCAAAATAGTTGGTCTTGTGGCCAGGCTCCAAGTCGCGGGTATAGTCATAGCCCCTCGCGTGCTGGAACGCGTTAAGGATCGAGTCGTTGGTTACTATTGTGTCACGGGGCGATACCATCATCGGGGGTGTATTATAGTTGGGCAAAATTATCGATATCACTCTCCAGGCCGATGTCCTCGGCCTCGGCCACCACACTGCCGTAATGATAGGTCATCGCCAGGACAAACAGTCCCATCTGAACGAAGTACATGAAGCATTGGGCCACGCTGAGGACATAATCACACACATCCATGACGAATGACCAAATCACGTTGTCGGTGGTCGAGAACTCAAAAACGGAATCTGCCATCGTGTAAATGGCACGGGGAAAAGCGACGGCATTGTTGATGAAAAACGTCACGAGGCCCATAATCAGTGCCATGAGGATGAGCCGCCCCCACTTGCTGTAGCCTAGCGAGAAAGCACGCTTGATATGGCTCAAAAACGAGTTCTTGGGCTCCAAGAGCATGATGGGACACACCATGAACACGGGCAACACAGCGAATAGCAGCACCAATCCGCCTACGGGGATGATGACCGAGGCAAGCGCCAGTGCCACCAGTGGAGTGCCTATCACGATAACCCCCAGGCACTTGAGCATCGGGCGCGGCAACATGCGCCACATCGTGGCCACTTCACAGCCCTCGAGCGTGCCGTCGTGCGTATCACGCCACTGAACCAGCAGTATCTGCATTGCCGTGACTACAGCACAGCCCACTATCGAAAGGACGATGGCTACCGCAAGCGTAGTGCCGATCTTGGGCGACACGTCATCTATTGTATCGATGTCAAACGAAGCGATGGCAGCGCCCATCAGCACGCTGAACGGCAACAGGAAGTAAACCATCATCTTGGTCCACTTCTTCCAGTCCTCGCCCACAAGGTCAAACACCATGTTCACGGTTTCGGTGAGCGAACGGTTGCTATACAGTCGATTGCTATTCATCGGTCATTGACAGATTGTGGTGTTTGCGTCCCACTACCCAAGGCAGGAGGATATAGTAAAAGACAATAAACGCGGCCGACAGGACAATCACCGCCACCCTGAAGGCCAACGGGTACTCGGTGTGGCGCGTTAGATAGCCCTCGATGAAGGCGGCCACGATGGTCACGGGAAACACGCTCAAGGCGATTTTCAGGGCATCCTTGGCCTTGCGGCGGAAGGCTGTCATGCGGCTGTAGGTGCCCGGGAATAACCACCCCCAACCCATCACAAAACCTGCTCCTGCCGCTATCACCATCGTGCTGATCTCGAGCGTGCCGTGCTGCATGATGGCCATCATCGCATCGCCCATCACGCCATACTGGAAAAAGAAAAACGTGAAGGCCCCGACCATGACAGCATTGTACATCAAGAAGATTGCGGTGAAGAACGGAGTGAAAATGCCCATCGAGATGCACAGCACATCCACCCGCAGGTTGTTGAGCATGATGCCGAGGAAGGACTCGGCCTCCGAGCCGCTACTATAGACATCGGTGGGAACGCCGTTGCGGATGTTCTCGATGGTCATCTCCACATAGTCCTCTCCCAGGATTAACTTGGCAAAGTCGGCGTCGTTGAACAGCGAGATGATGCCCACACCCAGGAACAGCACAAATGTGACCAGTGCCGCCAGCATGGCCTTGCGGTTGTCATAGACCGCCTGCGGCACCTCCTGCGTCCAGAACGTCCACAGGCGCGACCACTTCTCCTGGCGACCGCTGTAGATCTCGTTGTGCAACTTGAGCGTCATCGCGTTGAGCATCTGGGTGATAACGGCGTCGGGAAAATGGGTGCGTGCGAAGGCCAGGTCCGATGTCAGTTCGGTGTACATCTGGGCCAGCGTGTCAGGCGCCTCGTTCGACGGATTGTCGAGGCGACGTTGATACTCACGCCAGCGGGCAATGTTTTGCTTGATGAAAACGGGCTCTCTCATGACATCGGTTAAGGGACATTAATGCGATTTCTGTTTGCAAAAATAGACTATTTTTTGTACTTTTGCAACAAAATCCTGCAAAACACTAGTGACAAAATACTCATGGCGCAGTCATCAATCATCACCGGCCAATATGTAGAACTCACCCAAACGCCTGCTAGCGTGGGTGATAGGCTCATCGCTGCCCTCATTGACTACACCATCCTGGGTGTCTATTTCATTGCGGCTACCTTGGCTTTCATCGGCGTGATGGACTCATACACATCCAGTGTCAGCGACACGACGCTCATCATGTATGTCCTGTTGACCTATTCCCCAGTCCTGTTTTATTATCCTGCATGTGAGATTTTCGGCAAGGGGCAGAGCCTGGGCAAACTGGTGATGAAGATGCGGGTGGTGACCATCGACGGCAATGCGCCCTCAGTGGGCAGTATCCTGCTGCGTTGGCTGCTATACCCGATAGACTCATTTTTCACGGGTTTCCTCGGGGTGGTGTTCATCACCTTCGGCAAGCATCGGCAGCGCCTGGGCGACCTGGCGGCAGGCACTATGGTCATCAAGACGTCGGCGGCACAGTACGACTTCTACACAATCAATGACTACAGTTATGTGCAACAGGGCTACGAGCCTACCTATCCTGAGGCTGCCAATCTGTCCACACGGCAGGTCGATCTCATCCAGCGCACACTCTACAGTTCCGACCTCAGCCGCCGGGGCGAACTCGTGTACAAGTTGGCCATTCAAGTGCAGCAATTCCTGGGAGTGCCCGTTGCCCAGGGCCTCTATGCCGACGTGTTTCTCACCACGGTGCTCAACGATTTCTACTACTATTCCTCGACCATTACGGTCTGAGGGGAGGGGGTAGCCCGCCTCATCACCCCCGTGCAGCAGGGGCTTCCCCGCCGTCGGGGGGAGGGGGGAGAATACCGGAATTCAATTTTTTTCGACAATTTTTGATTTTTTATTTGTAAAAATCATTCTTTGACGTATATTTGCAATCAGATCTATAGATTTAAGGTTCACCGGTGGAAAACGGGGCCGCTCCATCGCTGACACCATTACCCGACTGCAGGCCCCGACATGATTTGTTTAACTTCTAAAACTTAACAACAATGATGAAAAGATTTCTCATGATGTGCATGGTGCTCCTGACGGGCCTGTGCCTGAGTGCCCAGCTCGTGGGCAACCCCTCGGTGGACTACACGGTCGATGAGGTCGGCACCGACTACATCACCATCACGTTCACGCCCAATGCCGATGCGGGAGGCTATGCCATCTGCCTGTTCGAGGCTGGAACGGCCGAGCAGCAGTTTGCCATGTTTGGCCCCTGGATGGGTTTCCAGACGATGGGCGACATGATCAAGGCTTGGGGCATTACCAAGACCGAACCCTATCAGCACACCTGGCGCAACCAGAATCCGGGTACTGACTATGAGATTTATGTGCAGTGCTGGGATGTTAACGGAGCAGATGCCGACATGATCATCATCCCCGTTACCACCCAGAACATGGGTGGCGAAGGTCTGGCCGAGATGACCATCGAAATCGGCGAGTTTGGCGGTAATGAGGAGACGGGTTACTACCAGTGGGTGACTTACACGCCCAACGAGAACGTGAGCCTGCACCGCGACATTATCATCGAGCTCGAGGCCTACGAGAGCGAGGATTGGGGCGAGGAGAACCTGATTGCCTACCTCAAGCAGGACAACCCCTACGATCCCTATTGGGACCAGTACGGCGTGGATGAGGCCCAATGGTCGGCTAAGCCCAACACCTGGTATATGGCCTTCTCGATTGCCAAGAACGCCCTCGGCGAGTGGGGTCCCCTCGCAGGTGTTCAGTTCAAGACGCCGGGCACGACGGGTGTCAACGAACTTGTTGCCAACAAGACGCAACTCACCATCGGTGCCAATGCCATCACTGCTACTGGCAGCACGGCAGGCAGCCAGGTGAAGGTGTTTGACATGAACGGACGTCTGGTGGCCAGCGCACAGGCCGATGCCAATGGCGAGGCTATGATTTTGACTGCAGGCCTGAGCCGCGGCATCTACGTTGTGGTTGACGGCAAGCGCGCTGTGAAAATCAAGTTATAAAAACGGCCATTGAACCTCGCTTTGCTCGGTGCATAAAGGATAATGTTTAAAGTTTAATGAGGCATCCGCCCTCCTCTTTAAACATTATCCATTAAACATTATGCACCGAGCAACGCGAGGTTTTGTGAACGACAATGAAACGATTTGTATTGCTGGCTGTTGCGCTGGTGATGGGGGTGACAAGCCTCATGGCGCAGCACAAGACGTTGCGGGAGTGGGGCTTTCCCACAGGGATATTTGAGACGGGGCGTTTTAACGCCATCACCGATGTGCCTGGTGTGACGGTGGGCCATGTGACGCTCATCGAGGGCGACAGCGTGCGCACGGGCGTGACTGCCATTGTGCCGCATCAGGGCAATATCTTCAGCCAGAAGGTGCCGGCGGCAATCTATGCGGGTAATGGTTTCGGCAAGTTGGCGGGGGTGACGCAGGTGCGCGAACTCGGCAACATCGAGACGCCCATTGTGCTGACCAACACGCTGAGCGTGGCAGCGGGCATCGAGGGCGTGGTGCGCTACACGCTGATGCAGCCCGGCAACGAGCAGGAGCGGTCGGTCAACGCCGTGGTGGGGGAGACCAACGACGGCCGCTTGAACGATATCCGCGGCATGCACGTCACGCCGCAGATGGTCATCGATGCCATCGGCGGGGCGCATGGCGGCCCGGTGGAGCAGGGCAATGTGGGTGCTGGAACGGGCACCATCTGCTTCGGGTTCAAGGGTGGCATCGGCACGTCGTCGCGCGTGCTGCCTGCATCGCTGGGCGGTTACACCATCGGGGTGCTGGCTCAGACCAACTACGGCGGCATCCTCGAGATCGACGGCGTGCAGGTGGGGCAGAGGCTCCAAAAGCACGATTTCATCGAACATATTCGCAAGACCGAGAACGTGGACGGCTCCTGCATGATGGTTGTCATCACCGACGCGCCGCTCGACTCCCGCAACCTGGAACGCGTGGCCAAGCGTGCCATGATGGGCATGGCCAAGACC
>JAEEGJ010030136.1_pt1 | contig 10628 bp, 1 predicted proteins | sample 8958761 | NCBI WGS metagenome assembly JAEEGJ01 (sample SAMN16246546, study PRJNA631951) | gut metagenome | biome: gut microbiome; feature: rumen; material: RS-attached | host: Bos | place: Iran: Karaj | collected 2018-10
GGGAACAGGGGAAGATGGGCGGCGAGGGAAAAGACTCCGGCAACGGCACGCCCCGTCCCGCAGCCCATCTCCCTTTCTTCTCCCCGCTTGCGGCGCACCATTCCGCATTATAGGTTAAAACCAAACATATTTTATTAAAAGTTATCAACATTTCCCACATCCTCGTTTGTTGTTGTGTTTGCTTTCAAGATATTGTCATCCAATCCGTTATAGCCTGTATGTGACCTTGATGGGCTATAGAGTCCTCTGTTCGTCCAGTTCCTTCCACTTCGGAGGAGCCTCCGAAGTGGAAGGAACTGGATTCCCAAGACAAACGAGTGCGTGCTGCTTTGAGAGAATGCTCTTTGTTCCATCACGAAGCGAATTTTTTAGTGTCCACATATTCAGACCCGCGTTTTATCACAGCAAACATACGGCATACAAGCTTGAATTTGACGGCGTTAAGCACACATCCGAACGACTTACCCTCCGCTCGTTTTCTCGCGTAATATAGGCGCAGGTCAGAGTCCCACACAATGGCTGCCCGTGCCGCCATCGTCAGGTCTGCCTTGATATCCTTGTTGCCTATCTTGGACACGTGTGTGCCCTTGTTGACCGATGTCCCCGATGTGTATTCGTATGGGGCAATTCCACAGTAGGCCGCGAGTTGCCTGGCCGTCTTGAAAGAGGTGAAATTGCACGTCACCACAATGAAATTGAGCGCATTGACAAGGCTGATTCCAGGGATACTTGTGAGCAGCATATAGTTTTTTGACAGACATTCGTCCCCATTTACTATTTCCAGCAGTTCCGCCTCCATCTCGTCAATCTGCCTGTTGAACATCTCCACGTTCTGCTTCGCCCGCTGGTAGCGACCGTTCTCCGGCTGTTTTTTGTACTCCGTCACGATGGTCTTGAAAACTCTGCGACACTTGACAGCAAGTTTCCTGTCGTTGAGCAAATCCCTGATTCTCAGTATAGCCTTGTCTTTCAGCATGGACGGCACCAGCTCATCGCGGTATCGGTATGCATAGTTTGCGATGCGGACGGCATCTACTTTGTCGTTCTTGCCGCGAAGGGTGGCCGTAGCCCTCTTGATTTTCATCGGTTGTATTTGGCAGAAACTGACACTTTTATCAGCAAGCAACTCTGCGAAACCATAGGAATAGTCTCCCGTGTATTCCATGCAAAAGAGCACTTCTTTTTTGCTGATTTGCTTCTGTTTAATCCACTTCATCAACTCATCACAGCCTTGCTGATCGTTGGTGATCTTGAGGTGATTGATGCCGAGCATCTTCTGTTTGTCAGCATCATAAAGCACGCAATCCAGCGTACGCTTAGAGACATCTGCTCCGATAATGATATTTTTCATACTTTTGTGCGCTTTTTGTTAACCGTCAGGTTGCCAATCTAAAGCCTTTAACTTGACCTGCCAAGTCTTGCATTATAGTTGGATCTGGCAACCTAAAGAACGGAGGGACTAATGCGGAATGTGAAGCAAATCCAACGAAACGCGTAGTTCACCCTCCGTTCTTGGTTAACTTGTTATACATTGATTATCATCATGTTAATACGTTTTCTTTCTTTTTTAGATACAAATAAAAACATGGTGCAAAACTAAAGGCGAAATGCGTCAGCGTTGAGCGGAATCCCCTGATGTGCGATGTGCGGGTCGCCTACCAAGCCCGGCAGACCTAAAGGCCTGCCTTCAAGCCAAATGTTCTATCGTAAATCGCACCTCGATATTACTACCCCGCCCTTCGGGCACCCCTTCTGCAACAGAAGGGGAATTAGCGCCTCCGTCTCGCAAATCGTAAATCCCAAATCGTACATCGCAAATCGTACATCGCAAATCGGGCACCCCTTCTTAAAGAAAAAGGAATGGAGCGCACAAGGAAAGTTTTTTCCTCTTAAAAAAACGATTGTATTGTATAAATGATTATTTTTGCGCCTTTGTTTCGTATCGGATATTCGAAAAGAGAAAATTTTTTAAATATAAGTTTTATGAAAAAGAATGTACTGTTTTTTATGATGCTCTTCTGCTTTTTTGCTGTAAGAGTCAGCGCCCAGAGTTTGGAGGATTACAATTTCTCCACGGGCGTGGATGCCACCAAATGGATTCCACTGACATCTCCCACGACACTTGTCTCTTCAACAGGTGATGGCGTCGCTTCTACTGTGCAGAACATCGGTTTCACTTTTAACTTTGCTGGAACCAACTACACCCAGTATTCCGTCAATTCTGACGGAAACCTGCGATTCGGATCCACTGTGACGGGGACGAGTTACTATACAACCCCTTTCAGCAGCACGAATGCCGGGTACAACAACCCCAAGATTAACTTTATGGGTTGTGACGGTTACCTTACAGCAAGCGGGCACATCACTGCGAAGGTGGTGGGAACGGCACCCGACAGGATTCTGGTGGTGGAATTTGCCACATCGACCTATAATTCCACTTCGCGAGATGCCATCCTCAGCTGGCAAGTGCAGCTCTTCGAGGGCAGCAACGATATCCAGATCGTGTATGCTCCCACTGCTCCGAACATTATGCCCGCCGTCACGAGACAGGCCGGTATGTGCGTGAATGCCAACGATGTTGTGCTGATTAACGCTTCTCACCAGCCTCAATATTACAACAACGGCACGTCCAACACTATTGCCAGCGGCACGTGGCCCGATGTGAACCGCTACTATCTGTTTGAGGCTCCGATTATCCATTGCGACAAGCCTGCCACTGTCACGGTCTCCAACATTACGGCCAGTTCCGCGGATTTTGCGTGGGATGCCAGCAGCTCAGCCAACGGTTACGAAGTGGTGTGCGCCCCGCAGGGCGTGGATATATCCACTGTCACCCCTACAACCGTGACAGGGCTGACCTATACCGCGCAGAACTTGAATTCCGACTGTGAATATTATTTTGCGGTTCGTGCAATCTGCCCTGACGGCGTCAATACCAGTCCGTGGAAACGCGCCTCTTTCAGAACAGCCTGCGGACAGGGAATCGCAACTCTGCCGTATAGTGAAGACTTCAATTCATACGGAACAGGATCCTCCTCAAATTATCCTGCGTGTTGGCAAAGGTACTCAACATATAGCACCTATCCCTACATTTCATCGACGGGAGGAGCATCGTTATATTTGTACACTACAGCCAACAATTACTGTGTAGGCACTGCACCGGCAATCCTGCCGTCGGCAGGCGGTGTCAGCAATGTGATGGCCCGTTTCAAACTGTACGCCACCTCGCTGTCCTACGACTTGAAAGTGGGTGTGATGAGCGATCCCACAGACATTAACACTTTCGAGTTGGTTGCCACCTTTACTCCCAGTTTGACCAGTACTTGGGAGGAAAGAGACGTTTATTTCAATAACTACATAGGTACCGGCCAATACATTGCCTTCCTGTCGGACGGCCGCGACGGTTCCGCCAACACGGTTTATATTGACGATGTGATGTTCACCGCCCTCCCGAACTGTTTCCGTCCCACGAACCTGCATACAACATACGCCACGGCCAACAGCATCGACCTGGCTTGGAGTGCCGGCACGGAGACGCAATGGAACATCAAATATTACGAGGGCAACGACCCCACAACAGCAATCACCACTTCGGTAAACACCAATCCTGTCACTATATCCGGTTTGACAGCGAACACGATGTACACGTTCCAAGTGCAGGCTGACTGCGGTTCAGAAGTTAGCGAGTGGTCTTCGGCTTTCCAGGCTCCCACGTTGTACACAACTCCAGCCTCCTTGCCCTACATCTGCAATTTTGAGGATCCGAGCGAGGTTGCCAATTGGGTGTTTGAGAATGATTCTTGCCAAAACCAATGGGTAATCGGTGATGCGGCAAATAACACCGCAAATGGCGGTAATGCTTTGTATATCAGCAATGACGGAGGTATTAGCAATACTTACAACACCTCATCTCCTGCCACGGTGTTCGCCATCCGCGATGTCTATCTTGACGATAGCTACGACTATTACACCTGCACATACGACTACAAAGGCATGGGCCAGGTCAGTACCGACTATATGCGTCTTTCCATGGGCAAGTACTCCAACGCCATTGTTACGGGCAACACCACAGGCACCGTCCCCACCATTCCGGGTTCCGTCACCTGGAACATCAATGGTAGTTCGTATCAGTGCCAGCAGCCCACTTGGTCGCACGTGGTTCTCAACTTGAACAAGGCAGAATACGGCAACCGTGTCTTGCGTTTGTACTTTATGTGGCGCAATGACGGCAGCTCGGGCACCAACCCGCCCATTGCCGTTGACAACATCCGTGTGGAAGGCTTCACCTGTCCGAAACCGACAGCTCTCTCTTTGGACACGGTAGGCACTGATATGGTCACGATGCACTGGACGGACACCGCCAACATCGGCAACTACGAGATCCTGCTGCTGTCGGACGGCGCCAACCCCGACAACTACACGCCCTTCCAGACATCGACGCCTAACTACACGTTCACCAACCTGGAGCACAGTAAACGTTACACGGCCTACATCCGCTCGATTTGCGGAACGGGGACCTCTGCCTGGGCTTCGTGGTATTTCTATACGACTTGTGCCTCCATTGATGCCTTGCCTTATACGGAAAACTTCGAGGGATACAATTCCGGCAGCACCGTCAGCGGAGCCACCATCTATCCGCGTTGCTGGTCACGCCTGACCACTTCCACAACAAACTACCCCTACATCAGCACCTCTTATCACTCATCGGGCACCAGCGCACTCTATTTCTATGCCACTTCCACTTATTACAGCATTGGCATCCTGCCTCCTGTTGACACCATCCTTAACCCTCTTAATACCTTAATGCTCAATTTCAAGGTCTTGAAGGCCAGTACTACTTCCGGATACGGCACCATCGAGGTGGGCGTGATGACCGACCCGACCGACGCATCCACCTTTACCTTGATACAGAGTTTCAACGGTTCTACCTTGACCAGTACGGGAACGTGGTATGAAAAAGAGATTATGTTCAATAACTATACGGGTGCCGGCAACTATATTGCCTTCCGTGCACCGGCCACAGCTACAAACGCAGTTTACATCGACGACGTGGTGGTGAGTGCCATACCGACTTGTCTTACTCCTTCCGACATTACGCTGTCAGGCATCTCCAGCGATGAGGTTACGGTGGACTGGACGCCGCGCAACACAGAAAACACGTGGCAGATTGTGGTGGTTCCTACTGGCACCAGTCTCGCTGCCGGCACACCGATTGACGTGAGTACGCATCCCTACACCGTTTCCAATTTGACGGACAATACCGAATACGACGTCTATGTGAAGGCTCTTTGTGATGCCAACGACGAGAGCGCTTGGTCCGATCCTGTGAGTTTCCGAACCCGCTGTCTGCCCACAAGCGTATTGCCTTATACCGAGAATTTCGATGAATACGGCAGCGGCGTTTCCGGTGCCGCCTATTTCCCCGGTTGTTGGACGCGCAAGACCAACTACTCGACGAACTATCCTTACATCAGCACTTCGTACCACTCTACGGGCACCAGTTCCATCTATTTTTACTGCACGTCTGGTTATTATAGCTTAGCAGCCTCCCAAGGCCTCGACCTGTCACAATATCCCGCCAACAGCCTTATGCTGGAGTTCAAGCTGAGAAGAACCAGCACTTCCTACGGACGTTTGGACGTTGGTGTGATGACTGATCCTGATGATCTGAATACATTCACATTGTTGAAGACCATCACGCCCTCTGATTTCAGCAGTACCACAAATTTTGAATCCTTTACGGTTCCGCTTCCCAATGCGTACACCGACGTGGTCTATTTGGCCTTCTACGCCCCGCAAAGCATCACAAGCTATGTCTATCTTGATGAAGTGGTCTTGAAGGAAGCCACCTGCTCATCGCCGAGTGACTTGGAAATCTCCAACGTGGCCGGCACCTCCGCCCTGGTCTCCTGGACGGAAGCGCCTATCAATGTCACAGACTATACGTTGGAATACACCGAGACGGGCCAAAATGCGTGGTCATCCTTAACGGTGATGGGAAGTTCTCAAATTCTGACAGGCCTGATGCCGCTGACCTCCTACGATGTGAAACTCTATTCAAACTGCATTGACGGCACCACCGACACGCTGACAGGCAGCTTCAGCACTGGGTGTCTCGCCGGTGGTAACGTGACCATCGCCGGTGGTACCACGACCAACTATTATCTTCCTGTCAACAATTATTATCATTACACGTATTCTCAACAAATCTATCTTTCCTCTGAAATGGACGGTCCCGCCGACATTCGCAGCATCTCCTTCCAGTATGCTTACTCAACAGCTATGACGGACAAGACCGATGTCAATATCTATTTGGGACACACCACTCAGAATGCATTTACCAGCACCTCCAATTATATCCCGCTGTCGAGTTTGTCGTTGGTTTACTCTGGCAACCTCAACTGTTCGCAGGGCTGGAACACCTTCGTTTTGGACTCTGTGTTCCATTATAACGGTACCGACAACCTGGTGCTGGCTATCGACGATAACAGCGATGACTACAACGGTTCTTCATACACCTTCTATGTACATTCCACTTCTGGAAATTACCGTTCTTTGTATTACTATAGTGACAGCAACAATCCCGATCCCGCCAATCCCACGGCGGTGACAACCACCAGTTCTTACAGTTCCGGCAACCGCAGCAATGTTATATTCGGCATTCCCTGCGACAGCCTTGCCACCTGCATTGCGCCGAACATTTATGACCACAGCGCGAACAGCGAAAGCATAACCCTCAGCTGGGCTCCTGGTGATAACGAAACCAATTGGGAACTGCAGTACAAGGCAATGGACGACAGTGTATGGACCACCGAGATGAATGTCACCTCTCCGTACACCATAATGAACCTCAATTCTTCCACCGAATATGAGTTGCGCTTGCGTTCCGACTGCGGTTCTGAGTATAGCAATTGGGCTACTATTATGGTGAAAACCACTTGTTCAGAGGTTCTGTTACCCTACTCGCAAGACTTTGAGGGTGCAACTGGTAGCTCATACGCTTGTTTTGTTGATTGCTGGACGCGCGGCACCAACTATAGTACCAATTATCCATACGTCACTACCCAGTCTTCCGCTCCCAATGGTTCCAAGACCCTCTATTTCTATGGTTCAACGAGTGCTTACTCATACGCCTGCACTCCGCCGTTTGACAGCAGCATCCCAATGGACAGCCTGCAAATTCGCTTCAATGCATACAAGACCACAGCCTCTTATATTCTCGAAGTGGGCATTATGGACGATCCGACGGATGTCAGTACCTTCCAGCCTATCACTACCATAACCCCCAGCACAACTTCCACTTGGGAGATGATTGAGGTTAAAACCAACCTTTACACGGGCAATGGACATTATGTGGCATTCCGTTCGCCGCAATACATATCTTCCTATATGTACATCGACGACATCCACATTGACTACATCCCGGCCTGCGTGCACGTGGAGAACATTCACACGACCAACGTGACTGCCAACAGCGCAGACATTACCTGGACCGCAGGTGGTGACGAAACCAACTGGGTCTATGTCTATGGTCCTTACGGCACGATAGACCTCTCCCTCCTTACTGATAATGACTGGTTGTCCACCCCGACCAACACGGTTACGTTAGACAACTTGTTGCCGAGCACCCGTTACGAGGTTTTCGTCAAGGCCGATTGTGGCGGCAACTACAGTACGGATATGTCGTACAACTTCTGGACAGCTTGTTTACCCCTCAGTACGTTGCCTTACATAGAGGACTTTGACAGCTATGGCGTGACCACCTCCTCCACGACAGCACAGCCTGGTCCTATGCCGATTTGTTGGGATAAATTAAACACGTACTCTGCTCCCAGACCTTTCTGTAGCTCGTCGTATTCCTATAACGGAACATCCTCGCTGTACTTCTATGCCAGCAGTTCGACCTATAATGTGGCCGTGATGCCTGAGTTGGATGCCAGCCTCAACCTTGCTGACCTTCAGTTAAGTTTCGAGTACAGAACCTATTCTACCTCATACACCAGTCCTATGATTATTGGCGTGATGACCAATCCCACTTCCTTGTCCACCTTTGTGCCCGTTGACACCATTACGGCCACAAATGCCACCTGGGAGCACGCGGACATCCTGTTTGACAATTACACGGGAACGGGCAAGTATATTGCCTTGAAGTTCGCGCCCACCGCCTCCACCGACTACTTTATGTTAGATCACGCGGTGTTAGACATCGCTCCGTCTTGTGATGTACCCACGAACTTAAGTGTTATGGTGACCACCACTACGGCTGACATCAGCTGGGTGGCTCCGTCGGCGAGCGAGAACAGCTTTGAAGTTTTGGTGGTGCCCTCAAACACCACGCCCGACTTCTCACAAGCGCAAACTGTGACAGGCACGACCCTGTCCCTCACGAGTCTCAACCCGGGCGATGCTTACAACGTCTATGTCCGTACAATTTGCTCTAACGGCTTGGGCTACAGCAACTGGGTCAGTACCAGTTTCTCCGTGCTGCGTTCCGACCCTGCTCAAGTTCCATATTTCCACGATTTCGAGGATGCTGCCGAGAACTTTGCCTGGACAATCAGCAACACCACTACGGCCAACAAGTGGTATATCGGCAAGCCCGCCGGTTATACGGACTCTGTACTGTATGTTTCCAGCGACAATGGCGCAAACGCCACTTACGTCGCTACCGCCAATACGATTTGGGCTTATCGTGACTTCACCTTCGGCAACGCCTCCGAGTTTGAACTGAGTTTCAATTGGAAATGTCAGGGAGAAGGCAACTATGACTACATCAAGGTTTATATCGGCAACCCTGTGGATGTGCAGGGTGTGGCAGCCCATAGTCTGGCAACTGCCACCACGCACGATCCAGTAGGTGCCGTTGACCTTGGAAAGTTCAATTTGCAAAGCGATTGGGTCCACGAACGTATTTCCTTGAATAGTTCGTACGCCAATACCACCAAGCGTCTCTACATCCGTTGGAACAACGACGGCTCGGTTCTCCACGATCCTTCCGGTGTCATTGATTCGATTCGTATCACAGCTTCCAACTGCGGTCGTCCTTACAACGTGACCCTCAACAGCCAAAACAATGGTGTCTATACTATTGGATTCACGCCGGCCTCCACGACCGACAATGCTTGGGAATATGTATATGGAGCAGGCTCCTTCAACCCTGATGCAGCCACCCCGAACGCTATCCAAAGCACAACCTTCGACTTGACAGGATTGAGTGCCAGCACCTCCTATACCGTCTATGTGAGAACCGTTTGTGGCGGTGGAGAGTATTCGGCTTGGTCGGATGCCATGTCTTTCGAAACACCGTGCGGTGCCGTCACGACGTTGCCTTATACAGAAAACTTCGATACATACGGTACTGGAACCTCAGCCTATCCGCAATGCTGGTCCAAGATCAACACCTACACTTCCGACCGCCCGTATTGCAATTCTTCCTACGGATACGGTGGCTCCACCGCAGGCTTGTACTTCTATTCCAGCAGCACTACGTACAACATTGCCATCACGCCGGAGTTCGATGCCACGATACCTGTCAACACCTTGAAGGCATCCTTCAAGTTCAGGGGTTATTCTACTTCGTACGCCACCGCTTTGGTGGTGGGCGTGATGACCTCCCTGACAGATGCTAGCACCTTTGTACCCGTGGATACCGTTTTGCCAGGCACAACTATCACAACTTGGGAAGATCGTGAAGTGAGTTTTGCCAACTACACCGGCAACGGTCATTACATCGCTTTCAAGAGCGGCGACTACGGTGCCACCACGGCATACTACGCTATGATGGACAACTTGGTGATCAATATCGATTCCACCCTTACGCCGACAACTTGCGATGCTCCTACGGGCGTGACGGCTTCCAATATCACGCAGACCTCGGCCACCGTCACGTGGACGGCAGGCGGCACGGAAACTGCCTGGGAGCTCCAGTACAAGACGGCTGCAGCCAGCAACTGGTCGAACTCCATCAACGTGACGGGCACGCCGAGCCACAACCTCACGGGCCTGACGGCAGGCACGCAGTACCAAGTGCGCGTGCGTGCGGTGTGCAGCGCCACGGAATCTTCCAACTGGTCGACAACAGCTACCTTCACCACGGCTACCTCGTCGGTGACACCTCCCACGGTGACCACGCAGGCTGCTGACAACATCGGCACCACTGCGGCCACGCTGCACGGCACGGTGACGGCTGGCACGGAGACTATCTCTGCACAAGGCTTTGAGTGGAAGGCCACGACGGGCGGCAGCTACACGGCTGTGAACGCCACGGGCACCACAATAAGCTACAACCTCACGAACCTGACCCCGAACACGGGCTACACCTTCCGCGCTTTCGCCACCACGGCCTCCGGCACCACTTACGGTGCGGAGATGACCTTCACCACGCAGGCCGAGCAGCAGACTTGCCCGTCGCCGACCAATGTGGAGGCCACCAACATCACGGATAACTCCGCTGTGATCTCCTGGACGCAGCAGGGCGATGTCACCAGCTGGGATGTCAACTATAGAGTTGCTGGCGCCGACTCCTGGAACACGGTGAGCACCACCAGTAATCCGCACACCTTGGTGGGCCTTACTGCCAACACGAGCTATGATGTGCAGGTAATCGCTCATTGCACCAACGGTATGAC
>JAEEGJ010030139.1_pt1 | contig 10628 bp, 7 predicted proteins | sample 8958761 | NCBI WGS metagenome assembly JAEEGJ01 (sample SAMN16246546, study PRJNA631951) | gut metagenome | biome: gut microbiome; feature: rumen; material: RS-attached | host: Bos | place: Iran: Karaj | collected 2018-10
CCGGCGACAACAACCTCGTCGTCTGCGGAAAGCCCTTTTATAAAATCAGGATAGTCATTTTTCGTAATATCCTTGAACTCAGGATTCTTTCCGACAAGCAATTCCTTAAGCTTCTGCGAATTCGACTCTCCTTGCTTATTATCAGCAAGGGGATTAAACAAAACATACGTCATAATACATTCTCCATTTATGTTTTAGAATTCAGAAAGTGCTTATCAAAACTTGATGCATAAAATGCGCTTTCTTTATACTGCCTTACTAAGCGAAGTTTCCATAAGAATCTTCACGTTGTCGGCAAGGTCAACTGTTTTCATATCAGCAATTTCCTGCTCGGAAAAAACTTTCACAATATCAAAGTAGATATCGGTCCGTCTGAACGGGAACCGTTTGTGAAGCATCTCCGTGCCGCGGATTGTTCCTACGACAACAGGACATTTTGCCTTAAGCGCAATCTTGAAGCAGCCCGGCTTAAGGTCCAGAAGCGAAGTTCCGTCACCGCGCGTTCCTTCCGGGAATACGCCGACGGAGCAAACGCCTTCTTTGAGCATTTCAGAAGCCTTTATTATCGTTCCCATAGCAACGCGAGGGTTGTCGCGGTCAATAGGAAGGTAGCAGCTTCGTTTCATGTAGTGTCTGCCGATCGGGATTTTAAAGTTTTCGGGCTTTGTTATGAAAGCAACCACGCTTTTACGGAGCGCGACGCTTTCTACCATGTTATCAAACTTTGAGCGGTGGTTTGACACAAAAAGGAAAGGCTTGTCGAACGGAACTTTATCAAGTCCCGAAACATGGATGCGCGCTCCTGCCAGCCTGCAAAGATACGCATATCCTGCGTTGAACACTTTGTAGTATCCGCGCGACGGCTTTTCGTAGTCTTTGTTAAGCGGAATCGTCCAGCAGATAATGATGAGGACAAGCCACACAAGCAGTGAAACAGCTAAGAAAATCCCGATTAGAATACCGCCTATAGTCAGGATTTTGGCGGCAGAATCGTACCCAATAAAAGGAACGCTGACGAGCGTCAGCAGTATCGTTGAATAAAGACTAATTCTCCATAGCAGCATTATATAATAGTACAACTAAATCATTTATTACGCAAGAATGAGATTATCCGTGCACGAATCGTGAATAAGCCACATGCGGCGTCGTAATATTACCTACGGCACGATTAATCACGGCGATTTGCGGCGACCAGAGTATCTTAAAAACCTCCAAAATCATAGATTTCTAAATTTTTTCTTAACAAAAAAAAGAAAAATTGTACCTTTCTCGTGGAAATGTTGTTTTATTCTTCGAAGTGTGTTATCTTTGTAGTAGAGGTTAAGAATATCTATGAACTTCTGTTGGAGTTTTTAGAGATTCGTTAAAAAAGTATAAACGGTTCGCAGAATATGCGAAAAGACTTTATGTTTTAGAGAGGTTTATATGAGAATCACACGTAAATTAGCAGTTATGCTTTTAATAACTTTTGTTTGCTGCTTCGGAGTTTTTGCGTACGACCAGGGTTTTGACGAATGCGTAGTTGAAGGTGAATGGATTACTTCAATTTCCGCCGACAATTTCAACTCTATAGCCACAAATAAGAAAACATGGCTGGGATACACATCTGAATGGCTCGACACAACGCCAAGCAGCTTCGCGCTCATCGACGCTAATGATGATGAATTGCTCGATTTTGTTCTTGACAACCTTATGGGATACATTGAGACATGGAATTATGTTGAAGACAACGATGTATATGCCCACCTCATAGCTAACAATGTCTATGAAGATTCCGGCATTATCGTAGACGGCTGGCTCGTTGTAAGCCACTATGCTGCTAAAACAGATAACTGGACATTCTTTGTATACAGCTTCAGCATGTAACAGCCTGAACTAAAAAAAAACGCCGCCCGCAGTTTTTGCAGACGGCGTTTTTTTTCGCTGTTCAAGATTTACGCATCTTTTATTTAATCTTTTATATTGTAGATTATTGAATATTTCTTTTCCAGATAATCAATAAAATCGTCAGAAGTGAACTCCCTTCCGGTAATGTCTTTTATCCAATCAGACGGAGCAAGCCTGTTCGCCTTTTTGTAGACATTTTCTTTCATCCACATGTTTATAACATCAAAACGCCCGTCAAGGATAAGCTGATCAATATCAAGCTCGTTTTTCATCCTTTTGTAATACATGGCGTTGTACATGTTGCCAAGTGCATACGTCGAAAAATATCCGAATCCTGAAGTCCAGTGGACATCCTGAAGAATACCTTCAGAATCTTTCGTTGGCTGTATACCAAGGTACTCGGCGTACTTCTTGTTCCAAAGAGCAGGAAGTTCCTCCATCGATATACCGTCGTTTACAATGGCTTTTTCTATTTCGTAGCGGATAATGATATGGAACGTGTACGTAAACTCGTCCGCCTCTGTCCTTATAAGAGAAGGCTGCACAATATTGACTGCCTCGTAAAGCTCCTGCTCGGTTACATCGTGCATTACTTCCGGGAAAACTTCTTTCAGCTTAGGATAAATAAGCCTTATGAACGCCCATGATCTTCCTATGACATTCTCATAAAACCGAGAAACTGATTCGTGCTGTCCGAGCGATTTATAGTCATTTATGTGATGAACGTGATCCTCGTCCTGCGTGTTAAGCTCAAAAAGCGCATGGCCGCATTCGTGTATAACGGAATAAAGGCTTGAGCAGAACATTGTCGGATAATAGTGCGTCGTAATGCGAACGTCGTCTTTTGCAAGCTCGGACGTAAAAGGATGCTCCGATGTAGTGAAGTTTCCCCTGTCAAATGAAAAGCCGAGCAGGCGCAAAAGCCAGTCCGCCATTTTTCTCTGCTGTTCGTCTGTAACCGGGCGCGAAAGAAAATCGGTGCGGATTTTGTGTGAAGAAGCTTCGATTTTGCGCAGGAACGGAACAAGCCGCTCTTTGCAGCGGTTAAAAAGCGCGTCCAGTTTTTCCACCGTCATGCCTTGCTCATACTCGTCAAGCAGGTTGTTGTACGGCACTTTGTCTGCTTCCGCACGAAGAGAAATCTTTTTAAGCTCAACGTCACGAACTTCTTTTAGGCTCGGTGCGAAAAGCGAATAATCATTGTTTTTGCGGGCTTTTGACCAGTTGATGAACGCTTTGTTAAAAACAAGGTCAAACTCGTGATTCTGCTCCGGAGTTATATTCTTCGTGCGGAGATAGTCGCGGTGAAGGTGCTCCACAAGGATGCGGTCTTCTTCGCAAAGCTCTTCGCGGTCTTCGTAAAGGCTTTCGGCAGCATTAATGAACTCAGGCTGCTTCCAAAGTTTGTATACCTCGTTGCCAAGGAACGCTGATGTTTCGCCCTGCTTTTCCATTCCGTCCGGCGGGCATATTGTATCCATATCATACTGAAGGATTTTACACGCATGAGCGTATACTTCGGCTTTCTCAATCGTTTTGTTGATAAAATCAAGGTTCTTCTGTGTCGTTTCTTTCATATATATAGAATAGCAAAAAGAATGCGGTCGGGCAACAGAAAAGAACGGAGTTTTTAAGGGATGGGCGCGCGCAAGGGTGAGAAAAGCGCGACACGTCATACAAGTGCCAGCGGGACACCGCACTAACGGACAAAATGCGTAAAACCTTACACGATATCCGGATATTTGCGGCGGTCTTCTTCTTCGGCAGGCCTGTAAAAAATCGCTATATTTCCTATAAGGCGCACAAGCACGGCATTCGTCTCGGCAGCAATTTTTTCAGAAAGCTCGCGTTTATCTTCCTTATATTCGTTGAATTTCACTTTTATAAGTTCGTGCGCTTCGAGCGTTTCATTTACCATCCCGATAACGCCATCAGAAACACCTGCGCCGCCAACAATGACAACCGGTGAAAGCGAATGAGCTTCTTTTTCGAAAAATTTGCGCTGTTTGCTTGTGAGTTCAATCATGCTTGGAATAATAACGGTAAAGCTATGTTTGTGCAACACGTAGACGTCCGCGTTTTATGTTCGCATTTTCATAGCAAATTCCGCGAAATTTTGCTTCTTTTGCAACCCCTCTTGAAACTCTTTGTTCTTTGCGCTATATTTGCAAAATCAGATTTTATGTTGAAATCATTGCAGTTTTTTGCAAAAACCATATTTGAGAGGTACAAACAATATGAGCTTTGATATTTCTAAGATGAGAAATATCGGTATCAGCGCCCACATTGACTCTGGTAAAACAACCCTGTCAGAACGCATCCTTTTCTATTGCGATAAGATTCACGCAATTCATGAAGTTCGTGGAAAGGACGGTGTCGGTGCTGTTATGGATAACATGGAACTGGAGCGCGAGCGCGGTATTACAATCCAGTCAGCATCAACTCAGGTTAAGTGGAAGGACTACACATTCAACGTTATCGATACTCCAGGCCACGTTGACTTCACGGTAGAAGTAGAGCGCTCACTGCGCGTTCTTGATGGTGCTATTCTTGTTCTTTGTTCAGTTGGTGGTGTTCAGTCACAGTCAATCACAGTTGACCGCCAGCTCAAGCGCTATCATGTACCCCGCATTGCATTCGTTAACAAATGCGACCGCACAGGCGCGAACCCGTTCAAAGTACGCAACCAGCTCCGCGAGAAGCTCGGCCTTAACGCATACATGATGGAAATCCCGATCGGTCTTGAAGACAAGCTCGAAGGTGTAGTTGACCTTGTTACAATGAAGGCTATCTACTTTGAGGGCGATTCCGGTACAGAATTACGCTATGCAGAAATCCCTGCACACCTTGTTGAGCAGGCTAACCAGTACCGCGAAGAGCTTCTTGACGCAGCTTCAATGTTCAGCGACGAGCTTATGGAAGCAATGCTTGAGGGCGAGCCTTCTGAAGATCTTATCAACGCAGCTATCCGCAAGGGTACTCTTGCAGAGCAGTTCGTTCCTGTTTACTGCGGTTCAGCATACAAGAACAAGGGTATTCAGCCACTTCTCGACGGTGTTGTTAAATATCTTCCTGATCCAACAGAAGTTAAGAACGTCGCTCTCGACCTTGACAACAACGAAGCTCCTGTTGAGCTTACATGCAACGAGGATGATCCTTGTGTTGCTCTCGGATTCAAGCTTGAGGATGGTCAGTACGGTCAGCTCACATACGTCCGCGTATACCAGGGCTGCATCAAGAAAGGTGGCGAGCTTTACAACACACGCGCACGCAAGAAGTTCAAGGTTGGTCGTCTTGTCCGCATGAACTCTGCCGCAATGGAAGATATCAACGAAGGTGTTCCAGGCGATATCGTCGCGCTGTTCGGTATTGACTGTGCATCTGGTGACACATTCTGCGGTGGCGGTCTTAACTACGCCATGACATCAATGTACGTTCCGAATCCTGTTATTTCGCTTTCTATCAAGCCGAAAGACAAGAAATCAGCAGACCAGATGGGCAAGGCTCTTAACCGCTTCACAAAAGAAGACCCGACATTCCAGTCATACGTTGACCCAGAGTCAAACGAGACAATCATCAAAGGTATGGGTGAGCTTCACCTTGACGTTTACGTTGAGCGTATGCGCCGTGAATACAACTGTGAAGTTGAGACAGGCGCTCCGCAGGTTGCATACCGCGAGACAATCACTCAGCACGCAGACTTCAACTACACGCATAAGAAGCAGACTGGTGGTTCCGGTCAGTACGGTCGTGTAGCAGGTTTCATGGAGCCATGTGCAGATAAAGACTACGAGTTCGTAGACAATATCAAGGGTGGTGCAATTCCTAACGAATATATTCCGTCCTGTGACAAGGGTTTCAAAAAAGCTCTTGAAAAGGGTACGCTTATCGGTGCTCCAGTTGTAGGTGTCCGCTGTACAATCAACGATGGTCAGTACCATCCAGTTGACTCTAACGATAACGCATTCCAGATTGCTGCAATCGGCGCATTCCGCGAGGGATACGAGAAAGCAAAGCCAGTAATCATGGAGCCTATCATGAAAGTTCAGATTGCCGGTCCTACAGAATTCCAGGGTAACATGTTTGGTTTGATAAATCAGAGACGTGGTGTTATAATTGATTCAACAGATGATAACGGAACGTCAACGGTTAACGCCGAAGTTCCTCTGTCTGAGATGTTCGGATTCTCAACGATTCTCCGCTCATCCACACAGGGTAAAGCAGAGTTTACAATGGAATTCGAAAAGTACGGAAAAGTTCCTAACAGCGTTTCTGAGCAGCTTATCGCTGAATATCAGGAGAAAAAACGCAAGGAACAGCAGGGTAAATAAACCGCTCTGCTAGGCGACAGTTCGTGGCGAAGTTCAATAGTAGCTTCGCTTCGAGCCAAAAGTCGTCCACTTTTTAAAAGGAGTAACGAATGGTAAAACAGGAACTCGTAGACCGCAGCCCGGTTCGCAGCTTTGAAAGCGCGACAAACGGCGGTCTTAAAGCTGGTGAGATTGGAGTCCTTACATCCCGCAAAGGCCTTGGAAAGACTTCCGTCCTTGTTCAGTTCGGACTTGACATGCTTTTGCAGGACAAGCCGGTTGTGCATGTTTCTTTCAACCAGCACTCAGACAACGTAATAACATGGTATGAAGATATTTTCAGCGAGATGACAAAGAAAAAGAATCTTGCTAACGCCGATGAAGTAAAAGATTCAGTAATCCGTAACAGGGTTATTCTTAACTTCAGCCCGGATTCAATTTCTGCCGAAAGAATCACAAGAACTCTTAAAGCTCTTGCAGAAGGCGGAACAAAGGCAGCCGGTGTAATCATCGACGGTCTTAAAGCAAACTTCTTTACAGCTTCCGAACTGAAAGCTCTTAAATCATATGCAGTTGAAGCAGGTCTTTCAATCTGGTTCAGCTACAACTCTGACGAAGAAGATGTAAACAAGATTTTTGGAGCAGAAGTTGCTGCAGAAATCAACACTGTTATCCACCTTGAGCAGAAACCTGATGTAATTCAGATGAAAGTTCTTAAGGCTCATAACACAGAAGTTCAGAACATCAACCTTAAGCTTGATTCAAAGACACTTCTTCTTTCAGACAAATAAGTCTGCATAAAGATTTAGACTAAAAAAGCTGTCCACTTGGACAGCTTTTTTTATTTGGGGCGTGGCGTCAAGCCGCCACCGGGCTTTTCGCACTTCGCCGTCTACCGCGGCTCATTCCTACGGAACTGCCTTGCGGCAGGTGCTACAATCCCTCGCCCAAATTACGTCCGTACAGCGCGGAAAGCTCCTTGAGCCATGCCGCCTTATCCGCGTCCAAATGCTCGCTCTTCATACGCCACTGCCAGTTGTGACCGCCTGCCGTTGACGGTGTGTTCATCCGCCCTTCCGACCCGATTGCGAACAAATCCTGAAGCGGGAATACCGCGAATCGCGCTGTAGAAGCCATCGCGGCACGGATAAGTGCCGGACAAAGCCCCTCATCTTTTATCTCGCAACCCGGCACATTACCCGTCAGATAACGCCTTACAAGCGCAATCTCTTCTTTAGAGGCATTGTTAAGCCAGCCCTGCATCGTGTCGTTGTCGTGAGTGCCTGTGTACACAACACATTCCGGCGTGTACATGTGCGGCAGAAACGGGTTTATAAAGCCACCTTTTCCAGCTTCGTTCACGTCAAAAGCAAACTGAAGCACTTTCATGCCGGGCAACGAAAAATCCTCGCGAAGCTTTTTTACGCCTTCGGTTATAAGACCCAAATCTTCTGCTATAATCGGAATATCGCCAAGCTCTTCTTTTATGTGGTTAAAAAGTTTTTCCGCCGGCCCCGGAATCCATTTTCCGTTTATTGCGGTTTCTTCACCCGCCGGAACAGACCAATACGCCTCAAATCCGCGGAAATGGTCTATGCGCACATAATCAACCTGGTGGAGCATAGAGCGGATGCGGCGGATCCACCACTTAAAGCCGTCTTTCTCCATTTCGTCCCAGTCGTAAAGCGGATTTCCCCAAAGCTGCCCGGTCGCGCTGAAATAGTCCGGCGGGACACCGGCAACACTCGTGGCGCGACCGTTCTCATCAAGCTGGAAAAGCTTCTGATCAGCCCAAACATCCGCCGAATCCGCAGCCACGAAAATCGGGATGTCACCAACAATACGAACGCCGTGGTCATTCGCGTACTTTTTAAGGCGACTCCACTGAGAGAAGAAAAAGAACTGTATTGCTTTTTGGATTTCCGCTTCGCGCACATGAGAAGCGTGCCAGTCAGAAACAGCCTTCGGTTCGTGGACGGCGAGCTCGTGCGGCCAGTAGCTGCTCCACATGGCTCCGAACTTGTTTTCTTTCTGAGCCTGCGTGTCGTAATGCTCTTTTATGCTCATAAAAATAGAGTAGTTGTCGAGCCATGCGGCGTTATCATTCTTGAATGCCTCGTACTCAACGCGTTTTTTTTCGTCCGCGCCGTCCAAAAACTGTGCCGCCGCCGTCTTAAGAACAGGGATTTTCCACCATACAACTGAGCCAAAATCAACGTAGCCGCTGTTGTGAATCCATTCAGGCGGCTCCGCCTGCGCATCCGCAAGCCAGCCTTCTTCTTTTAGCATGTCCAAGTCTATGAGCAACGGATTCCCCGCGAACGTAGAGAACGACGCGTACGGCGAATCTCCGTAGCCAGTCGGGCCGTAGGGAAGTATCTGCCACAACGTCTGATTTGCGGACGCGAGCCAGTCTATGAATTTGTATGCGTATTTGCCTATTGTACCAATTCCCGGTGTTTCCGGTAGTGATGTCGGATGCAGCAAAATGCCGCTCGAACGAAGCATGTTCATAAAAAACCTCTTTTATGGGTAGTAAATCGGTTTACAGAGTTCACTATATCACACTTTTTTTATCTAGGGAATCTTTTTTTATAAAAAGAATCGCGCAACTTGAGGATGATATCGATTCATTGACACCTGCGGAAATGTGGGGTAAATTCTTTTTGTACGCGCCGTGACGCCATAATTATTCTTACTCCGGTTGATAGAAAAAATACGCTCCCTGCAAGGTACTCAAATTAGTTGCAGTATTTGATGACATTGCACCAATTGAAGTTCCACCTGTAAAGCCCATATATGTTGTTTGACACCATTCACTTATCGTGTCTTCAAATTCAACTCCGTCAAACGAACAATCTGCAACAATTTGCTTACCAATTCTTTTTACTGATGCAGGAATTGTCAGAGTACCAGAAAGTTTTCCACAACGTCTGAATGCATACGAATCTATTTCTATAACATTTTCAGGTATCGAAATTGATTCCAGATTGGTACAATCCTCGAATGCCTGGTTATCTATTACGGTCACGGTATTTGGTAGAACAATTGTAGTCAAACTGGTACATCCATTGAATGTGCTTCCTGGTATGGTTGTAACTCCGTCCTGAATATCAATCTCCCTAAGACTAGTACAACCTTTGAACACACAAATAGCATCACCCGAATCTACTATAGGGAAATCCCCGGCAATTGTAACTCTTTCAAGCCCAGTACAATTCATGAATATACTTTGCCCTACTTGAACAAACTCATTATGCAGAGTTACAGAAGTAAGTCCATTACAACTGCTAAAAGCCTGCGCATTAATTGTTGTTACATGCTCAGGAATTGTAAGCTCCCCTGATAGTCCTGTGCCGGTGAATGCACCTTGTCCTATAGTGTTAACATTTTGCGGAATATCAATAGAAGATAAGCTTGTACAGCCATTGAATGTATTAGTCTCAATTTTTGTATAGTTTTCATTCTCTGGAAGATGAACAGTTGTTAAACTGGAGCATCCATTGAACGTTGCTCCAGTCATAGTTGTTACGCTGTTCGGTATATAAGCTTCCGTAAGGTTTGTGCATTGTGAGAATGCGCTGTTAGTAATTTCTGTGACACCCTCTGGTATAATAATTCTGGTAAGTCCCGAACCATTAAATGATCCAACAATTTTTTCCACGGTTGAAGGTAATTCAATTTCTGTAAGACTTGAACAATTTCCAAATACACCGTATTGAATTTCCGTAAGACCCTCTGGAAGGGTAACAGAACTAAGATTTGTGCAACCAGAAAAAGCAGAGCTTTTCAATACTGTTATGCTGTTCGGGATTACGACGGATTTTAGTCCTGTACAATCCCTGAATGCATAAGCCCCTAAATTAGTCAGTGTATCAGGGAAAATTACAGATTCAATATTATCACAGCCCCAAAATCCCATAGATTGATCGCTGTTCCAATTATCCGGGATACTCAGATTCTCAATTTTTGATAAATCAAGCGTTACTTTGGCAGAAGGAGTGCTTTGAGCCAAAGCTTTCAAAGCCGTGTTTATATCGTTGAACGATATATCTTCAGTAGTTCCTGACAAGGCAACCGTTCCACTTGATGTCATATTTTCTATATATGATACCGCATTAGAAGCATTAATTATTTCTACAATCTTTCCATCACTGCCTAAAACCCAGTTTTCATCGTCCGTCAATGTAAACTTTCCGCAGGCAGCCGCAAAATCAGCGTCAGATACGCCGGAATCTTTTTCAAGCACGGTAAGTCCGTCAGAAGGGGTTTTCGGTGTAATCGTCGCGACAGGCGCTGCTCCTTCAAGCGCACCAGCGACAGTGATTTTTGCATCCGTATCAAGGTAAACATCGTTCTTTCCGGCTCCTGTACTGCCATTGACACCAGCTGGAATAGATGCCGAACCTTTGATTTTGAACTCTCCGCTCG
>JAEEGJ010030140.1_pt1 | contig 10628 bp, 8 predicted proteins | sample 8958761 | NCBI WGS metagenome assembly JAEEGJ01 (sample SAMN16246546, study PRJNA631951) | gut metagenome | biome: gut microbiome; feature: rumen; material: RS-attached | host: Bos | place: Iran: Karaj | collected 2018-10
AGACGATTGCCCACTCCCTGTAATCCGTTGCGGCATGGGATGCGCATACATCGACAATAATCGTCAGAGTCTCGATAATGATCATCTGCAGGAAGACGCAGTTTCTCTTGATCGGCAGTCTCGGGCGCGAAAAATAGAACAGTAAGATTATACCCAGGATCATTAAAATCGGAACTTCGAAACTATAATTCCACATGTTTGCCTCCCCTCAGGCACACTAAGCAGTAATTTCCTTCTCCAAGTTCTTCTCCCATGTAAAGTGGGTAAATTATATTATATCATTCGTTATAATGTTATGTGAAGCTTATTTTAACTAATGAACTTCCTCAAGATAGTGGATTCCCTCGATCTTACCGAGGGCTTCAATGATCTGAGCGTGATTGATCCTCTTATGCATATCAATCTCGATCAGAAGAGAAATGTCTTTATCGTTAAGAGCAAGCTTTTGCTGCTTGTCGATAGAAGTGATCCTGAAGTCGTTCTCCTGGACATAATCATGCAGGGTTTCAAGCCCGGAGTCCTTGCTGACTTCAAGATAAAGATGGATATAAGGAGTATATGCATCCGCACGTCTTCCTATTCCGGATAATACGGTCATTATGATGAAAACAAAGAAAACGGCTATAAGTCCGGCTACGATAAAACCGGATCCGAATGCGATACCGAGGCACGCCGTGGTCCAAAGGCTGGCTGCAGTAGTAAGTCCCTTAACATAGTTTCTTCCGGTGATGATTATGGTTCCGACACCTAAGAATCCGACGCCGCTGATAACCTGCGCACCGAGTCTGGCAACATCCCCCGAAGGATATTCATACATCAGATACTCGTTAATGATCATAACAAGCGACGCACCCAGGCATACGAGCGAAAATGTCTTAACACCCGCACTCTTTCCGTGCATGCGTCTCTCAAGGCCTATTACCGCCCCCGCCAAGGTGGACAGCATCATCCTTATTATCACTGACACTATGTTGAATTCCTGAATGTAATCAATAATCCTCATATTCATGCCTCCTTGTGAGATAAAGGGAGCTGCGTTTTCTATATTATACGACAAAACACTTCTAAACAGTAAGCCTGCAGAATAAAGCAATTCTTCTCAAGTTCTTAAAGAAAGTATAAAGAACCCTTTAAACACCCTTTAACCGTTTCTGTTATAAGATTTTTACAGTGGGAAACCATAATGAAAAACAACCCGTAAACGAAACGGAGGTTTACTTAAAATGAGTTTACTTGAAGTCAAGAATCTGAAAAAAGTATATAAAACCCGCTTCGGCGGACAAGAGGTAGAAGCACTTAAGGATGTTAACTTCACCGTAGAAAGCGGTGAATTCGTTGCAATCATGGGTGAATCAGGTTCCGGTAAGACAACCCTTTTGAATATTCTCGCTGCTATTGATAAAGCAACGGCAGGTAAAGTAATACTTCAGGGCATGGATCTGTCAGGTATATCCGATAAAGCGGTCGCAACCTTCCGGCGCGACAATCTCGGATTTGTATTTCAGGAGTTCAACCTTCTGGACACCTTCACACTGGAGGATAATATCTATCTTCCTCTTGTGCTTGCAGGAAACAACTATAAAACCATGAAAGAAAAGTTGGATCCGATCGCAGATAAACTGGGCATTACGAGCCTTCTTAAGAAATATCCTTATGAAGTATCAGGCGGTCAGAAGCAAAGGGCGGCTGTTGCAAGAGCGCTTATAACAAATCCAAAGATAATTCTTGCGGATGAACCCACCGGCGCATTGGATTCCAAATCATCCGATGAACTTCTGAAACTTTTCGGAGAAGTAAACAGCATGGGACAGACAATCCTTATGGTCACTCACTCCGCCAAAGCCGCAAGCTGTGCGGGACGTGTTCTTTTTATCAAGGACGGGGAAGTATATCACCAGATCTACCGCGGTGAATCCACGAATGAGCTCTTCTATCAGAAGATAACTGAAGCCCTCACCATTCTGACACAGGGAGGGAATATTGCATGAGAACCTTATTTTATCCCAGACTTGCATGGGACGGCATAAGGAAAAACAAACGGATGGTATTTCCTTATGTTCTGACGTGCATATGCATGATCTCCATGTTCTACACAATTGCATTTTTAGCTTCTCCTGCTACAACACAGCTCCTCCCACGAGGCAGAGGTACGACAGAAACATTCATGGTACTCGGATGTTTTGTGATGGCAATCTTCTCACTGATATTCCTGTTCTACACCAACTCATTTCTCATCAGAAGGAGAGCTGCAGAGTTCGGACTTTACAATGTTCTCGGCATGGGAAAAAGAAATCTTGCAAAAATCATAACCCATGAAAGCATAATAACCTCCGTATTCTCTCTTTTCTTCGGACTTGCCATAGGAATCGTGTTCTCAAAGATAGCGGAAATAGGTCTTATAAAATTGCTCGGCGGTACCATAACATACACGGTCAGAGTGGACCTGTTTGCTATTGTTGCTGCAGTAATAGTCTACACCGGGATTTTCGGAATCATCTGGATCTCGTCAGTTATCCGAGTAGGAAGAAGTACTGCAGTTTCTCTGATGAAGAGTGATAAAGCAGGTGAAAAGCCGCCAAAAGCCAACTGGTTTTTGGGACTTTTGGGAGCCGCTATTTTGGGAAGCGCATATTATATTGCATGCACTTTGAATAATCCCATTGCGGCGATTTTGTGGTTTTTCGTTGCCGTTGTCATGGTAATAGTTGCAACCTATCTTCTGCTTATCGCAGGCAGTGTTGTTCTATGCAAGATTCTTCAGAAAAATAAAAGCTATTACTATAAAGCGAATCACTTCGTATCCGTCTCTTCCATGGTTTATCGCATGAAGCGTAACGGTGCAGGCCTTGCTTCAATTACGATCATATCCACAATGGTACTTGTAATTCTCTCCTCCACCACATGTCTGTGGTTCGGAACCAGGAGGATGATCACCAACCTGTACCCGGGTGATGTAAATTTTATGATCAATTTTCAGGACAGTGATCAGCTTACTGATGAAAATATAAACTTCATCAAAGAGTATATAGACAAAATAAACCGGGAAGAAAACGTTGACGCATCCGTAGCTCTGGATATCCGATATTTAAATATGTTCGGTAATGCTGACGGTGACACAATTGATTTTGAAATGAACAGCATGGATGAATATTCATCTGACATCATAAGAAGTGTTTGCGTAGTATCTCTCGATAATTATAATGAACAGACAGGCAGTTCCTTAAGCCTGTCAGATGACGAAGCGATCCTCTTCGCATCAGGATGTAATTTCAACCACGATACCATCACTCTTCAATTCGGTGATGTTTCAGATTCTTTCAGGGTTATAAAGCCGGATACAAAAAAGTTCTTCGGGACTGATTTTATGAAGGATATTGTCCCCCTGATTGTTCTGGTCGTACCTGACATTACCGGAGTTGCAGCTGACTTTTGCGAATGTGTGGATTCTAATGATTACTCCATTATGGATATGCGATGGATATACAGCGTCGATATTGCAACTGACGGGATCGTATGCTCGGAATACGGAGCTGCCGTCACGGAGAAACTGCGCGATACGCTTAAAGATAATTACTACTGGATGTACTTTCAAGACAGGGAAGAGGGTGAAAGTGAATATCTGTCACTGAACGGAAGTTTTCTTTTCCTCGGAATCATGCTGAGTATCATATTTGCTCTCGCAGCGGTACTGATCATTTATTACAAACAGATATCCGAAGGTTACGAAGACTGTAAAAGGTTTGGCGTAATGAGAAAAGTCGGAATGACAGCGAAAGATATTAAAAGAAGCATCAACTCACAACTTCTGGTGGTATTCTTCATTCCACTTGTTTTTGCCGGAGTGCACCTTTTATTTGCTTTCCCGATCATTTCCAAGCTGCTTGTATTATTCGGTTTATATGATGTAACACCTTTTATGATCACAACACTTGTAAGCTTCATACTGTTTGCATTATTCTACGCTTCGGTTTACAAGGTTACGTCCAACGTATATTACAACATCGTAAGTGGTACAAGATAACTAATTATGAAAAGACCCGGGAACGATTTTGTTCCCGGGCTTTTTACTATTCTTTTCTTGCCACAGTTCTGCTTAAGATAATCAGCATTAAGATAAGCACCAGAGGGAATATAAGTCCCACTCCCATTCCGACTCTGATATCATCTCCGGCGTGTTGTGTGACCCTTCCCACAATAGCAGGTCCGATGCTTCCTCCAAGATCCCCGGCCATTGCAAGGAGCGCAAACATCGCCGTTCCTCCGGTAGGAAATTTCTTGGAGGAAATGCTTATTGTTCCGGGCCACATGATTCCTACGGAAAAGCCGCATATAATGCAACCGGCAAGACCGATGACAGGATTGTCGGAAACAGATGCCATCAGATAACAGACAACGCACAGTGCTCCGGATCCGAGCATAAATTTCATCAGGTCAAGTTTTTCTCCGTACTTTCCGTATATGATACGGCTTATTCCCATGGTTACCGCAAACATGCAGGGACCTGTCAGATCACCAAGTGCTTTTGAAAGTCCCAATGCAGCTTCCGCATATGCTGACGCCCACTGAGCCATGGCAAGTTCGGATGCTCCGGCGCACACCATCAGACATATGGAAACCCAGAACAGCGGTCTTTTTCCAAGCTGTCTGATGCCCATTCCCTTACCTTCTTCTACGATAGGTACAATGGGGCATGTGGCGAAGTTCAGAATATTTGAGGCAGGTATCACCGACCAAAGTACGGCGACCCATTTCCAGCTGTCCATTCCAAACAGCTTAAAAAACAGGGTCGATAATACTATGGTTCCCACGGAGCCCCAGCAGTAAAACGAATGAAGCAGGCTCATGGTCGCTTCTTTATTTTCAAAGGGACATGCTTCTATGATCGGACTGACCAGCACTTCGATCAGACCGCATCCCACGGCATATACGGTTACGCTGATAAGTATCCCTGCAAATGCATTGGGAAGTATGTCGGGCAAAAACGCCAGGCCGATAAGGCCTACAGCAGAGCAGGCTTCTGACACGATTATCGATAATCTGTATCCGATCCTGTCCACAAATTTAGCACAAAACAGATCCACCAGAAGCTGCGTGAAGAAAAACACCGTTGATATCAGCGCGATGTTACCCAGTGAGATCCCGTAGTCTTTATGAAATTTCAGGAACAGAAGCGGAGCAAAATTCGCCGCGATGGCCTGAGTGATAAATCCCTGATAACATGCTATTTTTGTTTTCTTATAATCCGGCATAGATCTTATTATCTCTTTTCCAATAAACTGACCGCTTTTCCAAGGATACAAATTACGAATCCATCAGTAATGATCACTTTATAATGCAACTTGAAGATTACAGTCCATCCAAAGCCTTGTCATCGCAAAAAGCATCAAAGATTTATCGTTTCATGCTTTTTGATGCTTATTTCTTTGTTTTTTTCCATCATGAGCATCGAAAGTTGAAGATTTCTTCTTTTTCGATGCATTAAGTGACCCTTATGTTACTTTCGAGGCATCAAAAACAGAAGCTTTCTTCTTTTTTGATGCATTAAGCGGCTCTTTCATTACTTTAGGGCATCGAAAGAAGCAATTTTACGGATTTTTGATGCTCAGTGGTCATTTCGCCCGATGTGAAGTCACGAAATGCGAAGTCACCGGATGAATTGTCACCCGATGCGAATCACTTGGTTTTTTTACATATCACAGGATTACCTTAATCATGCGATTCCTGCATATTCATATCCGGCTTCTACAACTGCTTCCTTGATGAGGGCCTCATCAACCTCCTTTGAAGTGGTGATGGTTACCATGTTTTCCTCATGGGATGCAATAGCGGATTCAATTCCGTCGATTGCTTCAAGAGCCTTCTTAACATGAGCCTCGCAATGTGCACACATCATACCGTTTACTTTGATCTTCATTTCTCTTTTCTCCTTTTCGATTGAAATATTATCTTGCTGTACTGCTTCGTTATGTATGATCTTATGATCGATCGGATCTTTAACAGGCTTATCTTTGGATGCATCATGCACCTTCAGCCCGTTTAGTCTCAGAGCGTTTGATACTACGCAGAAACTTGAAAGTCCCATGGCGGCTGCGCCGAACATCGGATTAAGTGTCCATCCGAATGCAGCTACATAGCATCCTGCAGCAAGGGGAATGCCGATGACATTATAGAAAAATGCCCAGAACAGGTTCTCATGTATATTCCTGAGAGTAGCTCGTGAAATCCTGACAGCTGCCGCAACATCACGGATACTGTTTTTCATCAGAACAACATCCGCCGCATCTATGGCAATATCCGTTCCTGCTCCGATTGCCATTCCCACATCAGCTCTTGTAAGAGCAGGCGCATCATTTATTCCGTCGCCGACCATGGCAACTTTTCCATACTCCATGAGTTTTCTGATAACTGCTTCTTTTCCGTTGGGAAGCACTCCGGCAACGACTTCGTCCACTCCGACCTTCCTTGCTATGGCGCCTGCTGTGATCTCATTGTCACCGGTTAGCATTACGGTATGGATACCCATTTTCTTAAGCTCGGTAATTGCCTCCGGCGTATCATCTTTAATCGTGTCGGCAACGCCGATTATTCCCAGAAGCTTTTTGCCTGTGGCGAAAAGTACGGGAGTCTTTCCCTGTGATGATAATTCATCCATACGTGCAAGATTACTTATTACGGCATTTTCATCGCAGATGTCCGTAATAAATCTTACATTACCGCCTGCAACCGGATTCCCGTTAAGTTTTGCCTTTAATCCGTTTCCGGGCAAAATCTCAAATTCAGTTATATCCCGAAGCTCGATATTATGCTCTTTGGCATGATCAACTATCGCTTTTGAAATAGGGTGCTCACTTTTGGATTCAAGTGCATAAGCTGTCTTAAGAAGTTCCTCTTCATTTATGCCCTCAGCAGGTATGACATCAGTAACTCGCATGATACCTGTGGTTATTGTACCCGTCTTATCAAGTGCAACTATCTGAATCTTACCGGTAAGTTCCTGCACCGCCGCTGTTTTAAACAGGATTCCGTTCTTGGCACCAACACCGTTTCCGACCATTATCGCTACCGGGGTTGCAAGTCCCAGAGCGCATGGGCAACTTATTACGAGCACGGACACCGCCCTTGCCATGGCATAACCAAGTGTTTGTCCTACGATCATCCATACGATAAAAGTAACAAATGCGATACATATGACTACAGGCACAAACACACCGGATACTCTGTCGGCTATTTTAGCAATTGGCGCCTTCGTTGCAGCAGCATCGCTTACCATTCGTATGATCCCTGCAAGAGTGGTATCCTCACCTACTCCTGATGCTTCGCAAACCATATATCCCGAAGTATTTATAGTGGCTGCAAAAACTTTATTCCCGGTCTGTTTTTCAACGGGAACACTTTCGCCCGTAAGTGCTGACTCATTAACCGCGCTTGCTCCCTCTTTTACTATTCCGTCTACGGGTATGCTGTCGCCCGGTCTTACCACAAATCTGTCCCCGACCTTTACTTCATCTATGGGGACTGTCATCTCTTTATCACCATCCAGAATAACAGCAGTCTTCGGAGCAAGCTTCATGAGAGCTTTAAGAGCATCCGTGGTCTTGCCTTTTGATCTTGCCTCAAGAGTTTTTCCAACTGTGATAAGTGTCAGGATCGTTGCCGCAGATTCAAAATAGAACTGATCCATGTAGTACATGACTTGTTCTGTGTCGCCTGCCATTACGGCTCCGGTCATTGCAAAAAGTGCATATACGCTGTATGCATAGGAAGCAGTCGCGCCAAGTGCTACCAGCGTGTCCATGTTCGGTGATCTGTGCATAAGGCCTTTAAATCCGCTGATAAAAAACTTCTGGTTTATCACCATGATAAGTCCGGCTATCAGCAGCTGGTATAATCCCATTGCCACATGATTGCCGTCCAAAAATGACGGAAGCGGCCAATCCCACAGCATATGACCCATTGAAACATACATCAGTGGTATCAGCAAAATGATCGAAGAGATCAATCTCTTTTTCAGGATGGGGGTTTCCGTGTCCTTCAACTCATCATCATAGTTTGCGGAGGCGGAGTTTGCTTTATTTGTTTTCTTAAGACTTGCGCCGTAACCTGCGGATTCCACAGCCTTTATTATATCTTCAGGAGATGCACTTCCTTCAACTCCCATAGAGTTGGTAAGAAGGCTTACTGCGCAGCTGTCTACACCGGCAACGGCATTAACGGCTTTCTCCACTCTGGCCTGGCATGCGGCACAGCTCATTCCAGTTACACTATATTGTTCCATGTTTCACCTATTTCATGAGCTTTTGTAATGTGACCACAAGCTCATCTATTATCTCATCATTTCCTTCGCGGATATTATCGGCCACACAGCTTCTCATATGATTAGCAAGAAGCACCTTATTAAAGCTGTTAAGAGCACTCGAAATGGCGGATACCTGTATCAGTATGTCCGTGCAGTATGCATCATCTTCAAGCATTCCCTCAACGCCACGAACCTGACCCTCTATTCTTTTCAGCCTGTTCATAAGGTCTTTCTTTTCTTTTTCGTCTCTGTCTTTATGTTTTCCGGAACAATGAGGGCAATGACCCTTCTTTTCTTCCATATCGTGTTTATGCTCAGACATATTTTCCCTCCATAGCAGATACCCCACCTGGGTATATTGGTTCTAATCCAATATATACCCAGGTGGGGTATCTGTCAATTCGGTCAAACATAACCGTGTCTTCGAGGCTGTGCCGAGAAGTTACCTCAGTTCTCCAATAAACCGATCGCTTTTTCCATAGATACACATTCCGCAAATCTTCCGGGCCACATCATCCTGTTATAGTATTTATATGTGGTCTCCGCATCCATGTAATCATTGTCGAAGGTGGAATTGCACCCCTCCGGAACGAACACTTTATAACCTTTCTCAAAAGCAGATTTGACGGTTGCATCTATACAGAAATTAGTCTGAAGTCCTATCACCATCAATTCTTTTTCGCCCACCTGTTTCAGATAATCGGAAAACCCGGTATTTCCGAAGCAGCTGTTTATGGTTTTAACAAATACCTTCTCATCTCCCCGGGGAGAAACCTGATCGGCTATTTCAAAGTCCTTATCTCCGTTTGAGAATCCTGATCCGGGACCGTCGTCATGCTGAACGTAAATCACCTCTACCTTATTTTTACGGGCCCTCTCTATAAGACAGGAAGTATTTTCTATAAAAGAATCATAGGCGTAGAGTCTGCTATCCGTAATTCCCTTTTGTATGTCCACTACAAGTAAGATCATTTCTAAACTCCATCCAATACAACAAACATTGTTTTATCATATCAACAAATTGCTTATTTACTGTAACAAGGCTGAATTCTAACATGAAGATCAAAGTACGTCAAAAGCCCGGTCAGCGCAAAAAGCATCAAAATATTAACATCCTGAGTATTTCGATGCTTATTTCAGCGTTTTTTCACGTCGAAAGCATCTAAATCCTGAGTTTACAAGTTTTTCGATGCTTTCAAACCTGCTTTTATGGCCTTTCGGGCATCGAAAAAATCATATTAAGTCAAATTCTATGCCCGAGGGCCTATTTATTGATAATTCCTTATTTATTGATAATTCATGGTTGGTAATCAGCAACCACGTATCTGTGGAAATCACAGATTATCATAATAATATATCGCTTTCTCATACAGTTCCCGGCACTGCTTTTCATCTCCCCAGGATAGAGGATCATCTGCGTAACAAAATATATTAAAAGGTTCTTTTTCCGATAATTCCCCCAGTAAATACTGCCATAATCGATACATTCGCTTTCCAAACTCCGCAAGATCATTTTCAGCTATATATATGTCTTTGATCTTACTCATCAGTTTTATGCTAAACCGGTCCATATCTAAATTACCCTCATCAAATAAACAACACAAATGAAGCATAGCATCCTTATAGCTTCTCCCTTCTAAGTCCAGCAAAACTTCATCCTGAGGATTTTCAAGAAATAACTTATCTAGTTTTTCCCTGTATTCATCTATATTTTCATATCCAACGCTGCATAAAACAGCATATACGATTAACTCTTCCATTCTCCGGCCTTTCAAGATAATATCTGTCTTTGATCGACAACAGAAAAAATATATCCTTATCGTATCACTGAAATGAAACAACATAAACGCATTTTGCCTATAAAAAAACCTTGCAGCGTTTGCTGCATGGCTTTTGATATCTTCTCTTTGAGAACTGTCTGAGCGTAAAAAACGTGTCAGCGACACGTTTTTAGCTCAGAAACTTCGAGGCTGTGCCGAGAAGTTACCTCAGTTCTCGGAGATAATAAAAAAACCTTGCAGCGTTTGCTGCAAGGTTTTTGATATTATCTCTTTGAGAACTGAGGTGCACGTCTTGCTTTCTTGAGACCGTACTTCTTTCTCTCCTTCATACGAGGATCTCTGGTGAGGAATCCTTCCTTCTTGAGAGCGGGTCTGTACTCAGCGTCTGCCTGAAGAAGTGCTCTTGAAATTCCGTGGCGAACTGCGCCTGCCTGACCGGTAGTTCCGCCGCCCTTAACGGTAACGTTGATATCGAACTTTCCTTCGGTATCGGTTACAGCGAGAGGCTGACGAACGATGGTCTTAAGAATATCGGTTCCGAAATAATCATC
>JAEEGJ010030142.1_pt1 | contig 10627 bp, 7 predicted proteins | sample 8958761 | NCBI WGS metagenome assembly JAEEGJ01 (sample SAMN16246546, study PRJNA631951) | gut metagenome | biome: gut microbiome; feature: rumen; material: RS-attached | host: Bos | place: Iran: Karaj | collected 2018-10
GTCTTGTTTTTTACAGAACATATAATCAGAAGCATGAGCGCGCCACACAAGGTATTTCCAGGCTAATGTCCTACCCTGAAGGAACGTCTATGACAAGCGGAGTAGGATATTACGGAAACCCTGACGGTAATAATCCGGTAGAGACAATACCTGAGCTTGACAATTTAAACGTTAGAACAGAAATCGGCACAGACGTGTTTGTATATGGCTTTAAATCTGCAAGCGAATGGGAATCTGATATTACTTCAGCCCTTCTCGATAGTTTTTTAATGTCGCTATTTAACGGTCATCTTCGTGTGAAAGTTCAAGGTCGCGAGATTAACGCTTCAACCCTCGGAAACTACATGATCCGTATGCATAACGAGCATCCGGGAGAGATGAAGAGTACATATGGTAATTACCTGGCGCTGACTCGCAGTGAAGGCGTTTATACGTACGTTAATGATTTTCACGGCATGGGAACTTTGGAGTTGCGTATCCTTGTCGATCCAAACGAAAAACTCGATCGTAAAGTGCTGATTGTAAGAAAAGCCGGCATGAAGTTATTTCGCTTAGGCAATATTTCTAAATTAGTACCTTTTACCGGTATCCTGGAACTCAAAGGAAAAACACTAAACAGTTTTTTTAGATCTATGGAGACTGTTGCACACGATAACTGGGAACCGGGCAGGCATTCAAATCCAAAACAAGCCAAAGCGTATTACGAGGAAATCAAGGATTGGATAAGAGACATTGTAACTGCACTCGCGGAACATAGCAGTGACGATGAAATGGACGTCAAGGGATTGAGCGGAGTTCTGCAGAAAGAGCCGGAAACAGTAGAAACAGGAGATTCAAATAACAAGAACGAAAATCTCAATGATCATCTCGGCAATATAGACGTTTTGAGTCGACCGACAAAAGCACCAACTAAAGGATTCTTCTACGGAATTGGCGATTCAGGTGCTTCTGAAACTACCAGCACAAAGGGCACGCTCGGATCTACCGGAAACCCGGGGTTAAGAATACTTAAAGGAAAGCGGAAGAGAAAAAAACTTGATTCTCATAGAGGCACCCCGACCCCGGAAGGAAAAGACCTGGTATTTGAGCAAAAATCCGGCGGAGAAACAAATTGTCCTTTAAAGAATGTCCGTATTATTAAGCAAGCTACCGGAAAATATTCTGTGATTTTTGACGTTCCGCATGACGTTGAATTTGGCAGAATAGAACTAGTCACAGTAGGCGAAAACGGTAAATCGAACCGCATAAGAATCAAGGAAGCAAAGCCAGTATCCGGGTGCGGAACCGCAAAAATAAACGGCGATTATATTGAAACAACTACTATGTCTGCATCGACAAAGATTAAACTTGCCGTGACTCTTGCGGATACTCGTGACTATGCAATGGAGATAAATGTTTATGAACATAACTAACAGATTGTTTACATATCCGATTCTGAGCGAAGAAAAGGATGATTATAAGGATTCTATCTTTAATGTGGATTACGAGCAAACGATGCAAGGCGTCAACAGTCTAAAGCTAACCTTTGATATTGCTATTAACTGTCCTGAACTGGAAAACCTGATTATGACCGGACAGGCGGAATATGTTATACATTTGGAATGCTCGACGACAGCATACAGAGAGGTGCTCAGATCTGTTTCTAAACGCATTGAACATACATTGCCAATTGGTCGAGTAAACGGATCATTTGAAGCCGTTGCGTTTGTTATACTGAAAAAGAACATAACCTCATTCAGGTGTGAAGATTGGGTTGATGATTATAAGGACACATCATTCAATCTGTTTGCAGGTTCCATTCTCGCTTATCAAAACTTGAACAGTCTTGATATTACCAAAGACTATGAAGAGTTTACAAATGCGGACTCCATTTTCTCTATTTATAAACGAATAACCGAGGATGATCGACCTGCAGAAATCAACCTTGATTCATCAAAAATAAGAATAGGGCTTAGCACAAAGGATTATGATATTTATTCAATATATGCCGTTAAAACAGAACTTCAGGCTTTGTTTCATTCAATGCTTGTACTTCCGGCGCTGGTGTATGTGTTTGAGGAATTGAAGCAAGATGGGGGCGAAGAAACATATCATCACAAAGAATGGTTTGTTGCTCTTGAAAAGGCATATGCTAAGCGGGGCGTTGAGTTCATGAATGAAGTACTCAATCCAGAAAAGACTTCATACCAACTTGCACAGGAGGCAATGGAACTGCCGTTGAGTAAAGCCTTTGACCAAATCCCGGTTTTATTTGATACTACGGAGGAGGACTCATAATGAAATTATATATTATGAAGCGAGATGCTCTCGAAACATTGAAAGCAAATCTGCCAAAAGTATATGGAAAGTATTATACTGAATCAACAAACAAGTGGATTGCTGATGTCTGCGGCGAAAATCCGTTTATTGAATTCAAGGATACTACTGAATTCAAACTGGCAGGTTTGGATTCTGATATGAGTCCTGGTGAGATTGACCTTAATAACTGTAAAATCTTGTACGAAAGACTTCAGTTTTTGAGTGAATCTCAGGCAAGTGACGAGAGGCTATGGGCAGGATTAACACATACCACTTTTTATGACTATATGAGAAAGCGCTGGGGTTATGGCTATGGAAAGAAACTGCAAAGTAGCGAAAAAGAAACCGGTGCGATCATGACAAGATTCTTTTATAAAGGTTCAGGCAGGAGCGGATTCTACAGAAACACATTAGCCAAATGTTGGTGGGTTGGGCACAATACATACGACCCAAATAATATTGAAAATCATTTTGAAAGCCTTGACTTTATAGGCAGCAATGACATTAACTCAAAAATCACTGAATTCTTTTTTAACTTCACGTTCTCTTCTAATCCGTATATTATGGCAGCGATCGTGGAAGCACTTAAACACTTTAAGAGCGAGGGAAAGCGCCTGCTCGTCCGTGAACATATTAGACCGGCAATGTCGTATCTAAATGCGGTAGGCGGATCTGTCGTTCTCGATTGTCTTGAAAAAGAAGAAATAACAGAGATTTTCATTGACGCAATTGAAGCCATTATGCAAGGAGATACCCCATCGCTTAACTTGGATAAGAATAATGATGAAACCGGAGATGACGTTGATTTCTCAGATGATGCCATAACAAACATTGACGACGATAAGACCGATGTCGTTCTCGGTTGTAAGGTTGTAATCAGAAATGAAACAAAAGAAACAAAATCTTATATATACGATTTAAAGTACGGCATTTTACCCAAAACAGTAGAGGTGTTCACTGGACACAAAGTTGGTGATATAGTTGAGATTTCTGGAGAAAAATGGAAGATAGAAGACATTATTCTGTGATTCATATTTACAAACGCCTATGGTAAGGAGGATAAAAATCACCCCAACAAGCCAGCGGCTTGACGGGGACCCCGAAACAAAAAGGAGCAGGAAAACCTGCTCCGGTATATAAAGATTCATTTATATAACGATGTGCTTATCTCTGCATCACACATTGGACAAATAAGCGTCTTATTGTCATTCATTTCTTGTTTAGTATAGGATAATGGTTCTTTACAATTTGGACAAAGAATATCAACGTAATTGTCTTCTGATATATTGTTATCGTCAATCATGGCTTTCACTTTTTTGATTTTATCCTTGTATTGCTGTTTTTGTTGATGTTGAACTTGTTTGTTGTATTTTTCATTATTCCTTGCACTTTGTTCAGCCATAATATCGCTGTTTTCAACTAATTGTCCAAAACCATAAAGAATAAATGAACTTACCCACGAAAGAATTGCTCCGCCGACAGCAATTAAAATACCTGCTAGGACCAAATCTTCACTTATTGCTATTAGAACAATTCCAATAATAACACATGCAATAATTCCTATCCAACATACTACTTCTGCAAGTATTTTAATTTTTCCACCAATATTATCGTACATAACAATTCCTCCAGACTTATTAATTAAAATATATATCATATTACATTAATAATTTCAACATCAGGACAAAAATCGAGTGGTCATAACTCAAATCCGTTATGACCACTCTAAATGGTTGCGGAGGCAGGATTTGAACCTACGACCTTTGGGTTATGAGCCCAACGAGCTGCCGGACTGCTCCACTCCGCGTTATTGAATTTTGGTGCCGGTGACCGGGCTTGAACCGGTACGAAACTCTCGTTTCACGGGATTTTAAGTCCCGGGCGTCTGCCAATTCCGCCACACCGGCAGAATCGTCGAACTATTAAGTCCGCTCACTTTGCCTGAATATTATATCACAACAAAACGCGTTTGTCAATACCTTTTTTTTATTTTTTTGTTTTTTCACAAATAAATCGGCAGGGAGGCATTTATTGCTTCCCTGCCGTAATAACCGCAAAAGCAAAAAAACGGAGATGCTCAATGCTTTATCTTAACAGTTCACTTGTATCGTTTCTGTATGTTCTGATAAGTGAAAAAATCGTAAATATACAGCATAGCGCTGTGATCACCAGAAATGAAATGATGATAACTCCGATATCGATTCTGTAATACTTTAAAATCTCCATTTCAGAAAAAACAGTTGTCGCAAGTGCATACATGATTACGTTCCCCGATACAAACGAGAGTGCCGCAATACCGAGAAAACTCTTCAATGTATCGATAAATACCATTGTTTTTGTGTATCCTATGAATTTTTTAACAAAAGTCTGATATTTTGTTTTATCCACATAATACAGTGCAAAAACAATGCAGTTAAGCAGTGCTATGACGATCATAAGTATGAATGAATCCGTAACAAAGGGAGCAACCTCGGTCGCAGAATAAGCCGTATGAGATATAATCGCTTTTTGTGAAACAAGAAAGCTCAATTTCTCGGTGAGTTCTTCAACCTCGCTGCGGGTGTTTGCATCTATAATAAAATTAGAGCCTGTTGAGTATTCTTTCAAAGCAGTTCCCATAGGTATAAACGTGTAATAATCAAGCCATGTTGTTTCATTTTCATTTTTACCCATGACCCCGATAACCTTGTAATTCTTACCGCTGTATCTTACAACCTTATCCCCGTTTTCGTCGGTTTCCGTCCATTCGTTATATGCTTTCTGGCCTGCGACACAGATATATTCTTCCGACCGCATTTCCTCTTCAGTAAAAAACCGTCCTTCGATGATATTCGGCAGATCCATATTCCCCTTGTAATATACGCCTCGTGCCATCGATCTGCTGTCGGGGGAAGTATCTCCGATGATCATATGAAACGAAAAATTCTCACCGAGAGAAGGATAGTCAAACGTATCGAATTTGTCGACTCCCGGCATTTTTGACATCGAAACGATTTCGGTATTTACGGTGTAGAAATGTCTGTAATACATATCGGAACTTTCCGCAGTAGTCGCAAAAGAAGAGATGTATACAGTAAAAATGCTTATAAAAGCCAACATAACGCATAATACGATTTTATATGCGGGCTGCCGTCTTTTCGTTTTTCGTGCGTCTTTATTGCGTATGAGCATAGAAAGATTATAGCTTTTCAACTTAATCAATACAAAAACCGAAGAGAAAATCAGCGAGAAAATAAAAAATGCCAAGACAAAAAGAGTCCCGACGGAAAGTGCGAAATTATACCCGTCTTCATACAACTGCCCAGCTGAACTGAAAAACGAGCTCGGTAACCAGAAAATCGGAAATACACAGTAATAAAACAATCCGACAATTCCCCCGAAAAGGAAAACGGAACTGATCTGTCCGAGAACGCGGAGAAGGATTCCTCCCGTTGTCGAACCGGTAAGCATATATATCGAATAGGTTTTTATCCGTTCGGACACTAAATTAACGGACATGAATACGATTGAAACAAGAGAAAAAGCAGCTCCGGCGACGGCAGCAAACAGACGCAAATTAAGATTTGACGAATAATTATTGGCAAAGACGGTTCCTTCGGTTTCACCTTCGGGAAGCTTCTCCGCGGGAAAGACCTGAAGATATTCTTCCAGTCCGTTATCACGGATCAGAGATTCAATCTGAGCAACGATTTCGTCTTCACGAGACAGATCCACAAGATAATATGATCCGATAATGATCTGTCTTTCCGCAAGCGTAAGCCGCCTGTTCTCATAAATTTCAGATGTCATATCGGGGATAGGTAAAATAATCTGACCGTCAAATGAGCCCAGCGAAAGCCCGGTGCTTTTAGGATATACCGAATTCTCGGCAAGAAAACCCACGACCTCAAGTGTCAGTTTATCTTGTATAGTAAAGGAGGATGTCATTTCAAGAATATCTCCCACGTTAAAGTATTCTTTATACTTATATCCGAGAATAACGGGAATTCTGGAAAGATCGTCCCACGAAACGAAATCGCCCTGTTCGAATTTTCTTCCCTCAATGACGTTAAAAGGGAAATAATCGTCGTAGTTTGAACCGATGATATTCATTTTGAATTCCGTTGTTACGCCTCCGTCAATATCATCGCGGGTTCTTGCTAACGGAGAGTTGCCGGATCTGTCTTTTTCACCGATCTGATCAAAAGAGCCTGCTAAGTGTATGGAAGAACTTTGAAATCCTCCGAGATTCGGAACGACATTCAGACCGTCAATATTCTTTACTTCCTCGAAAAATTTACCCATGGCGCGAAGCGTTTCGTCGGAACCGCTATAAGGGTTCATAAAAAGCTCTACGGCTTCCTGTTTTGAAAACTGATCAAGAACGCTCCGGAACCTGTATTGTGTAAAAACCGTATTCATCTGTTTTGTAAAGTAATCATTGAGTTTATAATAATATGAAAACTGAAAAATCGAGTAGGTTGTTACGGCAATCTGCAAAAACAGTAAAAGCACCAGGAGAGGATTTTTTCTAAAGGAATATAAGAATTTCTTCATAGAGACCTCCAATAATAATAATATTTTTTCAGTCAGAATAAATGCATTTATTCTGACTGAAAACATACTATTTCATGTCTGTTAATTTTGTTATAAGAAGCTGCAGCGAAAATAATTCAGTTGGGATTAGTTCCATACGACATTAAATAATCGTATGACATCCCATAGTAATAAAACGCCCAAGGGTCTGTTGATTCTTTATATACTCCTAAGTCTTCTTCACCCTGTGCTGAAACATATGACGTTTCACCTTTGTTGGTAGTAATGCGAACCCATGATACGTGAGCTCCGCTGTCGATCGTATTGAGAACTATTGTAGCTTTATATGCGGCGCCCGCTGCATGGTGAATGGCGCCGGGCGTAAAAGTACATAAACAAGCAAAAGACGGAACAGCAACTACCGCAAGGATAAAAGCAAAAACAAGCAGTGCAACAATTGTTTTTTTCATTTCAATTACTCTCCTTCTTGATTCTAAAATTTTGGTTATTGTGGGGTTGTAATTTGTTTTTGCCGTGAAAAATATTTTCAACTCCAATAGAACGGAGAAAAAAGATTTTCGCGGCAAAATGAGGTTTGAAAAGATAACCGGTTATCGGACGGGAGCGGGCCTGCACCGCCACAAAGCTCTCGTTTCACGGGATTTTAAGTCCCGGGTGTCTGCCGATTCCGCCACACCGGCAGAATTATCGGGGCGTAAAGTCCGTTCACTATATTTATTTTACCAAAAAATGATCGTATTTGTCAACAGGAAATCAGAAAAAAATTATTAAATTTTTGTTAATTTTACAACAAATATACGGAAAAACCCTTTCTTCCTCAATAGAAAAGTAAAAGTGCAGACATACAGTACTGCACTTTTGTTTTTTCAAAAAACGGAATCAGGGTTAATAGAAATGACCTACCCTTTACCGAGCTGCCATTCTACGGAACCGTTGCAGAACGGGTCGTTTCTTCTTTTAAGAGCGTCTTTCAGCTTTGATTTCATTTCCGAAATGATCTGCAAGTATTGCGGAGAGTTTATTCTGTTCACTTTTTCACCGGGATCGGCTTCAAGATCGTAAAACTCGTCGATATCCGTAAGGTTCCAGATATATTTATATTTATGGTTACGAAGATGACTTATAAGTACGACGGCATGAGCGATGAAGAAGAGCTGTGGCATCCCGACGATTACTCCGTCGAGAAAGACAACAGCACCTTCCGCTCCTATGTCAGAAGGATCAAGTACTCCTGCGAGTATGACTACGACGAGTAAGGCATAGCGAATTGCATCTATTTAGTCCATATAGAAACAGTAGTTTCCGATTCCCGTGAATAGCGTAAATGGTCTAAAAAGATGAAATTAAACGGTCAAATATAATAAAAAAAGCCTTGTGAAAGGCTAAAACTGGACGGGCCCCGAAAAATGAACCACTGTGTTTCATTTTCGGGGCTCTCACTATATAATATGAGTAGGTTTTCGCAAGAACCGTTGTGAGACAGCCAACACGAAAAGTGCCAAAAATCGATCAGAAAAGATTTTCTGCACCCACTTCCGTAGCGGGCTGTCTCATCTTTTCAAAATACTTTTTTTCGAACTTTTCGGGAGAGGTATTGTTGAGATAAGCGTGCGGACGCTCGGCATTGTATCTTTCGATATAGGCAGCTATAGATTTTTTCATTTCCGCTTCGGAATGATAGTTCGATCGATACAGTCCTTCTTCCTTAAGCGTCTTGAAGAACGCTTCACAAACCGCGTTATCATACGGATTCGAGACGGCCGAATATGAATGGGTTATTCCCAATTCTTTCAGGGTTTGATTGAACGCTTTTGAGGCATATACCGTTCCTCTGTCGGTATGAAGAGTCAGAGGTCCTCTCGGCTGTCGCTCTCTGAATGCGGATTTGATGGTCCGGTTAACGAGTTGAGTACTTGGCTTCATTGAAATCGAGTAAGCTATTACCTTTCTGGAAAACAGATCCAGGACGGCACAGATATTGTACTTGAAGCCGTTGTATTTGATTTCGGTCATGTCACTCGCCCAAAGAGTATCCGGCTCTGATGCGTCAAATTGCTGGCACACATGATTTGTGAATCTTTTCAGCCCCTGCTCGTAAAGCTTTTTTGCCCCGGAACGCACGCTGAACCACCCGTTATTATGCATTATTTCCGCAACTGTCTTCGGAGCCATATGATATCCCATATCACTCAGAATCGATGAGATTTTTCTTGCCCCGTATGTCTGACGGCTTTCTTCGAAGATTTTTTCGATCAAAGGTGTGTATTCTTTACGTTTTCTTGAATACTGAGTTTCCCGAACCTCGATTGCCCGATAATAAGTCGCCTTCGCAATATCAAGGGTACTGCACAGCAAATTCAGCGAGTATTCGCCGTTAAGGCTCTGAATAGCAGCGATCCGCTGATCGAACGGACTTGAAATGCCGAGACCGGTTTTCTGAAAGATCTCAATAACCTGTTTCTGACGTTCGATCTCTGCCATAAGTTTTTTGTCCTGCCTGCCCGGTATTACCGGTTTGTCCGGAGTTTCCATTTCGTGCATCCAGCGGTAAAAAGTGGATCTGGAGATGCCGTATTTTTCGGTAAGCTTGTCAACGGAACCACCGTTTTTATAATCTTTGAAGCAGTTCACTTTTGCTTTTGATTTGATTGTTGTGTTCATTTTGAACCTCCTGTAATAAAAGAAATGGCTATTATTATACTACAGGTTTTTTGATAATATGTTACGGTTGGAAGAATTGCCGGTTTCCGGGAGACGAGTATCAGTAAATCTTGAATTATTCACAAATTGGTGGTATAATGATAAATAAATGAACGAGTAGAGGAAGGTGTGATGGCTGAGATGAAGAAAAACAGACGGATAGCCGTTTATTGTTTATTTGCGACGCTTCTTATTGTTTCTATCCTGTCGGGATGCGCTAACAAACCACATACTGGTAGTATTATCGAACCACATACTGGTAGTATTATCGAACCACATACTGGTAGTATTATCGAAGGCCGTGAATCGGCCGGCGACTGGCCTGCAATGATTATGGTCGACGGCACATTGTATTACAAAGCGTATACAGTTGTTGAGTCGATCGACAATGATGCAATTATCGGTTATACGTCCTCCTATACTGATAATGAACCCTCAAAAGACGGAGAAACAAACTTTTCACGAACACTCGGTCTTCCTTATGCAAAAACAGAAGACGGTATCGCGGTCAAATATAATGGTCAGTGGAATCTTTTTGTTCAGAAGAACGACAATCAGTCAAGCAAAACCGACAGTAGCTCAATGAACGGCAATCAATATGTGTGGGAGAAAAAGGTTTTTGTCGGAGACTTTGTAATTGCTCTGAACGATGATCATACATATCAATGTTATGGCGGCAGTTTACATAGCTGTTATGATAGCATAGGAACATGGACCAACGAGGACGGCATCATCGTAATGACTGAGAGCAGCGGTTACGACAATGTGTTCAGATTCAAACTTACCGAGGAAGGATTGATCTATATCGCCGAGGGCTCCAGCAAGTTCATGTATGTTGACGTTACAGACGGAGACAGGTTCTTGCTCCGCAACGGTATCGTTTGGGATGAGCCGAGTTATACTCCGGACTACAATTCAACCAGCACGCTCCATTCAGATGTATTCCTAGAGAAACTGAAAAAAGACGGATATCACCGTGGTGATGAAATAGACAAAAACTACAACACTGACAACATAACTGGTATCTTCAACATCACTCCTCAAGCAATACTGGAGGAAAATCCCAATCTTGAACTCTTCTACGTAAAAGACG
>JAEEGJ010030146.1_pt1 | contig 10625 bp, 10 predicted proteins | sample 8958761 | NCBI WGS metagenome assembly JAEEGJ01 (sample SAMN16246546, study PRJNA631951) | gut metagenome | biome: gut microbiome; feature: rumen; material: RS-attached | host: Bos | place: Iran: Karaj | collected 2018-10
TTTGGCAAACAGCATGCCATTTTTTGGCAACACAGAAAGAATTCGCCCCCAGAGGATTTGAAGAACCCTGCCGCTTTGACGTGCTGAGCGCACGCGTCTATCAAACCCCGCTCCAGTTTACGCACATCAAGAACGCCTTCGAAGGCACGCAAGTCATCCCCCACATTTAATACGGCTACCAACCCACGCACTAGCCGGTTAGCAATCTATTTCCAAAGATTATTAAAATTTTCCTATTTAAGGATTTGTTACTTGATTGCTAGGGCTGCATTCAGCAATTTAGCAGACACACCATGAGAACGAAGGAATTTCGCAATCTTCTTATCACGTGCAGCAAACCTTTTATTTGCTTTGGCTTCACCCGTAGCTTCGCCTTCGTGGCGAGCGGTACTCACACACGCATTAAATTCGTCTCTATCGATCATACTCGTTGCCACCTTCTTGATAAATTCACTCGTTGAATTACCGACCTTCATAAGCTCATAGACCTTTTCAATGACTTCACTTTTGCCTTTGGGCATTCGCGTCGCCGTCGGCATATCCTTGAAAATTTCAATCCACTCATTTTCAGCCGAATATTTCGTCTGCGGAGCGTACTTGGTCAAGTCTATTACAATATACCTTTTTTGAGGGTAGATAGGCAAGGGGGTAGTTTTTTCCATGTCCGAGCAACGGAAAAGAGCTAGTTCCTCGTGGTAACTCTTGCAAAAATCCACCTCGAAATTGCATATCCAAATAGAATAAACGTATGGCATGCGGTATGGATGAGCCTTCAGCTCCTTTTTTGTCATTCCACTATCCATGACCATTTTTGCATTAATCGATAACAGAGCAGAATAAAGCTCTATGCGACCGAGAAGATCTTCGTGACGTGCACGCTGCATTTCTATATCAATATATTGTCCATCCATAGTCCGTGCATGAATGTCAAAACGAGCAATTTTTCTGTTTTTCGCAGGTGTCATCACATTTATTGTCGGTTTAAGATGTTCTGCATAAACAAACCTATGTTCCCCCTCCAAATGTAAAACGGCATTCAAAAAATGAATGAGGTTCTGCATCTTCTCAAAAATTTTCTTGAAAACAGGATCATACGTCGGATCGAAGAACATACGTTTCTTCAACTCCGCAACCTTCTTCAAAATCGCCAACTGGCGAGCCCTTCTGCGATTTGCCTTGCATTTCTTTTTACGATTCTCCTTCATGCACCATTCTCCGAAAAAGAAAAAACATCCAAAATTCATTGGATGTCTCGGCACACAATTTCGAACCGCAAGAGGAAATGTAGAATACACCCTTATTTTGGCAAGGCTTAATTTGTAAAAAAATGGTAATTTTTTAAGACACTGAAAATTCTTTTCTACTTCCAAACGGCTTTGCGGTTGTATGTTCCTTGACGCAGTTGGACATGCAAGTGTTCGTTCTCCTTCCCGATATCTTCGTGCAGAACCGTATAACGTTTTCCCAAATTATCACGCACCATTTGCGCTATCTGCTTACGATTTTCAAGGCTACCCATATTTTTGATTCTAAAGTCGAGTGCAGCCCCCACATAATGAGCAGACCTTTCTGAATGCCCCTCGTAATCATTGGCACTTGTAATTAGCGGCTTGAATTCGTCATCATTCATTGCTGTATGATAAACGCTCACGACCACAGAAATTGCACTGTCCATTTCTGGGCGAAGCATATTGAAATTCACTCCCGATTTCTGCAACGTCATCGAAAGCATCTGCTCATGAAATTCCTGTTGAGCAGAGTCGCGGTGCATTTCAACATAATGCTCAACAATCTCCGTTTGAGGATCGCATTCGGAACTATTCTCGTCACCAAGGATACCGTCCAGAATCGAGAAGACCCCGATAGCAAGGCTCTTGAGTAGCGTCCATATTCCACAAAGAATGGTGAGTAAACCAGACCCAATTCCACTAAGCATCTTTTCTAGAATTTCAGCCATGCACCACCACCTTGCTAAAAGATCCCTTTACATATCGCTTTTAATTTGCACTACGTAAACAGCTTCATTGCATTTTCCCAAGAAATTTTCTTCCAGTCCTCGCCTGCTATTTTCTTGCATTGAGTAATGCGGCTACGCAAATGTCGCGGAAGCGAGCTTTTTAAATGACGCCCCGGAATAGGCGTATCCGTTCCAAACAAAATACGATCTACAAGATTTTCATTTTGTGCAGCAGCCACAAGTTGCACAAAATGTTCATGCGGCATAAACGAAGTATCTACAAGAGTATTCGGGCAACAGCGAAGCATATCAATAGCTTGCTGAATCGGGCGCCCATGAGCAAGAACGACTCGGACATCGGGGAATTCCGCACAAATTCGCTTGTACATTCCAGCTTCGCATTCTTCATGTTCGCCAGTATGGAGTTTTATGAATAGACCTCGCTCACGTGCAATTTCAAATACTCGCCGTAAATCACGTCCATTCGGTTTCCAATTTTCAGAAACACCATGAATTTTCAGTCCACAGATTTTGCCACCAGCATCATTCATGTACTGCGACAAATCTCGTGAACGTTTCAGCATGTCGTGCGTTACCCACAAGATTGGCTTGGCACGGCCTTCCGAAAGATCATGCATCGCGACACGCTCTTCTTGCAAGAAATCAGGATCATCGGTAACAACGGTACTCGTGCTAGAATACGCAAAATGCGTAATTCCAGCACATCGCAAGGTGCGCAATATTCGTGGCGGCGTGTAGTAGTCGTCAAAATACTGTCCCATGTGCACATGAAAATCGAAGAGCAAGCGTTCAAACCAAGCTAAGCGATTAGTTGTTGCATGAAAGAAATCGTCAGCAACAATATAGATCGTTTATTCAATTAATATTTCTTACCCAAATCATTGTTTGAATACGCCTTCATCATTCCAAGCTTTCATTGTATTCTTGAACCATGCACCATAACCTTCACCTGGTTTCTTGGGTGTTGGAAATTTAGGATGTTTCCGGCTTAATTTACCCTTAAATTCTAAGAACGCAACAATTCCATAGATGACCAAAGCAGACAAGACTTCGCCTGCAATGATTGTCGAATCCCCCTGTTCCATAGGAAACATCATGTGTATCACACCAACGACGATTGCCGCAGGAATCAAACCGACAATAAAGACTCTTAACACCTTGTATAAAATTTTGCGGAAGACAATAGTGATGGTCATGGCAGCTATTGTCGCGGCGATCAAAAGTGCAATCTTACCAGCTTCAAAACTATTTAAGTAGATTAAAGCGACAACTGCTGCAATTTCCAAAAGCACAGCAATTGTTGCAAATATATTTTGCACTCGGATTTCATGCCAAATAACCCAATCAGCCTTTAGTTCTGGAGGAATACCTTCCCATGCTCCCTTGTTTTTAGGAGTTTTCTTACTCCAGTCGATGTCGGTCAAACGCTTTGGTGGCGTAGTCAATGATTTGAAAAATAATGCGAACTTACCCGGTCTCTTTTGAACCTCAGTGGGTTCATTTGGTGTTTCGCCAACTTCTGGCGAAGCATCGTTATTTTGAGCTACATTTTCATTTTCTTCGGACATAGTGAACCTCCGTTGGTTTTGTTAAACTTTTTCTTTTCGCATTTTCGCCTTGGCTTCTTCAACGAGTTTACGATTCAAGTGAGCGGCCTTGCAGAAATGCGGAGCAACCTTTAAATAATCACCTCCGCTTTCATTAAAATTACGGACAAGGCATGGAGCACAATACTGTTTATCCTCACAGTCATAGCATTGCGGAATTGCTGATTTTGTCAAGTTTCGCAACATATTCAGTTGTGGAGACTTTTCCCAAATATCCTTGATGGGTTGCTCGCGGACATTGCCGCAAGCCATCCCCTGCCACCCGCTACAGGGATATACAATACCGTCGCTTGCGATGCAGAGATTGTCCATGCCGACACCACAAAATGGTCGTTTGCCCCATTCTTCACGAGACACAGGTGGTATGGGGGTGTCGGTGAAATCAAGGTAATCCTTATCGAACTGGATAATATCCTTAAGCAGATCTTCTGTCTGCTCTATTGTTAAGCGTTCTGCAAGATTGTCAGTCGTGAAGTCGTAGCGAGCCATCATCACATAGTCGGTTTGCGCTTTGCAATTTCGCTTGTAGGCGTATTTCAGGACATCCTTATAGGAGTGGTAATTAGTCTTCATTACGGGGCAACTGATTTGCACAGGAATATTCGCCGCAATCAAAGTGTCAATAGCTGCTTTAGTCTTTTCGCAACTTCCTTTGAGTTGTGTGATATGGTCATGTTCTTCTGGGTTAATACTGTAGAGAGAGGTCTGAACCAATGCTGGATTAACCTCTTTTAGAACACCAATCATCTTTGAAGTAAGCAAAGTAATATTAGATAGTATTGTAAAACTGAAATCTAATTCACGAGCCTTGCGAAGAATTTTTTCTGCATCGGGATGCAAAAAAAATTCTCCACCGGAAAGCGTCAATCCTATGGTTCCTAAATCGTGAAGTTGTTGCAAAATGTTTTCAATAACTTCGTATGGCAATACCACATTTTTTAATTCATGTGGAATGTAGCAATGAATACATTTTTCGTTGCAGCGGTTAGTGGTTTCAATTTGACAACTATAGATTTGCGGATGTTCGCGATAATGCACTCCCAAAACTTCTTGTGTGTCGGTATACAACTTTTCGTCATCTGGATTTTGCTGTGCATTATATTTAAATAGAGTCTTCGGGTTTTCCGCATAACTAAAGTATGTGTCTTTTGCGGCGCATTCTTCAGCGGTTTCTCCTGATACCAAATAGCGGTCTGCTACCAAGGAATCTAAGAATTCCCTCATATCGTTTTGAATATCTGCCGGAATGACATCTTCAAAATATTCGCACGCTTTGATGGATAATTCTTCAAGGCTTTGGGGTTCACGAGAAAGAACTTCAAGAAAAGCTTGACCTTCTTGAGTGTAAGTGCGATCGTGTTTTGTGAGTTGGCTTTTGATATAGCCATACTCACCGATAGAACGGATAAAGGTGTCTCGGGATTGACGATAGAACATAGTTTTATTCTTCGCTTTACAATATTCTAATAAGTCGACAAAACACCGAAGTGAGGATTTTGATAGCGGAATAGGTGTAGAATTTTTTAAATATTTGGGATCTAGCAAGTTAGATAGTGCTGCGTTTAAAAAGTTTTTTAATTTATTATCTGTAGTAGATAAATAAATTTTGTTTAGTGCGTTGAAATGTGCTTTGACAGATTTAGATTTGCATAGAGAATCAAATACTTTATTGTAATCTGTTTTCATACATTGTCTCCAGAAAGAAACGATGAAATTTGTTTTTTTAATTCTTCAAGTTCTCGATTTATGTCCTCTACAACCATTGCTCGTATTGTCTTTTCGTCCTCATTAGGAAACATTTGCGAATAAGTATTTAATGTATTTGTGAAAAAAGAGGGAGAGGATGTGCGTTGGATAAAATCAACGATAATCTGTCTAATTGCCTTACCGTCCATAAGAATTCCTTTGTTAAAAAGAACACAAGCTCCAAAGAACGCAAGGGGTGTAGTCCCTTGCAATGGAGATTTTGTTATTTTTTTACTGGGCTCGATCGCATTCTCTACACATCCAATCGGAACCATAATCATTCGTCGGGCATCCTGCGGCGAAGCTGCCGGTCGGATTGTTCTTTGCGATAAGACGGGGCTTCTTGTAAGCCATCTTCTTTGTAGTCTTCATAATATACCTCATGAGTATATCCCTCTGGTTTTTGCAGATTGCACCGCGAGGGTGGCAAAGCAATCTGTTTTTTGCATATGCAAAAGTTCACTAGGCGTAAAGCCTAGAGTTTTTCCCTGTCCTGAAATGATTTAAACCGATTTTGTTAGAAAACAAAAAAGGCGCAGATCGTTGCATTTACCTAGATGGGGCTCTCGACTGCCTCTGAACGATAAACGCAAACGACCCACGCCCCATAACGGGCAACAGAACCGCTCAATAGGGATTGCTTCGTACCTTACGGCACTTCGCAAAGACAAAGCGGTTTGTCGAAATACGCCCAAAAAAGCCATAAAAGTATGGCTAAAAACGTATCTACGTGAGCGTTCGCCCTGTCCTCGTTCATAGAAATTGTCGAGATTTCATCTAGAGGGCAAGAACAAAACTCTATTTCGAACAGAAAGATAACATTATTTTTTGAAAAAGGACAAACTGTATAAATTTTTATTACGAAAATCGATTAATGTCAATAAATTTTTTCGGAGAACGGTCACATAAATACACTTTTTCGTTCGAGAAAAACCATCTCATCTACACGAAACCGAACCAAACAGCGTAATTCATAAAAATTAGGCAAATTCCTTGTAGTCTAAAACAAACCGTTTTCCTTCAAGACTTTCGCCGAAACTCCACTTTTTAAGAACTTTTGGCGAAAAGCACACCTTTTCAATAAATCATTTTACATTTCACACGCATCATACGATACTATTATTAGCATAAGGAGTTTTTATGATCGGAGCAATTATCGGCGATACCGTCGGTTCCATTTACGAATTCGACAACTACAAGGCTAAGGATTTCGAGCTGTTCCCCGACGGGGTCTCGCCCACGGACGATAGCATTCTCTCGTTTGCCACGGCGGACTGGATTATGCGTGGGGGCGAAGTGTGGAAGTATTATGTCGATTACGCAAGCAAGTACGAAAGCCCTGTGGGCGGCTACGGCGGCGGATTTACCAATTATGTCGCCAAGGCACGTCGCGACGGATTTGGCACGCCATACAACAATTGCGGTAATGGTTCTGCCATGCGCGTTTCGCCGGTGGGTTGGGCGTTCAACACCAAGGAAGAGGTGCTCGCCAAGGCCAAGGAATCTGCCGAATGCACGCATAACCATCCCGAAGGAATCAAGGGAGCACAGGCGACAGCACTTGCGATTCTCATGGCTCGCATGGGAGCTAGCAAGGATGAAATCAAGACGACCATCGAAAGCGAGTTCGGCTATAATCTGAATTTCACGATTGACGAACTGCGTCCGGCCTACAGCTGGTCTTATCCGGGAGCAGCACTTTGCCAAGGGACTGTTCCGCAAGCCATCCGCTGCGTCTTGGAAGCGACGGACTACGAAGACGCTATCAGAAACGCGGTGTCCCTCGGTGGGGATAGCGATACGCTCGCCTGCATTGCAGGGGGCATCGCCGAAGCGGTTTTCGGCATTCCGAAAAAGATCTATACGGTCGGCATGAACATTCTCAAGTACTACTTCCCGGAACCGCACAAACTCGTGACGGAATTCGAGAACAAGTACGGGAATCGGATTTTGCAATAAACATTGCCGGGATTCCTCCCAAATGGTCAATTTTTCAGCGATTAGCCTCAAAAAACACACTATTTCGTTCGGAAAAATGTATATTCTATACACAAAACCGAACGAAACGATGTAATTTATGAAAATCAAACGTGACATAATTGACATTTTTAGGAACTGGAAAGATAGCTCAGACCGTAAACCATTGTTGCTCATGGGAGCAAGACAGATAGGAAAGACCTGGGCAGCAGAAACATTCGGCAGCGAGTGTTTTGAATACACCGCTACATTCAATTTCGATAAGCAGCCAGAAATCAAGACAGCATTTCAAACATCCAAAGATCCCGAACGAATTATACGAGAGCTAGTCCCCTATAGCAATGTTCCCCTAATTGCAGGTAAAACGCTTTTGATATTCGACGAAATTCAGGAATGCGAAGAGGCTTTGAACAGTCTCAAATACTTCTGTGAAGACGCCCCCGCTTACCACATTATAGCGGCAGGATTACTTTTGGGGGTTGCCGTTCGCAAGCGCAAAATGACAGTCCCCGTCGGAAAAGTTAAAGTTATCCGAATGCATCCAATTTCGTTCATGGAATTTTTGCGAGCTTCTGACGAAAAAACATTTGAATATGTCAACTTACAAACCGAAGCAAAGCACCTGCCAACCATCATATTAAACAAACTCATTCTCGAATACAAACGCTACATGATCTGCGGAGGCATGCCCGAAGCCGTCAAGGCCATGCTAGAAGACAAGGGTGCGGCAGCAATCGACGAGGTCCTTCAAGATATCCTTGATATGTACGAACTTGATTTTTCAAAATATGCAGACCCAAAAGAGATTCCCCGCATCCAAGCTATCTGGAAAAGTCTTCCATCGCAGCTCGCCAAAGAAAATCGCAAATTTATATTCAAAGTAGTCCGGCCCGGAGCTCGTTCTAAAGATTACGAAGACGCTTTACTTTGGCTGGAAAGTGCTGGAATGATTCACCGGGTATGCAATATTACAAAGCCCTCTATGCCGCTTTCTGCTTATGCAGAACCCAACATATTCAAAGTTTATGCATCCGATTGTGGGCTGTTAAGACGGCTAGCCAAACTTCCGGCAAGCGTTATTATGGATCCTGTGGCTAACTACACCGAATTCAAAGGAGCTTTAGCCGAGAATGCGGTTCTGCAATCGCTGCTTCCTATGCTCGACACAGATCCCTACTATTGGTCCTCTGACGCCAAAGCGGAAATTGAATTCGTTATACAATGGAACGACGAAATTATACCTATTGAAGTCAAAGCAGAAAATTGCATTAGCGGAAAAAGCCTTACAGTTTATAACGAGAAGTTTGCCCCCAAACATCGCATCCGTTTTTCGATGCTGAATTTACAGCAAAACTCAGGGTTACTGAGTTGCCCTGCCCCAATGGCGGAGCTGTTCGTGAAATTTTTGAGTTTTTGACGGGATTACCGGCTTTTTCTAATTTTCGAGCATGTTCCATCCGATCCGACATTTTATCACGATTACAAAACATCGAAACGAAGTAATTCGGCTTTGCGTCAAGGCCGGTATCGGGTTGCAGGGGTTGTTCCACGATTTGTCGAAGTATAGCCCGACCGAATTTATTCCGGGTGCAAAGTATTACACGGGCAAGGAATCGCCGAACAACGGCGAGCGCCGCGACACAGGCTACAGCCTCGCATGGATGCACCACAAAGGCCGTAACAAGCACCACTTTGAATTCTGGTACGATTACGATATGAAGACAAAGAAAATCGTACCGATGGACATGCCGGACCGCTACATCAAGGAGATGTTCTGCGACCGCGTGGCCGCCTCCAAGACGTACAACAGAGAGACCTACACGCAAGAATCGCCGCTCCTTTACTTGACGAAAAGCACCGCCCACGAGAAGATGACGGAAACCACCTATAAAAAATTACTGTTCCTGTTGCAAAAGCTGGCCAAAGACGGCGAAAAAGAAACGCTTCGGTTCATGCGGCATTGCAAGGAACTGCCGACGGAATAAAATCACCATGCACAAGGGGCTGCTCTTGGGCGGCATACAATATGAGGATGCGTGAACCCTTGCGAGCAACCGCACAAAAAAGTATATTTACAGGAGATGCCCGCTCGGAGGCGGGCATGACATTAATGAATCGCGAATGTTCGCGGCACATCGACCCGCACTGCGGGTTCACTTGAACGGAAAGGCAAATTATGGAACTTGGAAGAATCAACCGCGCACGCGTCGAATCCATCACGCCGCAAGGCTACTACTTGGAACTTGAAACCGGCGGAAGCGTGCTCCTCCCCGGCAATCGCAACAAATTCACGCTCGTCGAAGGCGAAATCATCGACGTGTTCATTTATACGGACTCCGAAGACCGCCCCATCGCAACACTTGACAAGCCGCTCGCGCAGGTGGGCGAATTCGCAGTGCTCACCGTCAAGGAAGTGAACCGCGTCGGCGCATTCTTGGACTGGGGGCTGAACAAAGACTTGTTCCTCCCCTTCAAGCAACAGCTTGGCGAATTGCAGAAAGGCGACCGCTGCGTCGTCTTTGTGCTCGAAGATGAAAAGAGCGGACGCATCATCGCCACCGAAAAAATCAAGAGCTTCATCGACCCGGACACGAACGACCTGCACATCGGCCAGCGAGTCGAACTTGCCGCGTACGAAGTCACGCCCGATTACGTCGATTGCCTCGTCGATTACCGCTACACAGGCCGCCTCATGATGCAACCCGGCATGGACCGCATTTACATCGGCGACACGATGCCTGGATTCATCCAGCGTTTCACGAGCGACGGCAAAATCACGCTCAACTTGACGCCGGTGGGCTACAAGGGCATGATGAAGAGCGAAAGCCCCAACGCCATCATGCAGAAGCTCGAAGCGGCAGGCGGATATCTCCCCTACGGCGACCATTCCGACCCGGAAACCATCCGTCGCGAATTCGGCATGTCCAAAAAGACGTTCAAGAAAATCATCGGCACGCTCTTCCGCGAAGGGAAAATCGAAATTTCAGACGAAGGAATCCGCGCGGTATAAAAAATAATGGATCATATCGCCTTCGGCTCCAAGATGACTGGGTCGAGGATGACAGGTCGGGGAATACTGGTGCCAAGGAATACTCTATAAAGAAAGCCGCATTTTTGCGGCTTTTTTCATTTTCAAAATTCATGCGGATCAACGTCCGCGCATCCTGAATTTTAGAAATTCACTTCGTCGGCGTTCAGCACGCGAATTTCGATGCGGCGGTTGGCACGGCGGCCAGACTCCGTCGAATTGTCGCCCTTCGGGCGGCTCGGGCCATAACCCACGGCGGTCACGCGTTCCGCCTCGATGCCATTTTCGA
>JAEEGJ010030147.1_pt1 | contig 10625 bp, 6 predicted proteins | sample 8958761 | NCBI WGS metagenome assembly JAEEGJ01 (sample SAMN16246546, study PRJNA631951) | gut metagenome | biome: gut microbiome; feature: rumen; material: RS-attached | host: Bos | place: Iran: Karaj | collected 2018-10
ACGCGGCGTCGCTGCATCAGGGTTTCCCCCATTGTGCAATATCCCCCACTGCTGCCTCCCGTAGGAGTTTGGGCCGTGTCTCAGTCCCAATGTGGCCGTTCACCCTCTCAGGCCGGCTACTGATCGTCGCTTTGGTAGGCCGTTACCCTGCCAACTGGCTAATCAGACGCGGGTCCATCGTGTGCCGTCTCGGCTTTTCACACTGTATCATGCGATACTGTGCGCTTATGCGGTATTAGCAGTCATTTCTAACTGTTATCCCCCTGCACACGGCAGGTTACCCACGCGTTACTCACCCGTCCGCCACTAAGTCGTCCCAATTGAGTCCGATTTGAGCAAGCTCTCCTCTTCTTCGGGCGGGACGCTTCGTTCGACTTGCATGTGTTAGGCACGCCGCCAGCGTTCATCCTGAGCCAGGATCAAACTCTCTAAATAAATGTTTAATCCAACATCATATGCTGGCTTTGTTTCGTTTCCGAATAAATCTTTAATCTGGAATTTTCGGGTTTGGTTGGTTGTACTATTTTATTTTCAAGGTGCATAACCGCATGAAAACAACGCTGTTTTTTTCAGCGGCTTAAATAATATATCAAAGCATTTATGCCTTGTCAACGGATTTTTTTAAAAAAAGCACACAAAATGCGGCAATAATAAACAGTATTGAAACGGGACCCCCGACAACAAGCCCTTTCGGGACATATCTAAGATCCAATTCATGCTCTCCTGGTGTTGTTTTTACGGCCATCAGTGCGTTTAAAACTTTTACGGGTTTTACCTTTTTGCCGTCCACCTTCACGGTCCAATCATCCTCATACGGGATCGAGAACACAAGGTATTCGGCCGTATCGGCAATGTTGGCTTTGGCCGTAAGGTGCGAGCTTGTGATTTTCGATATATTGACGTGTGATGAAACGGCATCTTTATACCAGGCCTTCAGAACCTGTTTGCTTTCATAATAGAAATACGCATTATCGATCTCGAGAGTGTCGGAATCAAGATCAAATCTGATACTGACCTCTTCACCGGGAGAATAATAGCCTCCCTCCCGTACCGACCAGCTGTAGTCATCAAAATAATTTCCTTTAACGTCACCGTTTATGAACAGTGTAGCCTCCTGAGGCTCGGGAGCGTCAAAATACATATATATGAAATTATCGCTTGAGACGGACAGGATATACTCGACGCTTGCGTCTTTGTCGGGATCCGATTTTGTATATACGTTATCTTCTTTGGTAACGTTGTTAAGTTTTACTTCCGACACCCTTACCGGCCTGTATATCTCGTAATTGGTCTGCGTGAAACTGCTCGCCAGATCATTCTGAAGTTTGAACGGATCTTTTTCGTTCATATTGATACGCTTAATGTCCTCGTCCATTCCGAAACCGAGAGACAGTGCGTACGGATTGAGATAGATCCTGTTGTCGCCTTCCGTATACAGCCATTTGTAGGGCTTGCACGTTTCGTCAAACTGAGACAGCAGATATTTTACGCCCATGAAGCAATCGGCAAAGCCGGTGCTCGCATCTCCGTAGAACGCCCAGTTTTTATTGTTTCTGAATCCGAGCTTTCCCATAAACTCCTTGACCTGATCGGTCTCGCAGGAACTGAAATGGGACAGTCCGTTGTATGCAAACATCATCGGATCATTATGGCTTCGTCTGAAAAGCTTATCCATTCTGAAAAAGGACGAATCCTGATCGTTAACGTATGATACGAGAGACTGGGTGGAATCTATGTAGTCTTTGTATGTCTCAAGGCTTTCCTCTTGTGCATATCTGTCTTCGTAATATGCCTCCACGGAAACAAGACCGTTATAGAAACTGTCCGTGATCTGAAGAACGAATAGTCCGGCCAAAGCGGGGATCACGTATCTGTTCTTTTCGTTCATCGCAACAATGAGTATCAGTGAAACCGCAACGGCGATACCCGTGACCAGAATGGATCTGATACCGACATACTGACTTTTTATCAGATACAGATATGCCGAATACAAAGCAAAGATCACAACTATAATATTGGCGTTTCTCTTTTTGAAACCGTCTCTTATCCGAACAAACCCGGCATATCCAACCAACAGGATGAAGAATGAGAACAGGAAAGAATTCCGGTAGGGAAATCCTATCGGATGCGCAAAGCCGTGCCATACAACATTTAAAGCGTCTATCCAGTATCCTATAAACAAAAAGGCAAACAGAACGAGCGCAAATATCTTTTCTTTTATCTTTATTGTCCTGTTGGCGAAATAGAAGAATACGAACAATACCGACACGATACCCGTGTATATTATCGGAAGTCCGTCCGATATGTTTCCTCGAAACGCACCGGAATACACTCCGGAGAAGAATTCGGACACTCTGAATGTTCCGGCAAAAGACAGACCCTTCAGAACCGCCTTCTTCTGTCCCTGCAAAGACAACAGTACGCTGAAAAGCGAAAAAGCGGAAATACCTACTGCGATAACCGTGGATAACAGTACGGTTCCCGCATTTTTGATCCGGTCCATTGTATCCTTGTATTCGATGAACCCGGAAGCCATGAAGCAGAGGAAAAACGCAGCCGTAAAGATAAGTATCATATAACCGATGTAATAATTTGATATGACTGCAAGAGCTGCGGAGATTATATAGACCGCATTCGGTCTGCGGTATTTCATCATCCTGTATAACCCCAGTATTACAAGCGGTAACATCATAACGCTGAAGAAATAATGGATACAGTTGATATACGCAACGTTAAATCCCATCAGGGCATATGCTGTCGAAAAAATAAGTGCCGAATAACGGCTTCCCCAAATGCCGCGAAGCATCACAAAAAACGATAATCCCATAAATCCGCACATGATTATGATCATTACGGTTATTCCGATGGGAAGTATGTCATTGGGAAACAGGACAAGGATCAGAAAGAAAGGATTAAAGAGGTAATATGATGCAAATCCCATCATATCCCCGCCAAAGGTCTTTGAGAACGAATAGAACATGTCATTACTGCCGAAGAATATCGACTTCATGTAACCGATATAATCCACGAACTGGTATCTCATGTCCGCCACAAGGATCGAGACCTTTCCGAAAGGCGCAAAATCACCCGTGACAAAAATAAGCATCATGACAAGTGCCGGAATGACAAATGCCAGCATTGAGATTATCGTATTCTTCTCAAATTTCCTGAATTCTTCCATTTATGACAATGAGCGTTATCTGCTCGCGGCATATGCTTCCCTGACTGCTTTTGCGAACTGATCGGCACAGGATGTGCCCCTGCCGTTACAGTCGTTTCCGAGAAGCTTGCTTTCGATCTCCGAAACACTCATTCCGTTGCAAAGCTTTGAAATGGCCTTAAGATTTCCGTTACATCCTCCGGAAAAAGAAATATTGGTAATGATATCTCCGATGATATCAAAATCGATCTGTTTTGAACAAACTCCGTTGGGCTGATATGTGTAATGCATGATCTTCCTCCTTATAACAATAAAGATGGCATTACCTGCCATCCTCATCCTACCGGTGAATCACTAAACGGAGAAAGAGGGATTTGAACCCTCGCGCCGGTTGCCCGACCTACACCCTTAGCAGGGGCGCCTCTTCAGCCTCTTGAGTATTTCTCCTCACTGAAGTTAGTTCAGTATTTATTTGTCTTTGCGTCAAGCGCATTTATTAGTATATCAGATGAGTTTTTCCTTGTCAACTTATTTTTGTAATTCATATAGATTATTTTTATTGCAGTCTATTACCGTTATTACAGGCAGATCTTCAACATACAGTTTTCTTATTGCTTCTGTCCCAAGATCTTCATAGGCAACTATATCTGCCTTCTTTATACACTTTGAAAGTAATGCACCTGCGCCACCGACTGCAGCAAAGTAGACAGCTGTATTTCTGTTCATGGCTTCTATTACCTCAACGCTTCTCTTTCCTTTGCCTATCATCCCTTTTAATCCGTTATCTAATAGCTTTGGTGTATACTTATCCATTCTTGTACTAGTTGTTGGTCCTGCGGAGCCTATAACTCTTCCCTCACGCGCAGGTGATGGTCCCAGATAGTATACCGTGCTGTTTTCTATATCAAATGGATATTTTCCTGTTTTTTCATATTCTTCCGTCATTCTTTTGTGCGCTGCGTCTCTTGCAGTATAGAGTTCCCCTGTAAGGTATACATAGTCCCCTGCCTTAAGATCTTTTACCTTTTCCTCATCCAGTGGTAATGTAATATGTTTTTCCATTGTTTTCCCCCTATATAACCCTTGTTACGTGTCTGTTTACATGGCAGCACATGTTGATAGCAAGTGGAAGCCCTGCTATATGCGTGGCATAAGTTTCTATATTTACAGCTAATGCTGTGGTTTTTCCTCCTAGACCTCCCGGGCCTATGCCAAGTTTATTTATGCTTTCTAGTAGCTCTTCTTCCAGATCTGCTATATATTTTATGTCTGACCTTTTTTCTACGTTTCTTGTTAATGCTTTTTTTGCAAGTATGGCACTTTTTTCAAAGTCTCCGCCTATACCTACTCCAACCACTACAGGTGGGCACGCATTTGGTCCTGCCTCTTTTACCGCTTCTATAACTGCTTTTTTTACGCCTTCTATTCCGTCGGCGGGTTTAAGCATACAAACCTTGCTCATATTCTCGCTGCCAAAACCTTTTGGTGCTACGGTTATTTCTACTTTATCTCCCGGTACTATCTCATAATGAATTATACCCGGGGTGTTATCTCCGGTGTTTTTTCTGATCAGCGGATCTCCTACTACCGATTTTCTAAGATATCCTTCAATATATCCACGTCTTATGCCTTCATTGATTGCGTTATCCACATATTCACCGGTAAAATGCACATCCTGACCTACTTTTATAAACACTACTGCCATTCCTGTGTCCTGACAGATTGGAATAAGGTCTTCTTTAGCTATCTTCATATTTTCATCAAGCTGTGAAAGTATTTTTTTACCAAGTTCTGATTCTTCTTTTGCCGTATATTCTTTTATTCTGTTTTTCATATCGCATGAAAGCTCATAATTTGCTTCTATGCACATTTCTTTAATATTTTCTGTTATTATTTCTGTACTTATCTCTCTCATATATACTCTCCCGTATGCCACAAGTGCCTCCGGTTTTTGGCCGGAGGCATCTTATTTATTCTTGTGTTTCTGTTTCGTCTTGAGGTTCTTCTATATCTTCCGGAATCTCTTCTGAAAGAAGCTCTTCTTCATTTTCTGAAACAGTTTCTTTTACTCTTGCAAAACTTGCAACTCTTGTGTTGCCTTCCTTATCGATATTCATAAGCTTAACACCTGTTGTATGTCTTCCGAGTACCGATACATCATTTACAGGGATTCTGATCACAACACCTTCATTAGTGATAAGCATAACGTCTATGTCATCTTCAAGGATCTTTGCGCCTACAAGATTGCCGCTCTTTTCATTTACTTTGTAGCATTTAACGCCTTTTCCGCCTCTATGCTGAGCGGTAAATTCGTTTATATCTGTACGTTTTCCAAGGCCTTTTTCAGATACAAGAAGCATCTTTGGACCCTGAGAGCTTATCTGCATTCCGACTACTTCATCTTCTCCGACAAGTGTCATTCCGATAACTCCCATTGATGTTCTTCCGGTAACTCTGACATCATTTTCGTTGAACCTTATACACATTCCTTCTTTTGTCATAAGGAACAGGTCTTCCGTTCCGTCTGTTACCTTTACTTCAATAAGCTCATCATCTTCTTTAAGAGTGATTGCCTGAAGTCCGGTCTTACGAAGATGTGAAAACTCGCTTACGGATGTTCTCTTTACGATTCCTTTTCTTGTTGCCATAAACAGGTAACGATCTTCCATGAATGCCCTTAGGGTTATCATGTTTGTTACCTTTTCTTCCGGCTGAAGCTGAAGAAGATTTATTATAGCCGTTCCTCTTGCGGTTCTGCTTGCTTCAGGAATATTATATGCCTTAAGGTTATACACTCTTCCCATATTGGTAAAGAAGAGTACATGATGGTGGGATGTAGTCATAACAAGGTCTGTAATATAATCCTCGTCTATTGTCTGCATTCCTTTTATTCCTTTGCCGCCACGATTCTGGCTCTTAAAGTTGTCTACTGTCATTCTCTTTATGTAGCCAAGTTTAGTTTTTGCTATAATTGTAGCTTCGTTTGGAATGAGATCTTCATCTGTGATCTCTTCATCATCTATTCCGATGGAAGTTCTTCTGTCATCGGCGTATTTAGCCTTAATAGCAAGGATTTCTTCTTTTATTACCTCAAGAAGTCTCTTTGGATTTGCAAGGATCTCTTTATACTCTGCTATCTTTATCTCAATTTCTTTATACTCGTCTTCGATTTTCTCTCTTTCGAGTCCTGTAAGAGCACGAAGACGCATATCAATGATAGCCTGCGCCTGTACGTCATCAAGTCCGAATCTTTCTATGAGTTTTTCCTTTGCTTCGGCTCCTGTTTTAGAGTTTCTGACGATGCTGATAACTTCATCAATATTATCAAGCGCTATAAGTAAGCCTTCGAGGATATGTGCTCTTGCTTCAGCTTTATTAAGGTCATATCTTGTTCTTCTTGTAACTACTTCTTTTTGATGATCAAGGTAGTATCCAAGCATTTCAAGAAGGTTAAGTACCTTTGGCTGATTATTGACAAGTGCAAGCATTATGACACCAAATGTGTCCTGAAGCTGAGTATGCTTATAAAGCTGGTTAAGAAGAACGTTTGCGTTAACGTCCTTTCTAAGCTCTATTACTATTCTCATTCCTTCACGGCTGCTCTCGTCTCGAAGATCTGTTATTCCGTCTATCCTTTTTTCTTTGTAGAGATCTCCTATTTTTTCTACAAGTTTTGCCTTGTTTACAAGATAAGGAAGTTCTGTAACTACGATCCTTGATTTACCGTTTGGTAATGTTTCGATATCTGTTACGGCTCTTACTTTTATCTTTCCTCGGCCTGTTCTGTAAGCTTCATTGATTCCGTTTCGGCCTAAGATCATGGCTCCGGTAGGAAAATCCGGTCCTTTAATAACATCCATTACTTCTTCTATGGATGTTTCCCTGTCTTCTTCGATTTTGTTTTCAATTATCTTAACTACGCCGTCTACTACTTCTCCAAGGTTATGAGGAGGTATGTTTGTAGCCATACCTACTGCTATTCCGCTTGTTCCGTTTACAAGAAGATTTGGAAATCTTGAAGGTAATACTGTAGGCTCTTTTTCTGTTTCATCAAAGTTCGGTATGAAGTCCACGGTATCTTTTTCGATATCAGCAAGCATTTCTACCGATATCTTGCTAAGCCTTGCTTCTGTGTATCGCATGGCTGCTGCGCCGTCTCCGTCGACTGAACCAAAGTTTCCGTGTCCATCAACTAAAGGGTATCTTGTTGACCATTCCTGTGCCAGGTTAACAAGGGCTCCATAAATAGAGCTGTCACCGTGTGGGTGATATTTACCCATGGTATCACCAACGATACGGGCACATTTTCTGTGGGGCTTGTCCGGACCATTGTTCAGCTCGTTCATAGCGTGAAGGATTCGACGCTGAACAGGCTTCATTCCGTCTCTGACGTCAGGAAGAGCTCTTGCTGCGATTACCGACATTGCATAGTCGATATATGAATTTTCCATCGTCTTCTTGAGATCGACGTCATTTACCTTGTCAAAGATATTTTCATCCATTATATGTATCCACCTATCAATTAAATATCAAGATTCTTGACATATTTTGCATTCTTTTCAATAAACTCTCTTCGTGGATCTACCTGATCTCCCATAAGAGTATTGAATGTCTGGTCAAGTGATGCAAGATCGTCATCGTCCATATTAACTCTGAGAAGGATTCTCCTTTCAGGATCCATTGTTGTCTCCCAAAGCTGCTCTGCATCCATCTCACCGAGACCTTTATATCGCTGAACCTTGTTATTGCTGTCTCTGCCTATCTCTGTGATGATCTTGTTAAGCTCATCATCGTTGTATGCATACCATACCTGCTTGTTTTTTTCTATCTTATAAAGAGGTGGCTGTGCAAGATATACATATCCCTGCTTTATAAGTTCAGGCATAAACCTGTAAAGGAATGTAAGCATAAGTGTTGCAATATGGGCACCGTCAACATCGGCATCAGTCATTATGATGATCTTATGATATCTAAGTTTGCTGATATCAAAGTCTTCATGTATTCCCGTTCCAAATGCTGTTATCATAGCCTTGATCTCATTATTTACAAGTATCTTATCAAGTCTTGATTTTTCTACATTAAGGATTTTTCCTCTAAGAGGAAGAATAGCTTGTGTTGCCCTGTTTCTGGCTGTCTTTGCAGATCCGCCCGCAGAATCTCCCTCAACTATAAAGATCTCGCAATTAGCAGGATCTTTATCGGAACAGTCTGCAAGTTTTCCCGGTAAGCTCATTCCTTCAAGTGCTGTTTTTCTTCTGGTAAGATCTCTGGCTTTCCTTGCAGCCTCTCTTGCACGTTGTGCAAGTATCGATTTTTCACATATCTGTTTTGCAACAGTAGGATTCTGCTCAAGATAATAGGTAAGCTGTTCACTTACAATTGAATCAACAGCACCGCGGGCTTCGGAATTACCCAGTTTCTGCTTGGTCTGTCCTTCAAACTGCGGTTCTTCTATCTTTATTGATACTATCGCCGTTAAACCTTCCCTTATATCATCACCTGACAAATTAGGCTCCGAATCCTTTAAAAGCTTTGCATTTCTGGCATAATCATTAAAAGTTTTCGTTATTGCGTTCCTGTAACCAGTAAGATGGGTACCGCCCTCGGGAGTAGTTATGTTATTAACAAAACTGAATACGCTCTCGTTATAGGAATCGTTATGCTGCATTGCTACTTCAACATACACATTATCCCTTTTTCCTTCAAAATACAGTACATCCTCATATAAGGGAGTCTTACTCTTGTTAAGATAGGTAACGAATTCCTTGATACCTCCCTCATAATGGAACTGTTTCTCAACAGTCTCTTCGGGACGCTCATCCCTTAATACTATCTTAAGGTTCTTGGTAAGGAAGGCCATCTCGCGGAGACGCTGCTTAAGTGTATCAAAATCAAATACCGTTTCTTCAAATATGGTATCATCGGGCATGAACACTACCTTGGTACCGCTTTTTTCAGGCTCGCATTTATCCACTACTTTAAGAGGATACTTTACCTTACCCTTCTCATAGCGCTGTTGATATACCTGTCCTTCATGATATATAAATACTTCGAGCCAGTTTGAAAGAGCATTTACAACCGATGCACCCACACCGTGGAGTCCGCCGGAAACCTTATATCCGCCTCCTCCGAACTTACCGCCTGCATGAAGTACTGTAAATACAACTTCAACTGCCGGTATCCCGGCCTTTGAATTAATACCTACCGGTATTCCCCTTCCGTTATCAACAACCGTTATCGAATTATCTTTGTTTATAGTAACGATTATTGTATCGCAGAATCCTGCAAGAGCTTCATCTACCGAATTATCCACTATCTCATATACAAGATGGTGCAGGCCTCTTAAGGAAGTGCTTCCTATATACATTCCGGGCCTTTTTCTTACGGCTTCCAGTCCTTCAAGTATCTGGATCTGGTCGGCGCCGTATTCATTTGCTTTTTTGTTCTCTTCAGTCATAATAACCTCTATTGTTCACTGACAAGTGATCCGTTTGATATATTAAACAGCTTATCTATCTCCAGTCTGCTGTTAATGAAATCCTCAACACCGGTACATGTGATTATCGTCTGTACTTCCCCGATAGATTCAAGCAAAAACTGCTGTCTGGCGGAATCAAGCTCCGACAATACATCATCGAGCAGGAGAACAGGTGTATCGTTAATAAGCTTTCTGACTATCTCTATCTCCGCAAGCTTAAGTGACAGTGCAGCGGTTCTCTGCTGTCCCTGGGATCCGAACTTCCTGATATCTATGTCACCTGTCATGAATATGAAATCGTCCCGGTGAGGACCTACATTAGTCATTTTGGACTTGATATCACGTTCGGTCGATGCGGACAGTTCGCGTTCATAATTCTCTATGTCCACATTCGGTTCATATATGATCTTAAGTGATTCCCTGCCACCTGACAGTTTCTCGTGTACAGGCCCTATCACCTCATTAAGCTGATCTACAAATGTTTTTCTTCGCTCTATTACCTTACTTCCGTAACTGACTAACTGAGAATCCCATATTTCTATGGTTTCTTTGAGAGAAGGATTAAAATATACATCCTTGAGAAGAGTATTTCTCTGATTAACTATCTTGTTGTAATTATTTAGATTATACAGATAGAAGTCATCAAGCTGACACAGTTCCATATCTGTGAATCTTCTTCTTTCACCCGGACCGTTCTTGATGATATTCAGATCTTCAGGTGAGAAAAAGACTACATTCAGCAATCCCAGTAATTCAGAAGCTTTTTTTATCTTCTTTCCGTCGATCGCTATGCCTTTGGTCCTGGACTTACGCAGGTGTATATCAAGTTTCGTATCCACATCATTTTTTAACAGCATGATACGGATATGACCTTCATCTTCACCAAAACGTATGATATCACTGTCTCTGGTTCCGCGATGAGACTTGGTAGTAGCAGCTAAATATATGGATTCCAGTATATTGGTCTTGCCCTGCGCGTTATCTCCG
>JAEEGJ010030148.1_pt1 | contig 10625 bp, 7 predicted proteins | sample 8958761 | NCBI WGS metagenome assembly JAEEGJ01 (sample SAMN16246546, study PRJNA631951) | gut metagenome | biome: gut microbiome; feature: rumen; material: RS-attached | host: Bos | place: Iran: Karaj | collected 2018-10
TCTTCATGATATCATCAGCGGTGGGCTGATAGCTGTGGAGATCCACACCGTTATCAAGAAGGAGTGTAACCTCTGCGTTAGCCGGATTGCTTCCGAGAACGTTCATAACCCAGTCATACTCCGGGAAGATAGTTGTAACGATGCTGATCTTATCCTCACCTGAGGTACCGTCAGGAGACGCGCATGCGCCCAGGCTGCAGATCACCATCATTGTGATCAATAATAATGAGATTGTCTTTTTCATAGTATCAATTGCCTCCGTTTTATAATCTTATTATTCATATGAACGGAGTATGCTCAGCTGTCCATACGTACCTTCTCTGAAACCGGTGTGTCATAAAGCAGGATGTATCCTGATCCCCTGCCCATAAGAAGCACAAGAATAAACACCACAGCTGCTACAATGAGCGGATTTACGGCTCCACTTGTCTCATACAGTATGCACTCACACATATGAATGCATTCACATATGGGGCACTCCTCTCCGCTACAGTCATGAATCATCTCTTCAGCAATATACGATGCGGAAAAGAACATCACCAGCATGACAAGTGCTGTCAGAAAGAGTGACAGATATTTATTTTTCAGATCATTTATCTTCATCTTCTCTTCCGCACTCTTCACAGATCCCGTAGAAAACAGTCCTGAGAGGGTTCAGTTTAAATCCGTGCTCTTCACTTAAATGCTTTCCTATCTCTTTAAGTTCCTCACAGTGAAGGTGTATGAGCTTACCGCATTTCTCGCACTTGCAGTGAAAGCACATCTTATCCTTCTTGTGGACTCTCATCCCCACAAACTCAAAACATGCAGGTCCTGCAGCATTCATGATGTACTTATTAAGCAGGCCCTCATCCACAAGCTTTTCAAGCTGGCGGTAGACAGTTGCCTGTCCGATGGGCTCTCCCTGCTTTTCAAAATACTCACACACATCACCCGCGGTGATATGGTCACCTGTGTGCTTTTCGAAGTATTTGAGCATTTTCTCGCGCTGTTTTGTTTTATATGTGGAACCGCCCTTCATACTTTTACTCCAAAATAAAATGAGAACTATTCTCATTTTCAAATTGAGAACCGTTCTCATTTTTATCATATTGGGTTCAGTTTGTCAAGAAATGCTACTGCTTTGTCTTAGCCAGGTACTTTTCTGCGCTTTCCACATCCTTTACAAATACTCCCTTGCAAACATTTCCAAGCAGAGACTTTATTGCCTTAAGCTTATCAGAGGAGCTGCTGACCGCTATTACCAGAGGCTTTTCACCATCATCCGCATCAGCTGCCTTCACCGCCTCGAGATTCCTTACCTGTTCTTCGGAAAGGATCAGACTCTCCTTAAGATTTTTAATGAGCAGGACTTCGAGAGCATCATACATGACAGGTTTGCTGAGATAGTCGGTGAAGCCTTCCTTTATGTAATTATCCCTGGCACCGACGATCGCATCTGCTGTCAGGGCTATGACAGGAGTCCCTTCAGCCAGGTGCCGCTTTTTCATCTCGGCAAGTGTCCGGGTTCCGGAAAGCCCCGGCATCATCTGATCAAGGAAGATCATATCAAACTGCTCCCTTTGCAGGATCTCCAGACATTCATCACCCGATTCTGCGGTGCTGATCCTGATCCTTGTAACCTCCAGCAGCCCCTTGAACACCTCAAGGTTCATTTCATTGTCATCTACCACCAGCACACGTGCCGCGGGAGCTATAAGCGACGGTCTGTATTCCTCCCTGCGGTCCTGCATTCTGATAAGATTCTGTGCAAAATCCCCAATAGGAGTATCATCAACAACAGTCTGCTTCATGGTTGCGGTAAATGTGGATCCCTCTCCGTATATACTATCCACACTTATCCTGCCGTCCATCCTGGTGACAAAATACTTTGTAATATTTAATCCCAGTCCGGTGCCTTCGATATTTCTGTTCTTATTTTCTTCAAGTCGCTGGAATGAACCAAACAGCTTCTCCCTGTCCTCTTCCTTTATGCCGATACCTGTGTCGGAAACGGAAAAGTTCAGCATTGAACTGCTCTCATCAAATGAAACCTTTACAGATACACTTCCCTGCGGAGTGTACTTGATTGCATTATTGATGAGATTGAGCATGACCTGTCTGATCCTGATCTCATCGCCATGCATTACCGAGGGAATGCTCGGGGATATCTCAAGATCATATTCCAATCCTTTATCACGTGCCTTGTTCATCGTCATGTTAACGACATCATTCATGACGGATGCAAAACCGTAATCAACGGGAACCAGCTCCATCTTGCCGGATTCGATCTTGGAAAAGTCCAGTATATCGTTAATGATCGATAGAAGTGTCTTGCCTGCGCTCTGGATATCAAGGGCATACTTCCTAACGGGATCTGCAGGTGAAGTTCTGAGTATCATCTCATCCATACCTATTATGGCATTCATGGGTGTCCTGATCTCATGGGACATATTGGCGAGGAAATCACTCTTTGCCTTATTGGAGGCATTAGCCGCATCCTTCTCAAGTTCGAGAACCTTCCTCTCGTATGAAGCCTTCTGCTCTTCCAGCTTCATTGCCTCCATACGCTCGGTATATTTCTTCTCATTCCGATATCCTATAAGGTAGAATGCTGTGATCATGGTAAATATAAGTATGCATACTATTGTGACGACTATGATCTGATCACGGACCTCGGAATACATTTCATGGTCACCTACCACCAGCACCACATTCCAGTCATTGAATATACGGTTTGTATATACTGTTGTCTTCTCATCCTGCCATGTATATGAGAAGCTTCCGTATCCGTTATCATTTATGGCTCTGAGAAAATCCTCCCCTCCGGGGATATCACACAGATCAGAGCCCTTCAGCGAGCCATCCTCGTGTGCAATTATCAGACCGTTTTCATCAACAACGAATCCGTATCCCTTACCGGATATGGTAAGCTCACTCATCATGGCCTGAATTCCCTCCAGCTGGACATCCAGTGCGATAACGCTCTGTCTGTCAGGAAGCACTCTGCATGCCGAGGTGATCAGATTACCCGTCTGGGCATCAATGTAAAGAGGTGTAAAAACAACTCTTCCATCTGCTTCCATGGCATAGATATACCAGTCGCGGGTCTTGGGGTCATAACCTTCAGGCGGTGCCCAGTTAAGACCGTCTATATACTTCCCCATAATGTAACCGTATAAGCCTGTATAGTTCTCGTCAAACTGTTCCGTAACATTCGCCGTCTCATCAACCAGGAATTCATGTATCCTTGCAGTGGTGGTTCCGCTGATGAGCATATGATGAACAGAGTCACCTGCCACATGGAGAACATTCTCTGCGGTATTAAGGTGGTTATTGATCATGGCTGAAACAGTAAGTATCCTGTCCTCCATGACGGCATTAGTATTGGATACCGCTATCCTGTACATAAGGGATGAGATATAGACCGCCATACCTGTCATGAAGACAAATACCAGTATAAGCGGTACTATCATGCTGTTTTTCTTATATTTCCTATTGTCTCCGGTCAATGTATCCATATGCTCAGCCATTCATCATTACGCCATATGTGACTATGTCTTATTCCTTCCCATATCACTCTATGGAAAAATACTCCTCCGGGACCTCGATATCCGTTGTTCCCATGTAATATCCGGGATCACCGAAGATATATGTATCCTGGTAGATAAGAAAGATATTATCGTACCTTGTGCCGCTTCCGGGCTCTGAATATCCTGAACCGTTCCAATCGGCTCCGGGAGAAAAGACTCCGTATGCATCTGCAAGATCTTCAATGCTGCCAAGAGTACTCTCTCCAAGGATCACTCTCCTTGCATGCTCTGCAAGGCCCGCTGAAACAGTATACCCGTATGAGTATGTCCATGTTCCGAAACGCCCTGCACCTCCTGCCTCGACAACTGCCTTCTCAACCTCCGCCGTTATCTCATCGAAGTCTCCGGATGCTCCCGTGATATCAAGATCCAGCGCTCCGGGATATCCCATAAGAGGTGAGGGAAGATCGGCTTCTATAAAGTAACCTCCGCACTCCATAAGAGTCCTGATAAGAGGATCTGTATGAGCATCATTGGTGCAGAAATATGCAGAATTCTGTCCATACTTTTCAACCCACTCAGGGGCGTGCTCGAGAATGAATGACTGTGCACCGGGGACGCCTACTTCCGTTGTGGGATCCGGCGCCTCTTCCATGGCAAATTTCATTCCGAATTCCTCACATGCAGCCTTCATGATATCGACCTGTCTGGCTACTGATTCATATGACAGATGTCTGGGAAATGATATATGAACGAAGGTATCGCATCCCAGTTCATGTGCGGTGCGTACCATAAGATATCCGCGGCTGATAAAATCATAATTGACCACAAGATCTGCGGTTTCTCCGATATCCGCAAAATCCTCATAAGCCTCACCGGCTATGCAGAGTATGTCAGGACGCTTTTCGTGGATCTGCCTGAAGGCTTCTGTTGTACCGTCCACTGCCTGATTAACTATTATGGCCTTCATGAGAGGATCATCCGCCATACTCACGATTATCTGTATGGTGGTATCCAGCTCGTCGGTGAAATTATCCGGATATATCGCAAGGGTGACCATATCACCGTACTTTTCCTGAAAGGCTTCCGCACCTCTTCTGTCATCTTCTGACTGGGAAAATGATCCGGTAACGATCCCGATATGAAAAGTATCCTCTGATGCTCCTGCTGCTTCAATATTTTCTGAAGGCTCTGCCGTAACAGTTCCTTGTGAGGACTGTCCTTCCCCTGTCTGCGTTCCTGCAGAGTCACCTCCGCTTCCGCATGCAGTCAGCATAAGTCCAAGTGCTGATATAAGTATCGTCTTAGCAATCTTTCGTATCATTATCATTTCTCCTCATACATCGTCCGCTTCAGTAATATTTGCTCTTTCCTTAACAAACATAACCGCATCGGGATCATGCTTCTCAAGATATTTATCCCTGCCTTTTTCACCTGATGCACACACACATCTGTATATGCCGTCAAGTCTTTCCTTCTCTGCCCTGAGTGCGGAGGCATCATTTCCCCACAGCAGCACCACAGGAAGTTCGTCCGCACCGCTTGGCGCCAGCTGCAATTCCTTCGGTATATACTCTTTCAATACAAGCTCCAGCACTTCGTATTTGACCGGCTTGGAGATATAGTCGGTAAAGCCCTTCTCCATATAGCTCTCTCTGGCACCTATTATGGCATCGGCTGTAAGTGCTATTACCGGTGTGCCTTTCAGCAGATCCTGTTCCTTCATGGAATTCAGAGTTGCCTCACCGCTCATTCCGGGCATCATCTGATCAAGAAGTATGCAGTCATATTTTTTCTCTCTTACCTTCTCTATACACGCAGGTCCGGAGGATACGAAGTCAGTCTTTATCTTTGTATCCCTGAGAAGTCCTTCCATAACCTCAAGGTTCATCTCATTATCATCCACCACAAGGAGATGTGCCTTAGGAGCATAGAGTCCCACCTCATCAGTTTCCATATTACTCAGATAATCTCTTACTGCCTTGCTGAAATCGCCTATAGCTGCGGCTCTTATGACCTTCTGCGGGATCACGACTGTAAATACCGTGCCCTTTTCATATTCACTTTCGAAATCTATACGACCCTCCATCAGCTCCAGGAGCTTTCCTGTTATATGAAGTCCCAGGCCGGTACCTTCTATATCACGGTTTCTCTTCTCATCAAGCCTCTGGAAGCTCTTGAAAAGCTTCTCCTTATCTTCATCCTTGATACCCATTCCGGTATCGGCAACCCTTATGATAAGATCCGTGACACCACCAATCATCTGAGCCTCTGATGAAACATCAACATCAACATGTCCCTTGGAGGTATACTTGATGGCATTGTTAATGATGTTGAGCATTATCTGACGTATCCTGATCTCATCTCCGTACAGGACTGATGGTATCTTCTCGGACACGGTAAAATTATATTTCAGGCCCTTCTTTTCAGCCTTGTGCTTAGTCATGTTCAGAACATCGTTCAGTACCGAAGCAATGTCATATTCCACCGGGATAATATCAAAATTACCGGATTCGATCTTACTTAAGTCGAGAATATCATTGATGATGGAAAGAAGCGTATTACCTGCGCTCTTTATCTCAAGCGCATAGTTTTTGATCCTTGTTTCCTTGGTATCGCGAAGGATCATCTCATCCATTCCAAGGATCCCGTTCAGAGGCGTCCTGATCTCATGGGACATATTGGCAAGAAAGTCATCCTTGGCCTTGCTGATGTGTACAAGCTGGTTGGACTCAACCCTGATGCCGATGAGCTGCTTTATGGTATGGATGATGGAACAGATCATGAATCCGAACAGACCAAGTGCCATGAACAGCCCCGAGAACACTCCGTTATGAGCAAAAAGGAACATGCCGATCTGAACAACGGCAGCTATGGCAAGTACGATGAATCCTGCTGTGACATAGCGATAGGAATGCATCTTACCTTTCCTGAAATCCAGAAAGATCGCACAGAACATTATTCCTATGGATATAAGATCACATACTGCCGTATATACAAAACTGTCGACAAGTCTCATCCGTCCGGCAACAAAGAGTGTTCCGAAGACCACAAAATCAGTGATCTGTATAACGCCGGCGGCGGTGAGCATTTTCACATATCTTCCATGCTGGAGAGAATTGACGAACACAAGAAAAGGAAGAGGCATCACCATGACCATCAGATACGGGATATCTCCCATCACTCCAAGATTAGAGGTATATAACTGACGGAAAACGGAATTGGACAATACCCAGCACGCACCGATGATAACACCAAGCGACAGGTGTTCCATTTCAAGATATTGTTTATGGATCACCTTATAGATCACTGCAGCAACAAAGCATATTATTCCAAGAAGGATTATGGCCAGTCCGACAAAAAGCTCAAATCCGTACAGATGCATAAGATGTGTAAGGATACCAAGCCTGGTTCCGATATACACCTCATATACCATGCCAAAATTATATCCATAGCATATCTTAAGTTCCTTACCCGCATCTTCGGGATAAATGGAAGCATACAGATAACACTCCGTGGTCCTGTCTCCGAATGGACCGTGATCCTCAAAGGCAAGACTCTCCCTCAGTTCTCCGTCAACATACACAGACATCTCACAGCCCCGGATACAGATCACTGCATAATCCTTATCGAGCTTATCCGGCAGGTATGTTCTGAGAACGATATCACCATCCGATCTTCCCGGCAGAGCAAATGGTTCTGACGTTCCGTCAGAATTTATGATCTCCCATTTATCATTCGGAAGCACATCACAGATATTACCGTTCATCGGGATGTCTCTGGGAAATACGATCTGACCGATGGCGATATAGCCGAATACCAGTATGATCATTAGCGACAGAATATTTTTAATGTATTTCAATTTCTATCATCTCTTTTCAGATAGCAAGAATCGTAAAGGTTTCATTTGAAAGCACATTATAAAGACCGCCTCTGTGCTTGCCGTGGGCAGGACAGAATTCCCCGTAAATATATACGCCCTGTACGTTTACTCCTTCCGGAAGACGACCTTCATATGCTCTTCCTTCCGCATCCTTGTCGGCAACAAGCAGGCAGTATCTGGCAGCGCATGAGGAACAGAATATACTGCTGTATCTGTAATCTTCGGTTTCAGACATCCGTGTCAGGATCTCGTCAAAGGCAGTCTTGACAGATCTCTCGATATCCTCCTTGGAAATGAGAACCATGTTAAGCTCAGACCCTTCATCTATCCTTCCTATATAACCGCAGGATTTATTCTCGTGATCGATGACACCGAGACATCTGAGGGTATCTATCTCATCCCCATCGCGGGTCTTCTGTGTTGCAAGGAAAGGAGTACTCAGATAATCGAGGATAACCGAAGTCTTATCCGTGATAAGTCCCATCTCACTTATAAATTCAGTCACCGGTTTTCCGTCCAGCTCATATACAACAGTACCCTCTGCCCTTGTGACCACCTTATGAAGATTCGTGGTAAGAGTTGTGGAATGCTCGATGGTAAACAGCGGTCTGATATTGCCGCCGATGACCATCATCACGCCCCTGTCCTGGGAGAAGCCCTTATTTGTAAAAGTATATGTTGAATCGAATGTCCATCCGTCGGATGCAACTCCTCCGTATATCGGAACATGTCCGGATTCCTCATCAAGAAGGCTGACAATGTCATCAAAGGTCACATTGGTAAGCCACGGTACGTATGTGAAAATAAGATTATCCTTACATGAAAGTCTGTCTGAACACTCATGGTAAGTATCAGCAAAGTACTTAACTTCTTCACCGCCGTTTATCTTTTCTGTCATACCGATCGAGAATTCCACGTCATCTGCGGTAAGGACAAGAAGAGATATACTGCTCTGTGAATACCCACCGGTGGAAAGTATCCCTATACCGGTGCAGCCAAAAAACGGGAAATCAAATGCTTCATTTAAGCCCTTTACAAGTTCTTCCATGTCAGGCTCAAATCCGCAGAACACGATGCCGCATGTATTCTTCAAAAACGTGGAAGTATCAATACCCGCCTTCAGTTCACTTATGGCGAGTTCTATATCATCAACCTCATGTGTAAATGCCTGTATGGATCTCATACCTTTACACCTCCGTCCCTGATAACAAACCTGACATCATGCTTTGAGAGATATTTCTCAGCCTGTGCTTCATCCTTCACAAAAACACCCTTATATCTGCTTCCCAGCATATCCCTGATCTCATTGAGTCTTTCCGAAGAATCATTGATAACAAGCACAACACTTTTATTGGCATTTTCCTCACGCTCTATCTGCTCCTTCGAAAGGATCATAGCCGGATCTATATACTTAAACAGGATTTTTTCAAGTTCCTCATACATGACAGGCTTGGACAGATAATCGGTGAAGCCCTCCTTCAGATAAATATCCCGGGCGCCTACTATGGCATCTGCCGTAAGAGCTATTATCGGAATACCGTCAGCAAGATGATCGTCCTTTATGGCCTGAAGGGTTTCGGTTCCGGACATTCCCGGCATCATCTGATCCACGAAGATAACATCGTATCTGTCTTTTTTCAGGCATTCAAGGGTTTCTTTTCCTGATGATGCACATGTTATCTTCATCCTGGTATCGCTCAGAAGTCCCGTGAACACCTCGAGGTTCATTTCATTATCATCCGTGACAAGAACCTTTATGCCCGGCGCCACAAGCTTAGGCTTAAATTCCTCAAGCTGTTCATGAGACCTGAGGAATGAATCCGAGAAATCTCCCATGGGCGTTGCATCGATCACCTTCTGAACGATCTCTGCAGTGAAGGTAGTACCCTTTCCGTATTCGCTCTGCACGCCCAGTTCACCGTCCATAAGCTCAACCAGCTGCTTTGTGATATTGAGTCCCAGGCCGGTTCCCTCGATATTACGGTTCTTGGTCTCCTCAAGACGTCTGAATGATTCAAAAAGCTTCTCCATATCCTCGGGACGGATGCCTATTCCGGTATCAGTCACCTTAATACACAGCTTTTCAGTTTTGTGATCATAAGAAGCCAGTATTTTCACGCCGCCCTCTTTGGTGTACTTGATGGCGTTGTTGATAATGTTGAGCATGATCTGGCGTATACGGATCTCATCTCCATACAGTACGGAAGGGATATCACTGTCAACCTTCAGTTCATAACTGAGTCCCTTCTCTTCAGCCTTTTTCATGGTCATATTGGCAACATCGTTGAAGATGGAGCTGCATTCGTATTCAACTGGCAGGATCTCCATCTTGCCGGACTCGATCTTGCTGAGATCCAGGATATCGTTAATGATGGATAACAGGGTTTTACTTGCACTCTTAATATCAAGTGCATATTTACCGATCTTCCTGTCCTTAACCTCCCTGAGTATCATTTCATCCATTCCGATTATTGCATTCATGGGAGTACGGATCTCATGAGACATGTTCGCAAGGAAATTACTCTTGGCTTTGTTAGCCGCAACCACTCTCTCCTCGTTGAATTTCCTCAGTCTCGAAGTATAGTCATTGAGATTGGAAAGCATTGACAGATCCTGCTGAAGTCTGGAATATTCGCGCTTTAAGATCTTGTTTTCTTTTTCGAGCTCACGAATACGTGTTTCGCGATCCATTTGGCACCTCCGGAATTACTTTAAATCATTCAATAGCAGGGATGATCTCATTAATGATCTCAGCTGCATCCTCGTACATAAAATCGTCAACAAGGTCTGAAGCTTCTTTTAATCTGTTCTTCTGCGTGATCCTGAAGGGATATCCTGACAGCTTTTTTATGAGCTCCTTGGATAGATCATCGTCAAAATCATCAAGAGCACCAAGCAGTTTCTCTGCCGTTTCTCTTGCCACATCTCCGGAAATCTCGTCTGCAGCGCGAACATCACCCATCTCCTCAACAGGCTTAAGCCGGCTTACAAGAGCCTCATACATAGCAAGAGCATTATCCGTATCTGCATCTATCTTCGATACATCACCTGTACGTGCCGCATTCTCGAGAGCTTCGAAGAGCTTTCCAAGCTCTCCTGCGCCTATCATTTTCGAATTGCTCTTCAGGGCATGGACCGTGATCATATAGTTCTCATAATCTCCGGCAGCTTTATAGCTTTCTATGCTTTCCCTGTTTTTACCGTAATTGGAATAAAAACGCTTGATGGCA
>JAEEGJ010030149.1_pt1 | contig 10625 bp, 9 predicted proteins | sample 8958761 | NCBI WGS metagenome assembly JAEEGJ01 (sample SAMN16246546, study PRJNA631951) | gut metagenome | biome: gut microbiome; feature: rumen; material: RS-attached | host: Bos | place: Iran: Karaj | collected 2018-10
TTCTATGATAATAGGACGCGAAAAAGAACAACGTGAACTGCTGAGTCTCCTTGAAAAAGAGGAGTCGCAGTTTTGTGCCGTCTATGGCCGTAGGCGCGTAGGAAAAACCTATCTCATCCGCGAGACTTTTAACTACCAGTTCTGTTTTCAGCACACAGGGGTCGCAAAGGGGACAATTCGCCAGCAACTGACGGCGTTCCGCAACTCCTTGGTAACTGCTGGCATGAAGTGCGCCATACCTAAAACCTGGATGGATGCCTTTGAGCTACTAAAAGAGCTCATCAATCATGCCCCTGCAGGCAAGAAGATTCTATTTATCGACGAGCTGCCATGGATGGATACCCCCAAGGGAAACCTTGTCGGTGCATTGGAGCACTTCTGGAACGGATGGGCTACGGCACGCCGAGAGAAGGACATTGTGCTCATCGTTTGTGGCAGTGCCACTTCGTGGATTAGCAAGAAACTGCTTAAGGATAAGGGCGGTCTACGCGGACGACTGACAAGCCGCATAAAACTCGTCCCATTTACACTCCGTGAGTGCGAACTCTTTGCCCAAAGTGCCAACTTGGCCTTTGGTAGAAAGGATGTATTGGAACTCTACATGATTCTAGGCGGCATTCCTTACTATTGGAGTTTTTTGAAGAAAGGATTCAGCGTTGCACAGAATATAGACCAACTCTTCTTTAGTGAGACGGCACAGCTGCGGGATGAGTTTGAGGCACTATATTCCATTCTGTTCAGACGTCCAGAAAACTACCTCAAGGTCATTGAATGTCTGAGTGACGGAAGGAAATCGGGTATGACTCGCGAAGACATACTCGCGATGAGCAAACTCTCTGACGGAGGCATGTTCTCAACGATACTGCTAGAACTGGAAGAATGTGGATTTATTCGACGCTTCGTTTCGACCGATACACCTGAGACTAATGCACTCTATCAGTTAATAGACAATTACACACTTTTCTATTACCTTTGCATCAAGAAGAATGCCTTCAGCGATGAGCATTATTGGTCAAACACATTCACTTCAGCATCCCATAACGCATGGAAGGGACATGCTTTTGAGCGGGTATGCCTCCAGCACATCCCGCAGATGAAAGCTGCTCTCGGTATCTCTGGTGTCCAGACAAACGTCTGTTCGTGGTTCGCCCGAGGAACAGCCCAAAAACATGGGGCACAGATTGACTTGGTGATTCAACGGGCCGATGGATTTTCCGACATTTGTGAGATAAAGCACTCCATAGGTGTTTTCACGATTGACAAGGGCTATGCCGATGAATTGCAAAACAAACTTGTTGCATACCAACAACGGTCGAAGGACAAACGCACCATTCACCTTGTCATGGTGACAACTGAGGGTGTCGCTCACAACAGCTATTACAACATGATACAAAACGAGGTGACCATGGATGACTTGTTCGCCATCTAGCGAGTACCTCCGCTTCGCCAAGAAGCAGTGAGAAACACAATAGGTTTGTTTATTTAGACATAAGGACAAAAGACTGGAAAACAACGAGGGTGAGCCATAACTCAATGATGGCTCACCCTCGTTGATGTCACGTCATGGCCTATGGCCTGAGCGTCTTTACTCCATTTTGGATGATGACACCTCGTGTATCGCTTGTGGCGCGAACACCAGTGATGGTGTAAGCCCTTGAATCACCGACAGGTGCGACAACCTCTTTAACATGGCTTGAGCTTTGTGTCTTTTCCCTAAATTCCTGCTGGGCCTTTGCCAACTGGTCGCGGAAGCGCTCGTTGCCCTGCAACTTGGCATACAGCACCGATCCACCCAGACGACCGGCGTCCACATCGCTCTGCCAGTGATAACCGGCAATCACGCGGCTCTGACCATATTCATAGCCACGGGCCAGCAGTTGGTCGGCAACAGCGGGGTTAATGTCCGACAGCAGCAAGGCCATCGTCCAGCCCAGGACGGTGTGTCCCGAGGGGTAGGATCCGTTGTTGATGTGCGACTCCTCCTGCTCGGGCACCAGGGTCTGCTGATTGTAGTAGACAAATGGACGCGTGCGCATGTATTCCTCCTTCGCACGGTTGCTGATGCTGTCGCACGTGGCTCCTACGTCCTGCAAGAGGGTGTACAGCTCAGGCGTATCGTCCTTGGTGATCTCGAGGCCCAGGATGGGGCAGAACTCTTGGATGATGGTCTGCATTCCATAGACGGCGTCACGGATGGCCATTGCGGCGCGCTCCTCGTCTTGGCGTTGACGAATGCCCCACAGGTACTGCGTCTCATCGGCAGCAAAGCGCGCCGACTCAAACTCGGGAGGGGGTGGCAAGAAGTTGACCATGTTAGGCAGTTCCGCTTGCGTGAAGTAGGGATTGCCGTTCTGCTCGTCTTGGCCCGCAAAGGCCCACAATGTGCCACACACAACCAGCATGGTGGCAAAAATAAATCTGCTGAATTTGTTCATAACGATAAAAGTAGGTAATTTTGTTTATAAAAATGGTTACTCAGTTAGTTTACATCTAGTTTCATGACCATACAAAGAGAATGTGCCAACATTTATAGCACATTCTCTGCTGAGTATGTTTCTCCCTGACGGGGCTTAGCCTTTCACTGCGTCGATGGCGGCCTTGATGTCGGCGAAGATGTCTTCAATCTTGCCGGTGCCTTTGATGGCGTGATAGAGGCCTTTCTCCTGGTAGAACGCCTGCAGCGGGGAAGTCTGGTTGTGGTAGACAGCCAGACGGTTCTTGACCGTCTCGGGGTTGTCGTCGCTGCGGCCAGTGAGCTTGCCACGCAACAGGATGCGCTCGATGAGTTCTTCCTCGGGAACCTCCAGCCCAACGACAGCGCTGATGCAAGTGCCGCGCTCCTGGAGCATGGCCTCGAGTGCCTCGGCCTGCGGAATGGTGCGGGGGAAGCCGTCGAAGATCACGCCCTCGCTGGCTGCCTCACGATTGGCGTCGAGCACGTCGGCGAGGATGCTGATCATCAGCTCGTCGGGGATAAGTTGGCCCTTGTCCATATAGGCCTTGGCGGTTGCGCCCAGTTCGGTACCACGGCGGATGTTGTCGCGCAGCACGTCGCCCGTGCTGATGTGGAACAGGTTATACTCCTTGATGATGTTGTCACTCTGTGTGCCCTTGCCTGAGCCCGGGGCACCAAAAATCACGATGTTTAGCATATTATTCTAGTAGTTAAGTAGTTATAGTAGTTAAAGGGAGTTAAGTAGAATCCCCCATAGCTCCAACAGGAGGACGGGGAATTTGACTTATTTCACGACATAGATGTCGCTAAGGTTGCGCGCCTCGCCGTCGAGGTCCAAGCCATAGCCGATGATGAACTTGGAGGGTATCTCAAAGCCCACATACTCGGGCGGGTTGCCCAACTTGAGCGAGCCGGGCTTGAAAAGCAATGTTGCCATCTTGACGCTGTTGGGTTTATGTTCCTGCAACATCTGGCGCAACTGGAAGGCGGTCACGCCCGTGTCGACAATGTCCTCGATGATGATGACATCGCGCCCCTCGATATCCTCACTCAGACCCATGATTTCGCGCACCTTGCCCGTCGAGCTCGTTCCCTCATAGCTCTTAAAGCGAATGAAGGTGATCTCGGCGTGGGCAAGCTGACATGCCCTGAACAAGTCGGCAGCAAACATGAACGCACCATTGAGCACACACAGGAAGAGCGGGTTCTCGCTGGGACAGTCGCGGCGAATTTCATCGGCAACGCGCTGCACCTGCTGGGCTATCTGATCCCGGGTCAGATAGGGCACAAATTCCAGCCCCTGGTAAGTTACAGTATCCATAATTCAGATTTTTTGCAAAAGTAGTGAAGAAACTCGGTTTGCGCAAATAAAGCGCGCCACAAAATATTTTTCAATAGTTTTTTTCGATTTTTCGTGACTTTCACACAAAAAAGAACTAACTTTGTATGCTTGAACCGAAACCTCCCGCACTTTGCTGGAGATAACCAACTATAAGCTACTCGAATACAGCTCTATAAGCCTCCTATGAAGATATTCACTACCGACGGCATTCGCCGCATTGAAGAGAAAACCATCGAGCGTGACAACCTTTCACGCCTTGACCTGATGGAACGCGCCGCCGAGGCGGTAACCTATGAGATTGTGTCGCGCTGGCGCACTAACAAACATATCATCATCTTTGCCGGCCCCGGTGACAACGGCGGTGACGGCCTTGCAGTGGCTCGCCTGCTGCACGCCCAGGGCTACCACCCCGAGGTGTACCTGTTCAACATCCGTTCGTCACAACTGTCGAAGTGCTGCTCCACCAACCGTGACCGCCTGTTGGAGCTGGAAGACCTCGACTTCATCGAGGTCACCGACACCTTCACACCGCCCGAACTCACTGAGAGCGATGTGGTCATCGATGCGCTCTTCGGGACGGGGCTGCGTGACCCTCTGCGCAGTGGCTATGCCCAGATGGTGCAATATATCAACGACAGTGATGCCTATGTCGTGTCGATTGACATGCCTTCGGGCCTGTTCGGTGAGTGGAATATGGGCTCCGACCCACGCAACATCATCTGCGCCGACTTGACGCTGACCTTTAACTTCCGCCGATTGTCGTTCTTCTTCCAGGAGAATGCCCGCTACATTGGCGACCTGAAGATTCTGGATCTGGAGATGAGCACCGACGCCATCGCCGCCACTCCCACCGACTTCTACCTCATCGAGCATGAGGACGCGCACAACATGATCAGCGAGCGCGACCCGTTCAGCAACAAATATGACTATGGCACCATCCTGCTCATTGCCGGCAGTTATGGCATGATGGGCGCAGCCATCCTGGCCTCTCGCGCCGCGATGCGTGCTGGCGCTGGCCTGGTCACGGTCCACGCCCCCCGTTGTGGCTATGGTCCCTTGCAAACCGCTGTTCCCGAGGTCATCTTTGAGCCCGACCGTGGCGAGATCTATACATCTGAAATCGAGATTCACCACCAGTATAGCGTGGTGGCTATGGGGCCAGGCATGGGCACCAGCGACGAGACGGTCGAGGCCGTCGATGCCTTCTTGAAGAGTTTCCGTCGTCCTTGCCTGCTCGACGCCGACGCGCTGAACTGCATCGCCCGTCGCCCGATGTTGCTCCGCAGCATACCCAAGGGCTCGGTGCTCACGCCGCACGCCAACGAGTTTGACCGCTTGTTCGGCGAGCATCACACCGACGAGGAACGCCTGCGCAAAGCCATCGAGGTGTCACGCCTCTACGAGATTACCATTGTGCTCAAGGGACATCACACGATGACCGTTCGTCCCGACGGAAAGGTATATATCAACAGCAGCGGTAACGCCGGAATGGCGACCGCTGGCAGTGGCGACGTGCTCACGGGTGTGATTGCCGCACTCATCGCTCAAGGCTACACCCCCGACTGGGCGGTAGCATTGGGCATCTATTTGCATGGATTATCGGGCGATCTGGCTGCCCAGGAGCATGACACCTATGGAGTGATGGCAAGCGACATTGTCGAGAACATGGGTCGCGCCATCCATGATGTGGTGCGCAGGTAACTAGGGCTAATCGGCTAGCAAGAATATCATTAAGGCGATTTGCGAGATGAGGATGGTGGGGATGCCGATGACGAATTGTTTGTGCCGCGTCTTGTGGTGACACAGGAGCATCGCCAGCAAGGCACCCACCGAGCCACCAATAATCGCAAGCAGCACCAGCGCTGACTCGCTTGTGCGCCACATGTGGCTCTTTGCCCGTCGCTTGTCATCGGCATAGACCAAAAAGGTCACCACATTGATCAGGATGATATAAATCAGCAGATACTTCATTGAACAAATCTTTCAAAATCACGGCAAAATTACTATAAAATTTTCGATTATGCAATAAAAAGCGTGTTTTAAGCACATTTTTTCATCGAAAAAAAATAATTGCAACAATTACAACACTAAATATCACCATCTATGAGCCATATCCCCTCTTCGCAAGTCGTGTTTGACCTGTTCAAGCAACTCAACAACACGCCGCGTCCCTCGCACCACGAGGAACGCATCGCTGACTTCCTGTGCCAGTTTGCCCAACGCCTTGGGTTAGACTACACACGTGATGCCCATAACTGCGTGGTCATCCGCAAGGCCGCCACACCTGGTCACGAGAATGCCACTCCCATCGTTATCCTCAACCACATGGACATGGTGTGCGTCGCAGAGCCTGGCAAGCAGTTTGACCCGCTGAACGACTCTATCGATGCCTATACCGAAGACGGTTGGATGCACGCCCGCGGCACATCGCTGGGCGCCGACAACGGCATCGGACTGTCGATGGCTCTGGCCATCTTGCAGGATGACAACATCGTGCACGGTCCACTGGAGGTCATCACCACCACCAACGAGGAGGACGGCATGACGGGAGCGTCAAACCTCTCGCCCGACTTCATCCGAGGCCGCAAAGTCATCAACCTGGATAGCGAAGACTACGATACCATCACCACAGGTGCTGCTGGCGCATACCTGCAAATCCACCATCTGCCCATCACGCGGCTGAACGCCCCACGCAGCCACAAGTGGTATCGCGTGGCAGTGGACGGCGGACGTGGCGGACACTCGGGCGTCGACATCAACAAGGGGCGCGCCAGCGCGACTTTGCTGCTGTGGGCACTGCTCAACGCCATCGCCGAAGAGACCATCGTCAACGTGGCTCACTTGCAGGTGGGTGACGCCAGCGCATCCATCGCCAGCCGCGGCGAGGCCATCATCTGCGTGCCCGCCGAGGATGCCGTTGAGCAAGTCGAGGATCGTGAACCGCACTTCAACGAGTGGCTGCACAATGAATATGGCGAGACCGACCCCGACGTGCACTGCACCATCACCCCATGTGACCCTTGCCCACAAGTCATCAATCCCAACCACGTGGCGGCACTGATGGATGCCCTGGAGCAAACTCCGCAAGGCGTGATTGCCATGAGTCAAACAATGCCAGGCACGGTGCACACCTCAAATAATGTGGGCATGGTACGCACACTAGATAACGAGATTACCGTGAGCACCCACACACGCAGTTTTGACGTCGACGAGATGGAACAGACGGGGCTGGACATCAAAGAAGTCTTTGCCGAGGCTGGCGCAACGACCGAACTGGTGATGTCGGCACCCGCATGGCAAGAGAACCCCGACAGCGACTTTATCAACCTCACCAGCGACGTCTTTAATGATGTGCTGGGATGGCGCCCGCGCAAGGTAGCAATGCACTTTGTGCTCGAGGCGGGGTTCTTCGTGCAGAAGTTCCCAGGCATCGAGATGGCATCTATTGGGCCGCGCATTGTCGAGCCACACAGCACGCGCGAGCGTGTCGAGCTGAAGACCATCGACGACATCTGGCGCGTGACCATCGAACTCCTCGCCCGCCTAGCATGATCATCGAAGTAAAGTCGCTCGACCAGCCAGGCGTGGAGGTGTACGGTTCGCTGACCGAGGCACAACTACGCAATCGGCTGGATCCAGCTCGTGGCATCTTTATCGCCGAGAGTCCCAAGGTCATCGCCGTAGCACTCGATGCAGGCTATGAGCCGTTGTCGCTGCTATGCGAACGCCGCCACCTGACGGGTGACGCGGCGCCCATCATCGCCCGGTGTGGCGACATCCCCATTTTTACGGGCGAACGTGACCTGCTGGCGAGCCTCACAGGCTACACGCTGACGCGCGGCGTGCTTTGTGCCATGCGTCGCCCCATGCCGTTGCCCGTCGAGGAGGTGTGCCGTGACGCGCGACGCGTGGTGGTCATTGACGGTGTAACCGACACCACCAACATCGGAGCCATTTTCCGTTCGGCTGCGGCGCTGGGCATTGATGCCGTGCTGCTCACGCCCACATCGTGCGACCCGCTCAACCGGCGTGCCGTGCGGGTGTCGATGGGCAGTGTGTTTCTCGTGCCATGGACTTGGCTGGAGCAACCCATTCAATCGCTCAATTCGCTAGGATTCAAGACGGTGGCTATGGCGTTGACCGACCGCTCGGTACCCATCGACAATCCCGCCCTATGCGCCGAGCCCCGTCTGGCCATCATCATGGGCACCGAGGGCGACGGCCTCGCCCACGACACCATCCACCAGGCCGACTATGTCGCACGCATTCCCATGCAACATGGCGTCGACTCGCTCAATGTCGCTGCCGCAGCTGCCCTCGCCTTTTGGCAACTGCGCCCCCAGGATTAATTGTTTTTTCATCCACGCTTTGTAATAATTTGGCCCAAACCTGCGTCAAATAGCAAAAGTCATTCAACAATATGGACAATTTTATCGAAATACGCGATGTCGTCAAGCAATATGACGGACATCTGGCACTAGACCATGTGAGCATGAACGTGCCACAGGGTTGCATTTATGGCCTGCTGGGGCCTAACGGAGCCGGCAAGACCTCATTGATACGCATCATCAACCGCATCACACACCAAGACAGTGGTGAGGTTTTGCTCGACGGACGCGCCATTACCGACGACGATGTAGCGCACATCGGCTATCTGCCCGAGGAGCGTGGCCTGTACAAGAAGATGAAAGTGGGCGAACAAATCGTCTACCTCGCCCGCCTCAAGGGCATGGACAAGGCCACCGCCTACAACGAGATGCAGCAGTGGCTCGAACGCTTTGACCTGGGCGAGTGGCGCGACAAGAAGCTCGAGGCGCTGAGCAAAGGCATGCAGCAGAAGGTGCAATTCATCGCCACGGTGATCCACAAGCCACGCCTGCTCATCTTCGACGAGCCATTCTCGGGCTTTGACCCTGTCAACGCCGACCAGCTCAAGGTCGAAATCCTGCGCCTGAAGCAGGAGGGCAGCACCGTGCTATTCTCGACCCACAACATGGAGAGCGTCGAGGCCATCTGTGAGCGCATCACGCTCATCAACCACTCGCGCGTGGTGCTAGAGGGCCTCGTTGACGAAATTCGCCAGCAGCACAAGCAGGGCATCCTCGCTGTCGAGCTGCCCAAGGGTGAGACACTCGAGGCCAACGACGCGCTCTACACCATCCTGCCGCCACAGCCCGGCGACCACGAGACGCAGGTGCGTCTGGGCGCTGGCGTGACCATGCACGACGCTATCGCTTGGCTCAACGACCACTATAGCCTGTGCGGTTTCCACGAGATACTACCGTCGATGCACGACATATTTATCAACACCGTAAAAGACCAGAACCATGAGCAAGCTTAAATTGATCATCGCCCGCGAATATATGTCGATGGTGGGACGCAAGTCGTTCATCATCATGACCATTCTCATCCCCATCCTGATGATTGCATGTATCTTGCTGCCCATCGGCATCGGCTACCTCAACCACGAGGGCAGCGAGACCGAGAATGTGGCGGTCATCGACGAGACAGGACGCTATGCCAGCGCCATCGTGGACACCGACCTGTTCCACTTTGTGCCGCTGAGTGGTGACACGGTCACCGACCCGCACCAGTTCTACACCAACGCCGGCGAGAGTCTGACGGCGATGGTAATCATCCCGCGCGACGTCGATTCGACGCATCAAGTGACCATCTACAGCGACAAGACTGTAAACGCCTCGCTGAAGATGCAAATCAACCGCCAGCTGAGCGACACGCTCACCCGCGCCCATGTGGCGAGCTATGGCGTTCCCAACCTGCAGAAGATGATTGACGAGTCGAGCGTCAATGTGGATGTCAAGAGCGTGAAGTGGGGAGAGGACGGCACGGAGACCGAGACAAGCAGTGAGATTGCCATGGGCATCGGCTTTGCCCTGTCGTTCCTTATCTATATGTTCGTGCTGATGTATGGCGCGATGATCATGAACGGTGTCATCGAGGAAAAGACCAACCGCATCGTCGAGGTCATCGTGAGTTCGTGCAAACCGTTCCAACTGATGATGGGTAAAATCATCGGTGTGGCACTGGTGGGACTGACGCAGTTGGCCATCTGGACAGTGGTGATGCTCGCCCTGAGCATGGTTGCTGGCAGTTTCATCGGGCTGGCCACGGGCGACGTTTTCACGATGGGCAATGACCCCGCAGCCCTGCAAGCCGCATTGCAAGAGAGCGGCAACGCCGACATGACGCAGATCATCCAGGCCATCCTGGGCGTGAACTACCTGCAAATCTTCACCTGCTTCGTGTTCTACTTCGTGGGCGGATACCTACTTTATGCCGCGTTGTTCGCCGCCTTCGGGTCGGCAGTGGACCAGGCCGCCGACGCCTCGCAGTTCACCACACCCATCATCATCATCATGATCATCGCACTCTATGCCGGCATGGCGTGCATTGAGAACCCCAACGGCCCCATGGCACTGTGGTGCTCGATGATACCGTTCACCTCGCCCATTGTGATGATGATTCGCTTGCCTTACGACGTACCATTCTGGCAATTGGCATTGAGCATCTTCCTGCTGTTCGCCACCGCCGCCGCCACGGTTTGGGTCGCCTCGCGCATTTACCGCACGGGCATCCTCCTCTACGGCAAGAAGACCAGCTACAAGGACATCTTCAAGTGGTTGAGGCACTAGAAGATACCTTTGAGCAATGTCATGATGTTGTTGGTCTTGCTCTTGCCCAGGAGGAGGTTTTCAATTTCGATGACCTCGTTGTGTGCCTGAAGGCGTCGAGCCAGTGGCAACAATGAGTTGAGCAACTGTTCGGCGGCGGCACGACGATTGATGAGCCGCATCAGCGACTTTGCTA
>JAEEGJ010030152.1_pt1 | contig 10624 bp, 9 predicted proteins | sample 8958761 | NCBI WGS metagenome assembly JAEEGJ01 (sample SAMN16246546, study PRJNA631951) | gut metagenome | biome: gut microbiome; feature: rumen; material: RS-attached | host: Bos | place: Iran: Karaj | collected 2018-10
CGCCGACGGCACCATGGTAGACCTTACCTGGGGCCTCGCGCACAGCTCCAACTCCGTATCGGCCTATCTGATGAAGCAGCTGGGCGCTCCTTCCATGGTGTCCATGATGCGCAAGATGGGTATCGGCGGCTTCATCGACCCTGTGGTCGCCCTCTGCGTAGGATCGGCCGACCTGTCCGTCTACGACATGGTCACCGCCTATAACACCTTCCCTTCGGGCGGCGTATACACCACGCCCATCTTCGTGACGCGGATCGAGGACAGCGACGGCAACGTGCTGGGCCAGTTCAGCGACCGCAAGCGCGAAGCCCTCTCCCAGCGCGCCACCGGTGAGATGATCCACATGATGCGCGCCGTGGTAGACAGCGGCACGGGCATACGCCTGCGCCTCAAGTACGGCCTCAAGGGAGAGATCGCCGGCAAGACCGGCACCACCAACGACAACTCGGACGGCTGGTTCATCGGCTACACCCCCGCCATTACGGCCGGTGTATGGGTGGGCGCCGAAGACCGCTACGTCCACTTCGCCAATACCAACCTGGGACAGGGCGCCAACATGGCCCTTCCCATCTGGGGCCTCTGGATGAAGAAGGTGCTCAAGGACGGCACCCTGGGCATCACGGAGGAAGATGTGTTCCCGGAGCATCTCAAGGGTTCCTGGTGCACCCCCATGGACGAGGAAACCGTCCCCGAAAAGACAGACCTGGAAAACTATTATTTCGAGTAACAATGGCTAAATATCAATCCATAGCCGTCATCTACGGCAGTGACTCGTCGGAGTGGGAAGTATCGTGCAGGAGCGGCGAATTCACCGCCTCCCGCATCGATGAATTCCGCTACGACGTCTATGAGATCTTCGCCCGCTTCGGAGACTGGAAGCTGGTGGCCATGCGCAAGGCCAATTCCATGCGCCAGGCTTTTCCGGAGGGTGCACAGCCCGTGGTGGACAAGTCGGACTTCTCCGTGATGGTGCTGGGCGAAAAGATCAAGTTCGACTTCGCCTACATCATGCAGCACGGCGCTCCGGGAGAAACCGGACTGCTGCAGGGTTATTTGGAGATGCTGGGCGTGCCGCACTCTACCTGCAGCGCCTTCGTCACCACCGTGGCCTTTGACAAGTATTCCTGCAAGAGTTACCTGCGGGGAACGGATATCGTGAAGCTGGCTCCGGATGCCTTCATCCGGAAGGGAGAGGACATAGAGGCCTTCTGCAAGAAGACGGTGGAACGCCTGGGCCTGCCCCTTTTCGTGAAACCCACCGGCGGTGGCTCCAGTTTCGGCATCTCCAAGGTAGATAAGCCCCAGGACCTGCCGGAGGCCATCCGCTATGCCTTTATGGAAGGCGATACGGTCATCGTTGAGGCCGCCATTTCCTGTGAGCACGAACTCACCTGCGCCGCCTACCGGGACGGCGAGGAGGTGAAGACCCTGCCGGTTATCGAAATCATCCCCACCACCGGCTGGTTCGACTACGACGCCAAGTACAACGGCCTCAGCCGGGAAGTATGCCCCGCCGAGATTCCCGTGGTCCTGTCGGAGAAAATCCAGGAAATCACCCGCAACATCTACCGCTGCCTGGGCTGCAAGGGCCTGGTGCGCATGGACTATATATCGGCCCCGGACGGCATCTACTTCCTGGAGGTGAACATCATCCCCGGTATGACCAACGCCTCCCTGGTGCCCAAGATGGTGCGTGCCGCCGGCATCAGCATCACGGACTTCCTCACCACCATCATCGAAAACGCCTAGTTCATGCTGCTGCTGGATTTCCTGAAAAGCGGAATCGCCGCCCTGGAACCGCTGTACCCTACGGCCGAGGCCCGCAGCATCGTGCTGATGCTGTGCGAGGCCGTTATCGGCACCAAGAGTTACACGCACATCGTAGACCCCCAGTATCAGATAGACAAGAAAGGGGAAAAGCCCCTGGCCGATGCGTTGGAGCGCCTGCAGGCCGGCGAGCCCATCCAGTACGTGATTGGCAAGGCCGAATTCTGTGGCCGCAGCTTCCGCGTCACCTCGGACGTCCTCATCCCCCGGCCCGAAACGGAACTCCTGGTGCGGGAGGCGGTGAAGCTGGCCGATATGACCCGCCGCATGCGCATCCCCTTCGGCAAGAGCGCGGAACCCGTCCGGGTGCTGGACCTGTGCACGGGGTCGGGCAACATCGCCTGGTCTGTGGCGCTGTCGGTTCCCGGTGCGCGCGTGGTGGGGGTGGACATCTCCGAAAAGGCCCTGGAAGTGGCCCGCAGCCAGAATTTCTCCCAGGAACTGAAGGAAAAAGGCGCCCTGGCACCCACCTTTGTGGCGGCCGATGTCCTGGACACCGAACAGGAATTCAATTTCGGCAGTTTCGACCTCATCCTCTCCAATCCGCCCTACATCATGGAGAAGGAAAAGCCGCAGATGCGCCGCAACGTGCTGGACTACGAACCGGCCATCGCGCTCTTCGTCCCGGACGAAGATCCGTTGCTGTATTACCGGGCCATCGCACGCTGGTCCCAGCGCTTCCTTTCCCCCGAAGGGAAGGGGCTTACAGAGATCAACGAGGCCCTGGGAAAGCAGACGCTGGCGGTTTTCGATGGCGCAGGCTTCCCAGAATGCGACATCGTTACCGATTTTTACGACAAAAATCGCTTTATCTTTTACACGAGATAGGCCCTGCACAACGGTGTAAGGCCTTTTTTGTCGATTATCCGTTTCAATTTTGATGAAACGGATAAGTTTGCTGTACTTTGCGGAAAAAAGGATTATGCGGTACAGTGGTTCTATCTTTGCGGGTCTTCTGGCCCTGGTTCCGGCCCTTTTGACGGGCTGCGGCAAGTTGGATGATACAGACGTTGAGGTCCCGGTTCCGGAGGAGATGCCGGCCTTTGTCTCGCTGCCGGAGGTGGCGCGGCTGCTGTCGGCCGTCCCGCTGGAGGCAGAGCACCTGGAAGAGGTGCACCGGGCGGCGCTGGCCTCGGCCGGCAACGGTTACGACGAAGAATACCGGATGAAGGACCTCTTCGCCGCTCCCGGCACGGGGGTGGGAGAGGATGCCTCTACCAAGGCGGCCGACGGCTGGCGCCACCCCTTGCGCGATGCGCTGCGGGAAGTCCTCCTGGGCACCAAGGCTTCCGACGGGGAAGCATCGGCCTGGCTGGATTCGCTGGCTCTCTCTGACGTCCAGATTTACTGGCCTTCGTCGGACGAATGGGACGGCTCTTCGCTGCCCGTCATCACCTATGACCCCGGCGAGGGTGCTACCCAAAACGAGGGCTACGCCGTGCAGCCGGACGGCAGCGTGAAGAAGGTGCTGGTAGACGAACAGATGAGCCTGGAGCGCCCCGTATGGGTGGTGAACCGCAATTCGGACGCGGATTACAAGTCCCTGGAACTGCGTCGCCGGGAAGACCCTTTCTGGGGCACCGGCGGGGGCGACATTCTGGTGAAATCATCCCAGTCTTCCGAACTGAAATCCCTGGTGCTGCGTTCGTTGAAGACCAAACGGCAATACGACTCCTGGTTCGCGGGGGCCAGTGAATTTTTCGTAAAAATAGGGGCCATCGAGAACTTCGTGGCCAGCACCGAGGCCGAACTGCGCCTGTACGACCCTACCATCACCGACTTTATGATAGTGGTGCGTCGCAAGCAGGTGGGACAGGAGGTGCCCTTCAACGCCGTCCTGGTCTCTGAATGGAGCCAACAGCTAACTTCCTGCGCTGTCCTAATTCTCGAGGACGATGGCGGCTCCCGCGACACCTGGAAATGCAACGCCGTGGTGAAGGTGGAGTCCAAAAGCTATGGCGTGGAACTGGAACTGCCCCTCTACTCCCGCGACGACATCGTCTGGCGCGGCTCCCTCTCCCGCCGCTACCTGGAAAAGTACAGCGGCCAGTCCCGCTCTTACGGCGATGTGGATCTGGTGATGGAACTGATGTAAAATTTGCAAAACAATAGAAAAATAGTTACTTTTGCATGACAAAGAAAGTGAAAGAAGTGGTGCTTCTGTTACAGATGAACGGGTGGCATCACGTTAGAACAAGAGGAGATCATCGCGTCTTTAGAAAGCAGGGTGCTGTTCGTTCAATCAGTGTTCCTGGCAAAGACAGTGATGATATGCCTGAAGGCCTGTACAGTGCCATATTTAGGGAAGCAAATCTAAAATAGTTTTATGATGGTTACATTACATGCAGTCATAGAAAAAGCCGAGCACAATTATGGAGCCTATGTAGAAGAGATTGCTGGTGTAGGTGGAATAGGGGATACTCTGGAGAAGGTGAAACAAAACCTGAAAGAAGGATTAGTTGTATTGAAGGAGGCTTGTATCGACTATGGAGAACCTGTTCCCGAAGAATTGCAGGGGGAATACCAGATTGTGTTTCGTCTGGATACACGTTCCTTTTTGCAGATGTATTGTAAGATTTTCACCAAGTCTGCCTTGGAACGTATGACCGGCATTAACCAGAAACAACTCTGGCACTATGCCCAAGGACTATCCAAACCCCGACCTGCTCAGGTCAAAAAGATTGAGCGGGCCCTTCACCAGCTGGGAGAGGAGTTGTTGTCTCTGGAGTTCTCCGGTCAAGGTGGTCGCGTAAGTGATTGATTGTCAGTGTTATTCAGGATTTTCTTTAGCCCTCGGAGCCTAAAGAAAAAATCCAACAGTATTGAAAATCAATAAGTTATAGCGTGGGCAGGATTGAAAGAGTTTTTGTAACTTTGCACCATGAAGGCACTGGAACTGCTGGCGCCGGCCAGGACGGCGGAGATTGGCATCGCGGCCATTGACTGCGGGGCCGATGCCGTGTATATCGCCGGTCCGGCGTTCGGGGCCCGGCAGGCGGCGGGGAACAGTGTCGAAGACATTGCCCGGCTGTGCTCCTATGCACACCGCTACGGGGCACGCATCTACGCTACGGTCAACACCCTTCTGTATCCGGAAGAGGTTCCGCAGGCGCAGGAACTGGTCAAGGAGCTGGAACTGGCCGGAGTGGATGCGCTTATTGTCCAGGACCCGCAGGTGCTGGGCATGAGCGATACCATCATCATGCACGCCAGTACCCAGTGCGCCATCCGTACTCCCGAAAAGGCGCGGGGGCTGGAAAGCCTGGGCTTTGGCCGCCTGGTGCTGGAACGGGAGCTGTCCCTGGAACAGATCAGGGCCATTTGCGGCGCGGTGGGGACAGAAATTGAGTTCTTCGTACATGGCGCGCTGTGTGTCTGTTACAGCGGCCAGTGCTACCTTTCCGAGAAACTCACCGGCCGCAGCGCCAACCGGGGCGCCTGTGCCCAGCCCTGCCGAAGCCTGTATGATCTGGAAGACGCAAACGGGAAGGTGATTGTACGCAACAAACCCCTCCTTTCCCTTAAAGACTACAATCTCCTGCACCGGCTGGAAGAACTGGCCCATGCCGGCGTCTCCTCCTTCAAAATAGAAGGCCGCCTCAAGGGCGAATCCTACGTGCGCAACGTGGTCAAGGCCTATTCAGAGGCGCTGGACGCCCTGGTGGCCCGTTACCCGGACCGCTACTGTCGGGCCTCCTTCGGTCATGTGCAGGGCGGTTTTGTCCCGGATCTGGAGAAGACCTTCAACCGCGGTTATACCGAACTGTTTATGGACGGCAAGCGCGGTCAATGGGCCGCAGAAGGCGGCGGAGAGTACGTAGGAAAGGTGCAGCGTCTCACCCGGGACGGTTTTGTGCTGGAGCCTGCATCGGCCGGCATCCGGCTGGCCAACGGCGACGGTTTCACCTTCAACAGCGGCGGTTTCCGGGCCGATGTCTGCGAAGGCCTCACTGTTCATTGCAAGAAGATGGAAGGCCTGGTGCCCGGCGTTAAGTTGTACCGTAACATCAGCGCCGCGTTTGAGCGGCAACTGGATGCCTCCCGTCCCGTCCGGGAAATCGACGTACAGCTGTCGGTGGCCATAGAAAACGGTCAGATCAAGGTGACCGCCGTCTCCGAAGACGGCCGTCAGGTCACCGTGCGGGAGGAGGCCCCGGCCGACACGGCCCGGGACCCGGAAAAAATGCTGCAAACCCTGGAAGCCCAGCTGGCCAAGCGCAGCGGCCACTATGCCTTTGGACAGCCGTCTGTGAGCGTACAGGGCCCTGTCCCCTTCCTTCCGGTGGCCGCCATCAACGGTATTCGCCGAGACCTGGCCCTGCAACTGGACGCGCTGCCGGTCCGGGCACGCCCTCTTTACCGGGGAGCCAAGGCGTTGGACAGCAGTTATAAAATGGAATACGCCTGCAACGGAGAACTGATGCGCACCAAATACTGCATCCGCCACCAGCTGGGCCTGTGCCCCAAGCAGGGAAAGGTGAAAAAAGCAGAACCGCTCTTCCTCCGGAACGGGAAAGAGCGGCTCCAACTCACTTTTGACTGCGCCGTCTGTGAAATGACGGTGAGCTGATTTACTTCTTGGCGGCCTTCAGCTGGGCGATGGTCTTCTTGATGGACTCGGCGTCCTTGGCGTTGGGGTTCACCTCCAGGTACTTTTCAAAGTCGGCGATAGCCTCGGGCATCTTGTTCAGGGAAACGTAGGCGTTGCCGCGCAGCTTGTAGGCGTTGGCGTTGTTGGGGTTGTACTCCAGGGCCTTGCCGGCCATGTCAACAGCCTCGGCGAACTTGCCGGCCTTGTTGGCGGCCTGGCACTTGGTGAGGTACTGGTTGGACAGGAGCGGGAGAGCCTGCTTGCCCATACCCATCTCGTTGGCTTTCTCCAGGGCCTCGATGGCGCCGTCCACATTTTTCTGCTGGGACAGGCCCCAACCCAGGAAGAAGTAAGTGGCACCTACGGCCTCGTTGATCTCGATGGCCTTCTGGGCGTTTTCAACGGCAGCGGCGGCGTCCTTCTTGCCGAAGGCGGCGTTGGCAGCACCGTTGTAGATGTTGCCCAGCTGCTTGTTCTTACGCTCTTCCACATCCTGACCGAACTCCTGAGCGGCGGCAACGGCGGCGTCCAGGGATACCAGGGCCTTGTCGAAGTCCTTGGCCTTGATGTCGTCGGTGACGATACCGAAGGAGATGTTCACGATGTTGTCCTGGCACTTGGCTACCTGGGCGGGAGCATCTTCATCCTCGCAGGCGGCGAAAAGGTTCATAGCCTCACGGAAACCGGCAATCTGGGCTGCTTTGGTTTCGGCTACGGCAGCGTTGTTGTAAGCTTCCATAGCGGCATTGTAGTCCTGGGCGAAGGCGGCGACAGCGGCCACGGCCAGGCTGAGCACAGTAACGAAAATCTTCTTCATTTTCTTCTTCTTATTATAGGTTAAATACTTTCTGTTTCACAAATAGGTTGCAAATATAGCAAAAAAAGTGGTAATTTTGCAGCGCCTTTGTTTGAATCCATGTGGAAACGTCTTAAATATGGCTTTTTGACGCTTGCCGTCCTCCTGATGACAAATCCCGTGCCTGCGCAGTCACTTCCGGCTTTAGCCAAGGATGAACGCGTGCAGGAAGGGACTCTCAGGTGCGGTGTCACCTATTACCTGGTGAAAAACCCGGCCGACCTTGGCTATGCCCATATCGCCGTGGCCGCCAGGGCCGATTCCACCGTCCATCATTTCCCTCACGTCCCCGTATACCGGTCCGAAGTGCTGGATTCCATCCTTATCAGCGCCTTTTCCCTGCTGGACACCCCCAAAGTTTCCCAGGCGCTGATGGTAAGCGGCGACATAGACCCCGCGGAAATCAAGAAGAAGCTGGACATGCTGTCCATCATGGCCCCCCGCCGTCCCAAGGGGAAGGTGAGGACCGCACAGGAATGGGCCGATGTCCAGGTCCCCGTAATCCGGATGTCCCGCGCGGCCGAAGGGGAACCTTCCCGGGTGTCGGTGTGCTACAAGGCGCCGCCCGTTCCCCCGGAACAGCGCAACACCATGCAGGCGCTGGTCACGGACATTTTCTCCCGGGAACTGGAGGTAATCGTACGTCATCGGCTGGAAAAGGAACTCCGGGAGGCCCGTATTCCCTACGCCCCCCTTCAGATAGAATATAAAGGCCTGGGAACAGGCGGCACCGACGAATCTTTCCGGGTTACGGTGGAAACGCCGGAAGAATACCTGGACCGTGCGGCTGCCATCGTGGCCACCGTGCTGTCCTTGATTGAGACGGAAGGAATCGGCCGTCAGGAACTGGAAGACGCCCGCGCCGTGATGGATCCCGCCATGTGGAAAGAGGCGTCGGACCCCGTCCTGGACGAACACTGGATTGCGCGCTGCCTGGCTCATTACCGTTATGGTACGCAGCTGGCGCCCTTCGAGGAAGAATACCGTCTCTTTGCCAAGAAAGCGCTGGAGAGCGACGTTTACGCCGGTCTCCTTAGCAAGTATGCATCGGCCTTCTTCGACTACGCCGCCAACCTCACGCTAAGCTACCGCACCAGCCGGGATACGCTGGATTACGGGACGGCGCTCAACCACTATATCGGCCATTACCTGGAGGCCCGCGTCACCGGGTCGGGCGGGAAGGATTATTCCTGGCACAGCGCCGGACTGTCGGCCCTGAATATGGGCATCGCCAAGGTGAAACTCAAGAGCGAGAAGACCGAAGTGGTCTCCGGCGGTGAAATGTGGACCTTCTCCAATGGAATGCGCGTGATTTTCAAGCAGATGCCTCAGGCCCGGGGCTTCCAGTACGCCCTGCAGCTGAACGGTGGCCTGGCGCACATTCCCGGCCTGCAGGAAGGGGAGGGCGGTTATATCGGCCCCCTGCTGTCCCTGTATGACGTAGCGGGCATTCCGGCGGCCGAATTCCACGATATGCTGGCGGCCAATGGTATTTCCTTGGAAACTCGTGTGGACCTGAACAGCACGGAAATCACCGGAAGCGCCCCGCAGGACCGGCTGCCGCTGGTTCTGAAGTCCCTGCTGGCGCTTACCACTTCCCGTCGGCCCAGCCTGGAGGATTTCCAGATTTGGCAGGTGCAGCAGCAAATGATAGATGAAGACCTGGAGGGTGTCCTGTTCCGGCAGTTGAATCCCGGCTATACCTGCAGTCCCTACAAGTGGAAGCAGGCCCTGAGTCCCGAAACCCGGAAGAAGGCCTATCTGTTCTATGAAGACCGTTTCAAGCGGATGAACGACGGCGTGCTCATCCTGTCCGGCAACCTGCCCAAGGAAGAGGTGAAAAAGTTGCTGGAGCGCTATCTGGGCAATTTCGAGACCCAGCGCGGGCAGATTATCCGCAAGTCAGCCGAAATGCATACGCTAAGCGGCGTCACCACGGTCACGGATACGGTGGGAACTCCCGGTTTCCACGTGCTGATGGATGCGGAATATGCCATGACCACGGATCATTTCTATACGGCTTATGTAGGACTGCAGGCCCTGCGGGACGCCTTGGTCCAGCATCTCTCAGCTTACGGCGTGTCTCCTTCCGTGCGCCTGCTTTACTGCGTACAGCCGCAGGAGCGTTTCCAGGTACTCATCAGTTGTCCCGGTGGCCCCATTGAGGCTCTTCCGGCCGTCCGTGCGGCCATTCAGCAGGCGGCCGGCAAGCCGGTAGACGCTGCTGGTCTCAAGACCTGGAAACAAAAGGTAGATGCCGGTATGCGTGATTTGATGGATACGCCGGAGGGATGTGTAGCTACCGTGCTGGCCCGTTATGCTGTGAACAAGGATATCCGTTCCCGCTTCGCGGACGCCATCGGCTACATGGATGCAGAGCAGGTAGAAGAGTTCCTGAAGACGATTGCCGCCGGCGGACGCGTTGAATACATTGTACCATGAGCAGGGGTTTCGGCACCATCATAGAGATTGGCGACGTCCTGGTTTCCGAGGACGTCATCCTGGAGTTTTTCGCCTGCGACTACGCCGTGTGCAAGGGCAAATGCTGTATCATAGGGGACAGCGGCGCTCCCTTGAAGGAAGAGGAACTGGAACCCCTGGAGCAGAATTATCCCATTTACAGCCCGCTGATGCGCCCGGAAGGCCGCGCTGCCGTAGATGCCAAGGGTTTCTTCGAGATAGACCGGGAGGGGGACATCGTAACGCCCCTGGTGGAAGGCAGTGAGGAATGCGCCTTCTGTCATTTTACGGCCGACGGCAGCTGTATGTGCGCCATCGAGCGGCAGTTCTGTCAGGGCCACGGTACCTTTCGGAAACCCATTTCCTGCAGCCTGTATCCCATCCGGGTGGTAGACCTGGGCGGCGGCCGCGTGGGCCTGAACCTGCATCGCTGGCATATCTGCAAGGAGGCCTATGAAAAAGGACGCCGCGAAGGAATCCGTGTGTACGAATTCCTCCGCGGGCCGCTTACAGAAGCTTTCGGGCAGGAGTTTTACTCGGCCTTGTCGGCGGCGGCCAAGATGCTCATCGCCGCCTCGTAATCGCTTTCATTCACTTTAACCTCGATGTTCCTGGCAAAACTCAGGGACGGGTAGGAGGAGTCTGCGCCAAAGACGCCGGCGGGGATGCCGTTGTCTCCCAGCTGGGCTACACACAGGTCGGCCATTGCTTTTTCAGTAAAAGTGGCCACGGTTTTGAATCCTTGTGAATCACTCATAACGGTTGATTTTATGGTCAATGGACATTACCACGCGGGCCAGGTCCCGTTGCAGGCCTTCTGCCTGAAAACCGCCCAGCTGCGGGGTAATGGTAATGGTGTCTTCCCACAAACGGGCCATCCGGGCGATGCC
>JAEEGJ010030154.1_pt1 | contig 10623 bp, 7 predicted proteins | sample 8958761 | NCBI WGS metagenome assembly JAEEGJ01 (sample SAMN16246546, study PRJNA631951) | gut metagenome | biome: gut microbiome; feature: rumen; material: RS-attached | host: Bos | place: Iran: Karaj | collected 2018-10
ACAGCGAAAACTGGATTCCTGTTTCCAAGAAAGATTCTTTAAGTTCTGCAAAATCATCTAGTAGCAAGGCCAGTTCCTCGTCCAAGGGTAAGGACGAACTCTCGAATTTTACGGAACTCTGTAAGGCGTCCGGTGGTACCGCAAAAGACGGGGCTTGCGTCTGTAACAAGGAACTCTGCGACGTCGGTGCTGTTTGTAACACAATTACGGGTGTCTGCGGAAACCGTAGCAAGCCCTCCGATATATCTTCTGATTCCAAAAAAAGTTCTTCTTCTGTAGCCGCTTCTTCTGAATCTAAGTCTACCTCCTCTTCCTCGGCGTATGTCCCGACCTTTACCGACCTGTGCAAGGCTTCTGGTGGTTCTATGAAAGATGGCGCCTGCGTCTGTAAGGGTGATGTCTGTGACGAAGGTGCCGTTTGCAACACTGTCACAGGTGCTTGCGGAAACCAGGTCAAGCTCAGCTCATCCTCTGTTGCCGCCTCTTCTGAATCCAAGTCAAGCTCTTCCTCGGCATCTGCTCCGACCTTCGATGACTTGTGCAAGGCTTCTGGCGGTACCGCAAAAGACGGCGCTTGCGTCTGTAAGACCGTTGCTTGTGACGAAGGCGTGCTCTGCAATACCAAGAGCAAGGAATGCGCTAACAAGGACGTCCTTGAAAAAGAATGCAGCGATAGTTTCACGAACTCCTGCTCTAACAGCCCTGCAAATATCGGTATCGTAAAGGAATGTGTAAAAGGAGTTATTGTGAACCGCTCGTGTGGCTTGGTCTCCTGTAACGAAAATGGAACGGATTGCGGCGAATGCCTCAACGACGTACAGACCTGTACCGAAGACAAAAACTTCAAGGCGACGGTCACCCACTGCGAAAAGGGCACGAAAGTAACTGAAAGTTGTGACGGAAAATCCTGCGACCCGCGCGACAACGGTTGCGGCGAGTGCACGAACTACGAACACACCTGTACTAACGATGACGAAGGAAAGGGAACCGTCTACGAGTGCGTCGCCGGCGAAGCCAAGAAGGCCGTTTCCATATGCGGCAACAAGTCGTGCCGTACCGACAAGGCCATCTGCGGTGAATGTCTTAACGGCGAACTGAGGTGCGACAACGACATCAACAACAACGCCGTCATGTACAGGTGCGTCGACGGGCAATGGGAAAGGCTCCATAACAAGTTCGACCCGCTCGACAAGGACAATTACAAATGTCCCGTCGCTTGTAGAGAGGGCTACCCTATAGATAAGATGATAGACCAATGCAACACGGATCAATGTTCTGATTGCGATCCTTGCTGGGGTGAGCCAATGGTGGGAGCGCCCTCCAATCCAAACCCCTGCTACGACGAGAAACGTTGCAAACAAATTCTCAAGGATGAAGACCCCGACTATCCGCCGTTCAGGGATTTTGAAACGAAACAGAAATGGAAGGAACTGATTCCTAGTAAAAAGATGGCCGCAAAAACTGTTCACGGGTACAACTGGAATAATCACAAACTAGTCTCCTCTCCTGATGAACGCGTGGAAGATTTCGAATTCGACCTTACAAACGAGACGAGACACGTAACATGCAATATCCAGGGTACCTACTTCGGAGTTTGCCACAATTCCCTCCAAACCTGCATCAACACAAGTTATCACACTGGCGGATACATGGTAGTCTGCGCTAACGGTGAACTTGTTGACGAAGAGAAGGAAGGTGACGGAATTGCTTGCCATTGCGAAGATCTTGGCAGTAAAAATGCATACGGATGTTGCTACACCAGAAGTGCCTGCTTCAAGTCGACCAACTGGGCTACAGACCACTGCGCTAAGCCCTCAAAAAAAGACGAAGAAGATTAAATTTACATAGCGTGCTAAAATGAGCCTCAATTCCAACCGTCTGGACGCTTTTCTTTCGCACCTCGGGGTAGAACGGAATCTATCCCCGGTGACGATTCAAAGCTATCAGGAGGATTTGAGGCATTTTATCGCCTGGCTTGACGAGAACTGTATTGATCTCAAGGACTTGCAGCCCGAAAAGCTGGACGAATTCTTGACGCTTACAGCGGGGCAGGAGGAATATTCCCCGACATCTGTCGCAAGGCATTTTTCGAGCTTGCGCGGGTTCCTCAAGTATATGCAGAACCAGGGCGAGTACGACTACAGCACGGAATCGATGCTTGCAACGCCAAAGCTTGGGCATTACCTGCCTCAGTACCTGACTCGCGAAGAAATCGACAGCGTTTTTGAGAGTGCGGCGAACGGTAAGAATCCGCTCCGTGATATGGCTTTGATTGAGCTCATGTACAGTGGCGGGCTTCGTATTTCGGAAGCGCTTGGCATCAAGCTTTCGCAAATTGACCTTGAAAATGAATGGCTCATGCCGATTGGCAAGGGCAATAAGCAGCGTCTTGTACCGCTTGGGAGCAAGGCAAAGGAAAATCTCCGCGCCTGGATTGAAGAAGGGCGCCCTTTAACGCATCCGACTACGGACAATATCATCCTGAATGCGCATGGTAAGCCGATGAGCCGTATGGGCGCCTGGAAAATTGTGCAACTGCATACGATGCACTTGAGCAAACAGGTTTCGCCGCATACGTTCCGCCATAGCTTTGCTACGCACTGCCTGGAGGCGGGTATGGACTTGCGTGTATTGCAGGAATTGCTCGGCCATGCGGATATCAGCACTACGCAAATTTACACGCACGTCGATAAAGACTTTATCAAGCAGGAACATCGTAGCTTCCATCCGAGAGAGACAGCACAGGCTCGAGTCAAATAAGAGTTGCGCGGGCACTCCTAAGTTGCGCTGTTTATGCCTTATTTGTATATTTATCGTATGCGAGTTTGTGTAAAATGTTTTGCTTTTTTGAGTGCTTTCACGCTGTTTTTTGTGTGTAATGTTTTTGCCGAGGCATCGACTTCGCGCGATTCTGTGATGAACTTGTTTGTCCACGATTATAGAGAGTCGAATTTCTTGGATTCGTTAAGCGATCTTGAAAAATATGACCCGTCCGAAATGGTAAGGCAAGATATTGACGATGTCAGGTCTTTGCGCATTTCGATGATGAATGCGCTAGAACACGATGATATTGACAGCTTGAAAAAGCTTGTCGAGGCGGCCGAGGTTTTTGAAAAGTCGTCATCAACGATTGTGATTCACGATGGCGAAAAGCTTTTGCTGAAATATTTTTTAGGTGACTTTGAATCTCTCTGTAATTTAGACTTTGTATCGCATTACAATAACTGGTATGAGCTTATTTATGGAGCGTTCCATCAGGCTCTTTACAATAAAATGCACGAAGAACTGAAGTCCGGAAAGCTTGAAGAAAAACTTGAAAGCATAAAAAACGAAAGCGATAGAAATTTTGCTTTTATTGTGTTGAATGGCTACTTCTGTAATAAGGAAAAAACAGCAGCGCTGATTGAAGAACGTAAGTACAAGCTGAAAAATCGCAAACAGCTGGAATACCTTGTAGATACGTATTGGCGAAAAGATGTTTTAGATTCGTCTCGTGCCGCTTCATATTCTGTTGGAGCTTCTTACACAGTTATGTTGGGGAATGTCTCGAAAAAAGTGGATAATGCTTTTGGCTTATACGCCGGCTCCGGTGCGATAATAGACAATTATTATCTTGAATTTTCAATAAATGGCCATGTGGGGGATAACAGCGTTCGCGATTCTCTTTATTTTTTCAATGTCGGGATTGAAGCTAATTTTGGCTATGTATTCCTCAATCAAAAAGATACTCGCTTCAGTGGCTATTTAACAACTGGCGTGGGCGTAAACACATTTTCTTTTAAGGGCGATAATAGTAAAGAGAAAAAGAAAAGCGATTGGCCAACTCAAGTTTATCCATCGTTTGGTGGTGGTTTTGCTTTTGATTTTTTCCCCATTGGTTCGTTTGAAAAAAGAGCGGGACTCCGCTTTAGAGCTGGCGTAAAGAATATTTTTAGCGGTAAGACTGTTCACGCTTCTGGCGTTCGGCTTTATACATCTATTGAGTTTGTGGGGTCTTTGGGTATGCATAAATCGTTAAAATTTGATTACCCCAATACGGAGCGTTAGTGGTTATGATAAGGTTTTTATTTGCGATTTGCTTGATTCTCTTTTCGTACGGATTTTCTTACGACGATGTCATTGTTGATGCCGGATCTGTGGCGAAAAAGCTGGAAACCGCACCTGTAGCATACTATGGATCGCTGATCAGTGATAATGGATTTAATCAAGATCAATTAATCAAAATAAATTTTGAAAAAGATTATCCGCAAGTTCATAAATCTTTTGTGGAATGGTCGGAACAAAAGACCGCCCGTATAAAGCGCGATTTAGCAGAAGCTCCTGAGATTGTCCGCAAGACTTTTAATCTACTCTTGAAAAAAGAGCTTACTGGATTTTATATTATCCATAAAATCGTTCGTGTCGATAAAGTTTATAACAAGACTTCAAAGACTTGGGAAAATCCAAAACCCGAGGATAAGAAAAAAGTCCTAACGCAGTTTGCGTATATTGGCCCGGATATTGTAAGGGATTCTTCTTCGTTTAAATTGATAGAACGGGTGTTGACGATCCCTTATATGGGTTCTGAAGATGTTCCGTTGAAACGTGTGTTTTTCATAGACGGCGTCTCGGCTCCGATTGCTTTTTTAGAGGATAGTTATCTTGAAAATGTACAGTTTTTCCCATATCGCTTGAATTACACTGTTGAACCGAACTACGCTATTGAAGTCCGTGAACGTATGGAAAAACTCGTGAGTGATGGGGCGTATAAGGCGGCTGCCCTTTTGGCCGATTCGGCGGACTTGTCTCTACATTCAAAAGCTCTTTTGAAGTTCTTGAGTGAGGATTATGATTTTATTGCAAATGAAGATTCTCTATCGGATTATTGGGTGACTCAAAATAGCTACAATTACGAGGATGGTTTGGATCATCTTTTAAAATGGGTTGGAAAAAGAATTTATCGTGAAAAATTCAGATGCGAAGATTTGCCAAAGGTCCCTGACCGTGATAATGAATTACTTTGCGTCACTATCGAAAATATTGCTTTAGGGAAGTATCCTGGGGAAACTATCAAAAGAATAAACGGTGTTGGAATTGCTTTAGGTGGAGATTTGGGTATTCCATTCTTGGTTGGCGATTTCCCTGATTATAAACCATTCCTTTATTTTGATTTTGGCTTTGGGGTGCGCATATATGATGTTGTCGTAGCCTTTGAATTTACTAGCCGTGCCATGGATGCAAAATGCGATTCCTGTGGTAATTTTGACTATGGAATCCAATCAAGACTTGGCTATCGCTTATTTGAAACTAAGTATTTTGAAGGCGTTGCATTTGTAAATGTTGGTGGCGCATTTTATGTTGTTCCCGATAAAGAAGATGAAAAGCGAAAGAATAAGCAGGAAAGCTATTTCCGCTATGGGGCGGGCGCATATGTAGATTTGCTGGTCCCGAGTTTTATCGGAACGCAGATGCCTGAGGGAGACCCGCTTGCGGGGCGTGTCGCATTCCGCTTGAAGGCGGGATTTCATAATATGAAGGCTTCGAAATATGGCCATGCTGATGGAATTTCTCCCTATATTTCGCTTGGCTTATGGATTCGCGGAGATTTTGTGGGTAGTCGTTAGGGATGAATTCAAAATTTTATATAGTTTTGAGTTTGCTTTGTGTGTTGCTTATGCCGCTCGGTGTTTATGCTGCCGCGAACTCAGAAAAAACGGTTTCGCTAGATTCGGTAATGAATTTATTTGTTCAGAATACGGATGAATCGACTATAGAACCTGATTCTGCAGTACTGGCCCAAAGAGCGCTTTACCTGAAATTCTTGAAAGAAAAGGCCGAAGCTGATTCGCTTCGTGGAGCAATGCAAGTTGCTTTAGCTGAAAAGCGCTATGGAGATTTCAAGAAGATTGTTGACGAGGCGGAAACCTTCGAACGGGCTTGCCCTCCGCATCAGGTGATTTGGAATAGTGAAAAACTTTGGGTAAAGTATTTTGCCAATGATTTTGCATTTTTAAGCAAAGTCGATTCGGTGGATTATTATAAGCATAGTACTTCTCGATATGGCTTTTACGCTGATTTGTTTCGTTCTGAGATTGAATTAGGAATGTTTGATAAAAGCCTTGAAGAAATCGAAAATGAAAGCGACCGAACTTTTATACGTCTTTTGCTTTTGAAAATGATAGATCCCAAGAGTAATATTTCAGATTTGATTTTAAAGAATAAGTCGAAAATAACAAAAACAGATCAATTGCATTATCTTGTTGAAAATTATTGGGATATGACTGCTCTTGATGAACGTAGCTATTTTGGAATTTTTCTAGGTGTTCCTTATTCGCTGTATTTGGGCGATATTTCAAAACACGTTAAGTCTAGCTTTGGAACCAAATACGGCTTGAATGGCTCTTTAGGCTTTGATTTTGTCTTTGATAATTTTTTGCATGAATTGAATATTGACTTTAATTATGGTGATTATAAAAATGTTGATTCCTTATATTTTTACGATTCGAATGTTGATTATAATTTGGGCTATACATTCTTGAACATGGAATACTTGCGTTTATATGGCTTTATATCGATTGGCGTGGGTATAAATCAGTTGTTTTGTGAAAACTATGAAGACGATGCGTGCCCAGATAAAAAAGTGAACCATTATTTTTCTTATGGCGCTGGTGGTATGGCTGATGTACTTTTCACAAAAAGACGTCAAATCCAGTTTGGAGTTCGCCTAAGGACTGGGATCAACAATGTTTGCGCTGATGACCTTTTGAATGCTTCTGGACACAGATTTTACGCTTCTGTTGAATTCCTTTTTCTTTATTATAAAGAAAAGAAACTAAAATTTGAATATTGAAATGGTGGAATATTTGTATGACCATGAGAAAAATAATTGTCTTATTGTTGTTGCTTTTGCTCCATAGCTATGCTGAAGAATCGGTTGCTCAGAAACTAGAAAAGGCTCCGATTGCCTATTATGGCGCGAACCTTGAAAGTGTTCTTTATTCGATAGATGACAAGCAGAAACTTGAATTGAAGTTGGCAAAGAATTACCCTGAAGTTTACAAAACTTTTGTAGGTTGGGCCGATTACAAGCAAAAATTGTTGAACGAACGTTTGGATCAAGCTCCCGAAAAATACCGCCACATATTTGAAAAAAGAAATGCGGCGATGGACCAACATGGATTTTTCCTGGTGCATAATTTAGTCCTTGTTGATAAAATCTATGACAAGACCTCGAAAACGTGGATTTCTCCAAAGCCAGAAGATGCTAGAAAAAGCCTATTTTATATGGCTTATGTCGGGGTTGATATTTCGAAGGATTCTACTTGGAAAATTTCTCAAAGATTGATAAGTCTTTTGCCAAGTGATGATAATCAAATTCTTGGTAACGTGGGTAAAAAAAGAATATTTTTCCTTGATGGATTTTCTCAAGAGTGCTATGATTTGACGGATTCGTCAACCTTGGAAAACCTGCATTATCATCCGGTTCGTTTAAAGTACGATGTCCCTGAAAATCCGGCTGTGAAAATCCGAGAAAAGATGCAGACGTTTGTAGAACAAGGTGATTATGCTGCTGCGTCTGTTTTGGCGGATTCGGCAGATTTGTCACCTCGCTCCAAAATTATCATTAAAATTTTAAATCGTGATTATGAATTTGTTGAGAATAAAGATTCGACAATGTACTATTTGGATAACTATAATGCTTTTTATTATGTCGATAAACTAGATTCTGTCTTGGATAGGGCTGTTTTTAGCATGTATGAAAAAGATCCGTATTGCGATATTGTAGAAAAAGTTGCTTTGTATAAAAAGCCTGTGCCGATTTATACTAAAGAGGATAATGCTAATGTAAATAGCTCTATTGATATTGGACGGCCAACTTTGAAGGGTGATTTCCCGAATTATGATCCATTGCTTTATGTAGGAATCAATTTAAATTTTTCTATTGAACCGTGGGTTTTCGGAATTGAATGGACTTTTCACGTTTTAGAGTCTCGATGCGATTCTTGTGGGAAACTTGATATTGGGATTCAGGGATTATTGGGTTTTTTGTGGTTGAAATCTAAATATATAGAAGGTGTTGTCTTTGGTAATTTGGGCTCTGCTAGCTTTGTATATGGGGATGCTTATATCCGCTATGGGATTGGAACCTACTTTGATTTACTTTTCCCTAGCTATATAGGGAAACCAGTTTCATCATCCAAAGAAAAAAAACGTTATGGTGTACGGTTGAAATTAGGTTTGCTTAATATGAGTAATACGAAGCGAGGGCGAGCCCAGGGTATTTTGCCTTATGTTTCTCTTGGCTTTACTTGGCGTTGGGTTTTGGGAATGAAATCGACATTTGAACCATCTTATAGACCGAGAAAGTATAATTTGACTGATCGCTCAACGGAACTGGATTATGTCGATATTGACTGAATGGTGAATTTTCTAAATTAGTGGAATATGAAACGCCTCCTCGTTTTATTGATGCTTGCTTTGTCGGTGGCTGTTTCGGCAACTTGGGCCGGACCGCTTTCTGCTCCGTTTACGCACGACGGGCTGTTTGCAAATGCGTCAATGGGAATGGGGTATGCGTCTTTTGAAAACGCCGATGGCGAGGAATCCTTGACGGCAAATGGTTTCGGTGCAAGGATTCATGGAAAATTTGGTTTTTATGTCGTGCAGGATTTGGCGTTGCATGCGAATTTGGGATACGTGATGTATTCTAATTTCCAAGAGGCGCGCTATGGACTTCCGACTTATATGGATCACGATTTTTACGTGCTGAGTTCCGTTTATTTAGGCGTTGGCGCAACGTATTATGTACCCGAGTGGAACAATGTGTTTATTAGCGGGTCGCTGGGCTTGACGGGTTATAACCTGAATTGTCATAAATATTCTGGGAATACGGGGCTCAGTGCACTTAGCTTTGATATTGAAGTGGGCAAGGACTGGTGGGTTGGTGAACATACCGCTATTGGGGTGTCGCTAGCCTATAATTCGGGTGAATACTGGTCCGATGACGATGGCGTATTCCGCTCGTCTTCCGTGATGCTTTTGTTCTCGGTGACATTGAATTAAAAAATGCCGGCTTTACAGCCGGCTTGCAATTTTAAAGGGGATTCCCGCTCGGAGGCGGGAATGACATCTATTCCTTATCTTTCGAGTTTGAAGTAGACTGCTGCAAGAGGCGGAAGCTTGATGTTCAAGCTCCACTGGCGATTCTGCCATGGAATGTCTTGCGTCCAGACTTCACCGAGATTACCGACGTTAGAGCCTCCGAACATGGCTGCATCGGTGTTGAAAATTTCTTTCCAAGCACCGCGAGCAGGTGCGCCCAGGCGGTAATCGTTACGGACAACTGGCGTGAAGTTGAACACGCAGAGAATCATGTTGCCATGGTCATCTTTACGGACGAAGCTTACGATGGAATTGTCGGCATCGTCGCACCAGATCCATTCAAAGCCGGTGTAGTAATGGTCGATTTCCCACAGCGGAGAATTTTCCTTGTAGATGTGGTTTAAGACCTTCATCATTTCGAGGAGCTTGCCGTGGCTATCCCAGCTGACCAAGTGCCAGTCAAGCGAACGCTTTTCGTTCCATTCGCGGAACTGACCGAATTCGTTGCCCATGAAGTTGAGCTTCTTACCCGGATGTGCGTACTGGAATGCGTAGGTGAGACGGAGGTTTGCAAACTTCTGCCAGTTGTCGCCAGGCATCTTGCCGAGCATGGAGCCCTTGCCGTGCACCACTTCGTCATGGCTGAAAACTTGTATGAAGTTTTCAGAATAAGCGTAGACCATGCAGAATGTAAGCTGGTTGTGGTGGTACTTGCGGTGGATTGGTTCGTGCTGGATGTAGGAGAGGAAGTCGTTCATCCAACCCATGTTCCACTTGTAGTGGAAGCCGAGACCGCCCTGCTCTGGCGGGCGAGTGATGCTCGGGAAACTTGTCGATTCTTCGGCGATGAGGATGGCATGCGGGGTCAGACGACCCATGATGCTGTTCAAGTGCTTCAGGAATTCGAGCGTATCGTAGTTGATGTTGCCGCCGTCCTTGTTCGGCACCCATTCGCCCGGACCCTTACCGTAGTCGAGGTAAAGCATGGAGGCTACAGCGTCGACGCGGAGACCGTCGCAGTGGAATTCCTTGAGCCAGTACATTGCGTTTGCAATGAGGAAGTTCTTGACTTCGTTACGGCCGAGGTTAAAGATGTATGTGCCCCAGTGCGGGTGTTCGCCTTGACGCGGGTCGGCGTGCTCGTAGCAGGCGGTGCCGTCGAAACGTCCGAGAGCGTGTGCATCCTTCGGGAAGTGGGCCGGAACCCAGTCCAAAATCACGCCGATTTCGTTCTGGTGGCAAAGGTCCACAAAGTGACGGAATTGGTCCGGCGTGCCATAGCGGCTCGTGGGGGAGTAGTAACCGGTGACCTGGTAGCCCCAGGATTCGTCGAGCGGGTGTTCGGCGAGCGGCAAGAATTCCACGTGCGTGTATCCCATTTCCTTGAGGTACGGGATGAGGCGTTCGGAGAGTTCGTCCCAGTTGAGGAAACGATCCGGATTAGCCGGGTCGCGACGCCAGGAACCGGCGTGGACTTCGTAAATGTTCATCGGAGCGCCAAAGACCTTTGTGGCCCAGTGCGTCTTCATGTAAAGATCGTCG
>JAEEGJ010030156.1_pt1 | contig 10623 bp, 8 predicted proteins | sample 8958761 | NCBI WGS metagenome assembly JAEEGJ01 (sample SAMN16246546, study PRJNA631951) | gut metagenome | biome: gut microbiome; feature: rumen; material: RS-attached | host: Bos | place: Iran: Karaj | collected 2018-10
AAACCATCAAATAAATGTGTACAGTGAACTTAGTTACATTAAAAATATTATTGAAAGTGTTGGTGAGAAAAATGGTCTCTGATATTATTATGCCTCAAATAAAAGGAATAATTGAGCGTACAAATCAGTCTAAAATTAAATGGCGTCCATTTCAAGAATACTACGATTATTATATGAAAAATGATAAGATTCAGCCATTCCCATTTTCTATACAAAATGAATATACGGATTTATTATTAGAAGAATCATTCTATGCTGAAAGAGAAGGAGCGTTTATTTTTTTACTTTCAAGTGACTGGATTTCCGGTAAAGATGGCAGTAAGTCATCACATCGAGAATTAATGATTGCATGTTCTGCATATAGCGAAATTATTACAGTACCGAAATATAATGAAGAAACAATAGAAGCCCTATATAGCTCAATAAAAAAGTATTGGCAAGTGAAATGTGGTACGTATAACCAAGAGATCAGTGATATTTTTGATGTTTTATCGAATTTTTCTACAGATTATTAAGTACCATTCACTTTGCTTTAACATCGAGGACACACAGCGTTAATAGATTATAAGCTATAATCAATGAAAGAAATAGATATCACATACAATTTATTAGTTCACCAATATATTATACTTCATTCTCTTAGTAATATGGAATTAACCAAAAGTAAGATTTTTACTTCTGGTTAAAGAAAGACATATATTTTTTGAATTTATTAAAACTCAGCAAAAATGAACTGGTGCAAATTTTGCGACAGTTCATTTTATTAACCTGTGGAATTTGTTGAAATGTTGGAGAGCGATAAAACCAAATAAAAAACACCTCGATTTTTCAAGGTGCTCGTTTAAAAAAACTGATTTCAATTTTGGGTTAAAACTTGAAATCCCGTGAGGTTATGACACTCCAACCTCAGAAATCTCAAAAAATTCGACTTGAAAAAATATCTATTTTGTAAAAGACACACATTCAGCAACCCCACAAACGGCTTAAAATAGCCGTTTGTGGGTTTTCTTTTTTCTAAAAAATGAGTTTGTACGCTACTCTTATTTTTTCGGCGTACAAGCATCGCTTTTTCACAGTATCACTTATGCATATTAATAAATAATATTCATTTGGCTTTTAGGGATTAATCAACCTTTCACGATTTCATGGAAGTTCCCTATAACCTTTGAATATGCTCAGGCGTACCAGAAGGCACATGGGAAATACCTGCGAAAGAACCAATGGAAAGACATTACTATGGTAATGTGCCTTGAAGTAGGATAAAGCAAATAAAATTAAAGCCTCGTATCGTTCAAAACGATAGTATTATATAAGCCATCAAGATATGTTCTTATGTTCCGCCTGTCATTGAGTTCAGTTGTATAAGGGAAGGAGCTGTTATAAACGTAATTCCTGTAAAGCTCCTCTTTGCTCATACCCTCAAACGCACTTGCGTACTCCTTGAAGGACAGAGGCAGCATTTTCAGTTCAACATATCTGCCTGATAACAGCGTTGCAAGCTCACCAGACATAAAATAGGCGTTTGAACCTGTTATATGAATATCGGTGTTCTTTTTACAAACAGGCTGTCAACAGCTTTCTGATAATTAATTTCCTCCGTGTGGAGAGAGGCTCAATTTTCATTTGACTCCCCCTTAATATACTTACTCTCAAATATCAGCCCAATAGTCACTCTTATTAGTGTTTTAGGAATACACTTGTAACATTTTGCTCTTAACAAAAAATTTTCAAAAATCTTATTGACTTTACAAAATCCGTATGCTATACTGTTTTCAAGAAGTTACATAGCGCACATGACGCAAATTTTTAGGAGGCTTTATGGAACTTACCAAACTGGCTGATGTGAAAACAGGTCTTGTCCTGTCGAGGAAAGAAGCCAAAATAACCGATAAAAGCTGCGAATACCGTCAGCTTAATCTGAAAGCCGTCAACGACGACGGTACTATAAATATAGATGAAACGATACCGTTTTACGCCTCGGAGGAGCTCTCTCCGAACTATCTCACTCAAGTCGGAGACATTGTTGTCAAGACTTCTGAGCCGTACACGGCTGCATATATCACGGAGGAATACGCAGGACTTGTAATACCGTCGCACTTCGTTGTGGTGAGAGTTGATATAACGAAGGCTCTACCGCAGTATATCGCATGGTATCTGAACAAAGACCGCATTAAAAAGGCGTTCCGCATGAGCTGTACGGGTATGCTGAAACAGATAAAGCCCACTATGGTCGGTGAGACTGAGATAAAACTGCCGACGCTTGAACGTCAGCGGCAGGTGGTTGAGCTTTATAATATTTCCCGACAGGAAATAGTTCTGCTGGAAAGGCAGATAAGGCAGAAAGAAGCCTATTACAAGGCACTGATAAATAAGGTAAACAGGATGTGAGAAGTATGGATAAAGAGATAAAAGAGCGCATAGCCGCCATAAACAGCGGCATTATCCCCGAAGGCTACAAGAAAACGAAAGTCGGTATTGTGCCTGTGGAGTGGGAAAATAAGAAATTACAAAAAGTGTGTTCAAAAATAATTGCAGGAGCTACACCCTCAACTAAAATAGGTGATTATTGGAATGGAAATATTCGCTGGATGTCATCAGGCGAAATAAATAAAAAAATAATTTGTGATACAGATACAAAAATAACTCAGCTTGGGTATGATAGTTGCAGTACCAAAACAATTCCTGAAAAATGCGTTCTAATCGCTCTTGCTGGACAAGGAAAAACAAGGGGAATGGTTGCTTATAATCTTGTTCCGATTTGTACAAATCAATCATTAGCCTCATTAATTCCTAATGATATTTTTTATCTTTATTTGTACTATTATCTCGATTCTCAATATCAAAATTTACGCTCTGTATCATCGGGCGACGGTTCAAGAGGCGGATTGAATTTAGAAATAATTTCAAATTATAATATAATTATCCCGCCACTCCCCGAACAGCAAAATATAGCGGAGATACTCTCCACGCAGGACAAGCTGATAGAATTACAGGAAAAGAAGATAGAGCAGTTGAAAGAACTGAAAAAAGCCTATCTGCAAAAGATGTTTCCGAAAAAAGGCAGTAAATATCCTGAACTCAGGTTTAGAGGCTTTACTGATCCTTGGGAACAGCGTAAGTTGGGAGAAGTTATTGAAGATTCATATAATGGTCAAACTCCTTCAAGAGCGAATGATGAATATTGGAATGGCGATTTAAACTGGTTAGCAAGTGGAGATTTGAATAGAGGTATAGTTACTCATACAACCGAAAAAATCACTAATAAAGGATTGGAAGATACACGATTGAGGATTGTTCCTAAAGGAACTTTTGTAATGGCTATTACAGGATTAGAAGCCGCAGGAACAAGAGGAAACTGCGGTATTTTGGGAATTGATACTGCTCTTAATCAGTCATGTATGGCTCTGTTTCCAAATAAAAAGATACTTGATACGAAATTCTTATTTCAGTGGTATCGTAAAGTTGGAGAAGAGTATGGAATTAATTACACACAGGGTACAAAACAACAAAGTTACAATGCAGAGTTGATTCAAATATTGCCCATTTCATTTCCTAATAAAGAAGAACAACAAAAAATAGCAGACTATTTTTCAAACCTCGACTCCCTTATCACCCTTCATCAACGTAAGTCAGAACAGGAAAAACAAAAGAAAAAAGCCCTTATGCAATTATTGCTTACAGGCATAGTAAGAACGAAATAAAAAAGTGAGGTAAATAATTATGACTACTAAAAATGATATCGAAAAGGTACTCTGGAGTGCCTGCGACAGCTTCAGAAACAAGATAGACAGCTCCCGTTACAAGGACTACATACTCGCCATGCTCTTCGTCAAGTATCTGAATGACGTTTACAACGAGACAAAAACTAAGTATATCGAGGAATACAAGGGCGACGAAAGACGTGTTGAACGTGCTATGCGCAACGAGCGTTTCACTCTGACCGAGACTTCAACTTTCGATTATCTCTACGACAACCGCACTGACAACGAGATAGGTCAGAAGATAAATATTGCCCTTGCCGAAATCGAAAATAACAACAGCGAGAAGCTCCGCAACGTGTTCCGTGCTATCGACTTCAACTCCACTGTTGATTTCGGCGAGACTAAGGACAAGAACGCTATTCTCCGCAATCTGCTTGAGGATTTCCATGAGCTTGACCTCCGCCCTACGCAGTTGGACAGTGCTGATATTATCGGCGACGCTTATGAGTACATGATCGCTAACTTTGCTTCCGATGCAGGCAAAAAGGGCGGAGAGTTCTTTACACCAAGTCAGGTCTCAAAGCTTGTTGCAGAACTAGTTTCGCCTGCTGAGAATGACCGTATTTATGATCCTACCTGCGGAAGCGGCGGCTTGCTACTTAAAGCGTACAATAAGGTGCGGTCCCACAAAGCAGCCGTTTACGGTCAGGAAGTCAATAACCAGACATGGGCGCTCTGTAAGATGAATATGTTCCTGCACGGTGTTGACGATGCTGTTATCTGGCAGGGCGATACATTGGCTAACCCTCAGAATATCAAGGACGATAAGCTGATGAAGTTCCAGTGCGTTGTGGCAAATCCGCCTTTCTCCCTCGATAAATGGGACAGCGGATTCTTCTCAGGACTCAGCGGCGACGATAAGAAAAAAGAGAAGATGAATGCTTCTCTAGATCCATATAACCGCTTTGCGTGGGGAGTTCCGCCGACTTCAAAGGGCGATTATGCATTTGTTCTGCATATGCTCCACAGCCTTGACGAGAACAACGGACGCATGGCGGTTGTTCTGCCTCACGGCGTTCTGTTCAGAGGTGCAAGCGAGGGCAAGATACGTCAGCAGATAATCGACTTCAACCTGCTGGACGCTGTAATCGGTCTGCCTGCGAACCTGTTCTACGGTACGGGCATACCTGCCTGCATTCTTGTTTTCAAGAAGAACAGGAGCACTTCCGATGTATTGTTTATCGACGCAAGCGGCGACGGCAATTTTGAAAAAGGCAAGAATCAGAACAAGCTCCGTGATAGCGATATCGAGCGTATAGTTGAGACTTACCGCAAGCGTGAAGTTGTGGACAAGTACAGCTATGTTGCTGCGAAAGAGGAAATCGTCGAGAACGACTATAACCTCAATATCCCACGTTATGTTGACACTTTCGAGGAAGAGGCTCCTATTGATATCGAAGCCGTGCAGTCTAAGATTGCCGCGACTGAAAAGGAGATTGCTGAGGTGCAGGCAAAGATGAATGAGTTTTTGAAGGAGTTGGGGTTATGAAGAATTATTTATCTAAATACGCGATAAAATACAACAATTCAGAACATATTCCATCTACTCCATTTACATGTGGATATTGTAAGAATTTAATTGCACCTGACTTAGGATATAGAATTTCCTCTAGCGGTCAAGCAGGAAATCAGATAACTCGTGCATTAATATATATGTGTCCTTACTGTAAAAATCCATCAATATATTATCTTGATGAAAAAGAAGTTGTCCCAGGTAGCTTTTTCGGACGAGAAGTAAAAGGGCTTCCTGAAAATATACAAACACTCTATGATGAATGTAGAATAAATTATTCTAATAAGTGTTATACTTCATCGCAGATGATAGCAAGAACGCTCCTAATGCATATCGCCGTTGAGCAAGGTGCAAAAGAGGGTGAAACATTTGCAAAATACATTGATTATCTTAATACCAGTGGTTTTATACCGCCTAACGGGAAAAAATGGGTTGACTTCATACGTAAGTCAGGTAATGTTGCAAATCATGAGATAATAATAAAAGAAAAGGAAGAAACAGAAAAGGTTATTACTTTTTTGTCGTCGCTGCTATTATTCATTTATGAACTGCCTAATGAAATGAGTGTGGACGAAAAATCGTAATTTTAACATATAAATTATACTATTCAGATAACAGAATAAGATTTAAGAGTATTAATTATTTGAAGGAGTTAAAAACATGAGTATAAGCTATAAACAGCTAAATAATGATATTTCTGATATAATTAACAATGCAAATAACAGAAAAAACACAATTGACTACATTAATGAATCTCGAAGTAAAATTGCTGCATACTATAAGAATAATATTAATGATATTGACATTGATGTTTTGCTAAAAATGCACAAAAAACTGATAAATGATAACAAAGTCATAAACGACAATTTAGCTGCTGTATTCTTTGGATTACTCGGTAGTCTGATTTTTAAGCTAATTGAAGATTTTGGTTTAGATGATACAAAAATGGAAACAGTTTCTATTAATCCTCGGTATAATCCAATTATTATTTTGGTTGCTTTTGTAATTGTAATGTTTGCTGTAGCATTTGCTTTTTCAAAACTACTTGATTACTTCAATAACAAGGTATATAATTATAAATCACTATATATTGATGAATGGCATGCTAATTTTATTAAAGAAGAATATCTAAGAGACCTTTTTTCAGGATCATGTATAGTAGCAAATAATAAAATAATATGTGATTCTGATGAAAATACAGAAATAGAAACTACAAATAAGCTTCTATCTAATGAGGAAATACTAAAAAACTTCAAAAGAAATAATAAATTCCTTTTCTCTTATATTCATAGGCCATTGTTTTATGCAAAAAGGCTATTCGCAGGATTAATTATTTTTAAATTCAGAAAAGAAATCTGCAAACAGAGTCAACTTTTACAATTAAGAGAAGCCAGAGATGAAAGTAATAATTTGGAAACCGAGATAAGAAAAACAGTAAATAGTGAAATTGATCGTTTGCAAGAAATGATAACAGGAAAGAATGATAAGAAAAATGAATCAGATAATAAAGCAAAGAATAGAAAGCATAAATAAAGGTATAGTTCCTGAAGGCTACAAGAAAACGAAAGTCGGTATTGTGCCGGTGGAGTGGAAACAAGTTAAACTTGTAGAAATACAGAAACAAAGGAAAACACTTATGTGCGTTTCTGAAGATGCCCCTTTACTATCATTCACTATTGAAGAAGGTGTAATAGAACCAACTGATAAGAAAACTAACAAAAGAGATTTTCTGATAAAAGACATTTCAACAAAGAAATTTGCGCTTACCGAAGTAGGAGATATAATCTATAATCCTGCTAACCTTAAATTCGGAGCTATTCACAGAAACAATCTTAGAAAAGGCGTTGTATCACCTATTTACGGCATTTTTTATGGTAAACAAGATTCCGTGTTTATGGGAAATTTATTACATAATCAAAGATTTATAGATTATGCAAAGATATATACGGAAGGAACTGTAGAAAAGCTAAAGACATTAAAAGCTGAGACGTTTTTAAAACTCAAAGTTGTTATCCCCCCACTCCCCGAACAGCAAAAGATAGCGGAGATACTCTCCACGCAGGACAAGCTGATAGAATTGCAGGAAAAGAAGATAGAGCAGTTGAAAGAACTGAAAAAAGCCTATCTGCAAAAGATGTTTCCGAAAAAAGGCAGTAAATATCCCGAACTCAGATTTAAAGGATTTACTGATCCTTGGGAACAGCGTGAATTTGGCGAACTTGTTGTAATAGAGCGTGGAGGCTCTCCGAGACCTATTGATGATTATATTACTGATTCACCTGACGGTTTGAATTGGGTAAAGATTGGTGATGCTCCGGAGCAAGGAAATTACATCACAAGTACAAAGGAAAAAATCAAACCTGAAGGGCTTTCAAAAACCCGTGAGGTTCACCCAGGTGATTTGATTTTGTCAAATTCAATGAGCTTTGGAAAACCTTATATTATGGCGATAGATGGCTGCATTCATGACGGTTGGCTCTCTATAAAGAACACCAATAACGTCTTCGACTTGAAGTTCCTTTGTGTGCTTTTAGGAACAGACCAAATGCTTACTCAATATAAGTCTATGGCGGCTGGTAGTACAGTAAATAATCTCAACAAAGAACTGGTTGGTAATACAACAATAACCTATCCTAAAATAGAAGAACAGCAAACAATAGGTCAATTCTTTGAGAAGATTGAAAGTCTTATCACCCTTCATCAGCGTAAGTCAGAACAGGAAAAACAAAAGAAAAAAGCACTTATGCAGTTATTGCTTACAGGAAAGGTTAGGTGTAAATAATGGAAGATAAAACATTTCTGGCTCAGGAAACAAAAGAAAAAGAAATTGAAACAATAAGGAACAGAAAACCTCGCATGGCGATTTGCTATGATTTCGACAAAACACTCTCCCCCGATGATATGCAGACTTTTACACTTATTCCTTCGTTTAATATTGATAAGGATTCTTTCTGGGCAGAAACTGGGAAACTGGCTCATGATAATCTTATGGAAAACAACCTCGCATGGATGTATCAGCTTATCAAGCATTCAACATTTAGGGATAAGTCTATAAAAAAAGAGTATTTCCAGGCAATTGGAAAAGATGTAAAGCTTTATAAAGGCGTAGATAAGTGGTTCGACAGAATGAACGATTATGCTGCAAAACAAGGTATCATCCTTGAGCATTACATTATTTCTTCAGGACTGAAAGAAATCATCGAAGGAAGTGCTATTGCTGATAAATTTAAGCGAATATATGCTTCTTCGTATTACTATTCTTCTGATGGAATAGCTGTATGGCCTGCACAAGCAGTAAACTATACAAATAAAACCCAGTTTATATTCAGAATCGCTAAGGGCATTTTCGAGGAATATGATGAGAGCGTTAATGATTCGATGCCTGAAAACAAGCTGTACATACCTTATGAGAATATTGTCTACATAGGTGACAGTGCAACAGATATTCCGTGTATGCGACTTGTGAAAAGCAAAGGCGGTTTTTCAATAGGCGTTTACGATCCTGAAAAAAATATGCGCAAAAAAGTATATCAGCTTTTCAATGATGGTAGAATCAACTACTATGCACCAGCAGATTATTCTTCTCGTGGTGAGCTAATGCAGTATGTGAAGAAAATAGTTGACACAGTTGCTGCTAAAGAGAAAATGAAGACAGAACAGATGATATTAAATGTTGATGCATCACTGTTCGGAGCTATAAAAGCTATGGAGCAGATGAGCTCTTTGGCTAATGAACAACCAACTAAAAAAATGAAAAGGGACTTGGAAAATGCCATTAAAGAGATGAAAGATTTCCTTCCGGGCAATATTGAATAAGCGTTTACTTGCTTAAAATAGGTGGTGATTTAATGAATCATAACGCATACCTCGAAGATAACATAAGCAAATACCCTGCACTCAAATTACTGAAAAAAATCGGCTATACTTATCTCTCTCCTGAGGAGTGCGAGGCTCAGCGTGACGGGCTCTATAACGTTATCCTCAAAGATGTTCTGCGTTCACAGCTTAATCGTCTGAACAGCTATACATTTGGCAATAGCGAATACAAGTTTGCAGCCGAAAATATCGAGCGAGCAGTTGACGAGATAGATGAACCTCTTGCTGACAACCTTGTTGTGTCAAGTGAGAAGGTCTACAACGATATTATGCTTGGTCGCAGCTATCCCGAAACTCTCCCCGATGGCAGAAAAATGAACTTCAATCTGAAATACATAGACTGGGATAATATTTCCAATAATGTCTTTCACGTTACCGAGGAATTCACGGTTCATAGTGCAGACCGTCAGCATGACACACGACCTGATATTGTTCTTTTCGTTAATGGAATCCCTTTTGCAGTTATAGAGTGCAAGGCTCCGACGATTTCAGTAGAGCAGGCAGTCGAGCAGACTATCCGCAATCAAAAGCAGGAATACACTCCGCAGCTTTTTAAGTTTGCGCAGGTAGTTGCAGCAACAAATAAAAACTTCTTCAAATATGCTACCGCCGGTACTGCTAAGAAGTTCTGGAACGTATGGCGTGAAGAAGACACTGAATGGCGTGATGGCTTGCTTTCTCAGCATATAACTGATCGTACTTTAACTTCACAGGACAGGGATATTGTATCACTTTTTGCTCCGCAGAGACTTATGGAGCTTACAAAGTATTTCATTGTCTTTGATGCTAACATCAAGAAAATATGCCGTCATCAGCAGTTTTTTGCTATCCGTAAGATAATAAAAACTATCAATACCGATGATGAAAACGGCAACCGTCAGAGCGGCGTAATATGGCATACTCAGGGAAGCGGAAAGTCTTTGACTATGGTCATGCTTGCTAAGTATATCCTTATGGAGCTGACAAGCTGCCACCCCAAAGTAATTATCGTTACCGACCGTAAAGATCTGGATAATCAGATAGCTAAGACTTTCGCTCATACTCGTCTTTCTCCTGCCAAAGCAACAACAGGAAAGCACCTTGTAGAGCTGATTCAGAGCAATAAAGCTGATGTTGTAACAACTATTATAAACAAATTTAATACAGCTGAAAACCAAAGAGTAAAGATCAATGACCGTAATATTTTTGTACTCGTCGATGAAAGCCACCGCAGTAATTACGGAACTCTTGCGACCAAAATGCGAGTTGTATTCCCTTGCGGTTGTTATATTGGTTTTACAGGTACCCCTCTGATGAAAAAAGAAAAATCAACAGTCGGACGTTTCGGCGGTGAGGATTATATTCATAAATATACGATCAAGGACGCTGTTGATGATAAAGCGATAGTTCCACTTATCTATGAGGGAAGATTTGTAGATCAGAAGGTCGATGAAAGCAACATTGATTTATGGTTTGAAAAGACAACACGCAGGC
>JAEEGJ010030158.1_pt1 | contig 10623 bp, 9 predicted proteins | sample 8958761 | NCBI WGS metagenome assembly JAEEGJ01 (sample SAMN16246546, study PRJNA631951) | gut metagenome | biome: gut microbiome; feature: rumen; material: RS-attached | host: Bos | place: Iran: Karaj | collected 2018-10
TTTTTTACTCCATACTTCAAAGAAACGATTAACGCTGTCATCTTCTTTAATATATTCTTGGTCTTTTTCATTAAAGAATTTCATTAACTTTAAGTTATCTTCATTTATCTTTTGGATATCAATACCAACTTCTTTGTTATCAACCACTACTGCTACAAAGTTACCACTATGAGAGATGTTGAAATATGGCTTACCTTTTATATAAGGTTTTTTATTCTCGTTATAGTAAACATTAACTTCATTAAACTCCCCTATTAATCTAATGAGTAAAACATATGCTAATATGCATGTTTTAAATTGTTCCTCTTTAGGTAAATGAGAGGCTTTTTCATATCTAGCAGGATAATTAACTTTAATATATTCAATATCCTTTTCAGTTAATGTTTCAATCGTACTTATTAAATAGTTCATAAATCTAATATTTATTATACAATATTAGCATATGGAATTACTATGTCCCGCTGGTAACATAATTGCTGCATACTCTGCATTCAAAGGAGGAGCAGATGCTATCTATATAGGTGGTAAAAGATTCTCTGCTAGAGCAAGTGCGGCTAATTTTTCTGATGAAGAAATAAAAGAGATAGTATTTTACGCTCATTCAATAGGAAAAAAGGTATATGTAACCTTAAATACTTTGCTATTCCAAGATGAATTTATGAAAGCAGTTAGCTTTGCTAATTATCTATATTCTATAAATATTGATGGTCTTATTATTCAAGATCTTGGATTAGCAAATTATTTACATAAAACAATCCCTGGATTACCACTTAACGCTTCCACTCAAATGAATGTTCATAACATTAAACAAGCTGAAGCGTTAGTAAGTATGGGATTTAAGAGAATTGTTTTAGCAAGAGAAAGTAATATTGAGTTTGTTAAAAGAGTTAAAGCATTAGGAGTTGAAGTTGAAGTCTTTGGTCATGGTGCTTTATGTGTATCTTATTCTGGTAATTGTTTATTATCTTCTTTTATTGGAGGTAGAAGTGGTAACCGTGGAAGATGCGCTCAACCATGTAGAATGAGATATGACTTATTAGAAGATGGTAAGACTTTAATTCAAGATAAGTTTGCAATATCCACTAAAGACTTAATGACTATAGATAATATTCCAGAACTTATTAATGCTGGAGTGGATTCTCTTAAGATTGAAGGAAGACTTAAATCTAATGAATATATTTACTCTGTAAGCAAAGCTTATAGACACGCAATTGATGCCGTTATTGAACATAAGAAGAATAATTTAATAGATATAGATAAAGAAGAACTTAAAAAGATATTTAATAGACAATTTACTAAGGGTTACATCTTTGATGAAACCCCATTTAATCTTTTAAATATGGATTCTTCATCTCATATTGGGGAACCTATAGGTAAAGTTATTAAAGCATTTAAGAATAGAGTGTCTATTCAATTAAGTAAAACTGTTCATAGACTTGATGGCATTAGATTTAATAACAAAGGTCAATTTGGATTAACTATCGAAAAGATGTTTGTTAATAAAAATCCAGTTGAAGAAGCATATAAAGGTCAAGTCATTGAATTAGCAGGAATTGAGAAAGCAGAAACTCTTAATAACGCTGAAGTAATTAGAAGCAAAGACTACCTATTAAATAAGAGAATTGAAGATGAATTGAAAGAGCAGTTGAAGGTTAATATCAGTGGTAAATTTATCGCTAAGATGAATAAACCTATTACTCTAGAAGTTTCTTTCAATGGGCATACAGAAAAAGTGGAAGGTGCTATACCTTTAGAAGCTACTGGTGAAGGGACTACAAAGCTAAGAGTCATTGAGCAGTTAAACAAGACTGGTGAATTCCCATATGCATTCGAAGATATCGATGTTGATATGGACAAATGCTTTATCCCAATCAGTGAAATCAACAAGCTCAAGAAAGAAGCATTAACAAAACTACAAGAAAGCTTCTACGTAGAAAATAAGGATCTTCCAAAACCATATGAAAACCCTGATGTCTTTAGAACACAATCGAGTTTTAACGGTTATTTTGTAGAAAATGTTGCCCAAAAAGAATCGATTAAAGAAAACTATGTTTCTCGTGTATTTGCAAATTCTAAAGGCCAAAATAAGCTTGAAAATAGAGTGACTAAGAACGAAAACTTTGGCCTTCAAGACACTGTTGTTCATTTCTTCATTGATAAGGAAAATAATGACAACATGTTAATTGCATCGCCATATTGTAATATTACAAATTCTTATGCTTTAGATTGTTATTATGAACATGGTTTCGATCAATGCATTCTTTCATTTGAATTAGATAAAGAATCAATTAAATCTCTTATTTTAGACTACAAAAAAAGACATAATTCTGAACCTAATCTTGGTATCGTAATGTATGGTAAAATTGATATGATGATTATGAGGTCATGTCCAGTAGGTAGTTTCTACAAAAATAAAGCTATCCATTGCAACAAATGCCACATCCATAATTACGAATTAATTGATAGAACAAGTGAACACTATAGATTAATTGGAGACTCTGAATGTAATGTCAGAATTTTGAACAATCTCCCACTTTATCTTTTAGACAAGCAAGACGAATTGAATGAGTTAGGAATTAAATCCCACTACTTCATTTTCACAGATGAAGATAAAGAAAAAGTAGCGGACATTTTAAACCGCTACTCAAATAAAACAAAATTCGATGATTTCGAATTTACAAGAGGACACTTTAACGATAGACCTTTATAATTGAAGGTCTTTGCTAACTTTTAGAATTGCACTAAAGACTTCGTTATAACCTTTGCGATATTTCTCTTCAATTCTGGAGAGATTTTTTTCTCTAAGAGCTTCTTCTCTTTTTGGATCATAGATGGAAAGGTTATTTTCTTTCTTTAATTGTCCGATTTTTAAGGAGATATCCATTCTCTTACAAATTAGCTTTGCTAATTCTTCATCAATTCTTTCAATCTCTTCGCGATATTCTTGTAATTTCTCCATAAAATAGTTCCTCTAAATAATTAGAAATTCAAAATTTTAAATAATTTTGATAGAATAATTATACTATGGAAGAGATTAAAATTCATTCTAAAAGAAGAGATTACCCAGTTTTACTGGGAGACAACCTCTTAGAAATAATGAAATCTGAGCTTGATGGAGATATCAGATATTTCGTTGTTTTAGATGATAAACTACCAAGCAAATATCCAAAATTTATCAAAGATTTAAGTCCAAACTCAATGATCTACGCTTTACAAGGTGGAGAAAGTGCAAAGGCTTTTGATGTGTACGCTAAAATGACTAGTGTTCTCTTAGAGAACAATTTCTCTAAAAAAGATATGCTCATCGCCTTTGGTGGAGGTTCAATTCTTGATTTAGTTGGATATGTTTCCGCTACATATAAGAGAGGAATTGATTTTATTTCTATTCCTACCACTACTTTAGGAATGGTAGATGCATCAATAGGAGGCAAAAATGGTCTTAATGTTGATGGAGTTAAAAATGCTGTTGGCACAATTAATCCACCACTTAAAGTTTTAGTGGGTTTAGATGTCTTAGAAACATTAGATCAAAGAAACTTCAATAATGGATTATTTGAATCCTTAAAGATGGGGTTATCTTTAGATAAAGACTTATATGACATCTTTAAAGATGCTCAAGAAAGATCATATCTAAAAGAAGTAATTTATCGCTCCTTAATAGCGAAGAAAAATGTTGTAGAACAAGATGAAGATGAAAAAGGATTAAGAAAAATTCTTAATTTCGGTCATACATTTGGCCACGCATTTGAAAGCGCTTCTAACTATTCACTTTTACATGGCGAAGCCGTTGGTAATGGAATGCTTGTTGTTAGCAAGAATAAAGACTACTACGCAGATTTATTAGATATTCTTTCTAGAATGAATTGCCCTATTGTTTCTTCATTTAATGAAGAAGACTTAATAAATAGAATTAAAAACGATAAAAAGGCAGATAAAACTGTCGTTGATTTAATCATTGTAAATGAGATTGGAAAAGCTGAAATAATTCCAACAAAAATAGATGATTTGAAAGGAATGGTTAACTAGTATGTCCTCAAGTTTTGGAAACCTCTTAAAGATTACAATTTTTGGTGAAAGTCATGCTAAAGCTATTGGTTTAACTATTGATGGTTTACCAGCAGGTATTAAGATTGACGAAACCGCTATTGCAAAGGAACTTTTGAAAAGAAATCCAAAGGATAGCACATCCACAGCTAGACATGAACCTGATGAAGTTCAATTCTTATGTGGTGTCTTTAATGGATTTACTACTGGCGCACCAGTTACTTTCATTATTGAAAACAAAGATGTAGATTCTTCTAACTACACCAAAGGTGAAGTTCGTCCAAGTCATGCAGATTACACAAATTATATAAAATATAACGGCTTTAATGACTATAGAGGAGGAGGTTTCTCTTCTGGTAGAATCACTGCTTCTTTAGTGGTTTTAGGCGCTATTTGTAAACAAATATTAGCAGAAAAAGGCATTAAGATGGGTACACATATCCATTCTTTATACAACGTAACTGATAGAGAATTTGATCAACAATTCATTGAGGAAGATGTCGATAAAGTTAATGATGATATTTTCCCAGTTTTAAGTGAAGAAAGAAAAGCAGAAATGAAAGCTGCTATTGAAAGAGCAAGAAGAAAGAAAGACTCTGTCGGTGGAACACTTGAATGTGCTATTTTAAACGTTCCAATTGGACTTGGTGAACCATATTTTGATTCATTTGAATCAACGGTATCTCACCTTTTATTCTCTATTGGTGGAGTTAAAGGTGTTCAATTTGGTGATGGTTGGAAGTTTGCAAGATTACTTGGAAGCGAAGTAAAAGATGAACTTAGATACACTCCAGATGGAAAATTTAAGTTTATTTCTAACCATAATGGAGGCATTTTTGGTGGAATCACTAATGGTGCTCCAATCATCTTACAAGCAATTGTTAAAGCTACTCCTTCAATTGGACAAACTCAACAAAGTATTAACTTAGAAAACAAAGAAAATATAGATTTATCTATAAATGGTAGACATGATCCATGTATCGTACATAGGGTTCGTGTCGTAATGGAAGCATTAATTGCCTATGCAATTGTTGACTTATTAATGGTTAAGGAGAGTAAGAACATCTAATGAAAATTGGTTTAGTTGGAAAAGACCTTAAATACTCACTATCCAAAAAGATACATGAGATGTTAAATGGTAATTCTTATGAATTACTATCTTTTCCTAACGAATCTGAAGTCAAAGACTTCATTAAAGAAGACTTTGGATTTGTTAATGTTACTATTCCATACAAAACATTAGCGTTTGAATCTGTAGATGAATTAGCAAAAATCGCTAAAGAAACTCACACAGTTAAATTGATTATCAATAGATAAGGTAAACGCCAAGGCTTCAATACTGATGCTTATTGTTTTGGTTATCTTTTAGATAAATACAGGATAAAAGTTGAAGGTAAAGATTGCCTTGTTTTTGGAACAGGTGCTACCTCAAGAACTATCAAATATGTGCTTAATTTAAGAGGTGCAAAATCTATCAAATTCTTATCAAGAAAACCTGAGAATGAAGATGAGTATTCTTATAACGATATTAGCGTTATTGAAAATGCACAAATTATAGTAAATTCCACACCTGTTGGAACTGATGATTTACTTGCTAAACCTTTAATTGATTTTAGTAATGCAAAAGCATGTGAATATTTTGTAGATGTAGTTTATAAACCACATAAGTCAAATATGGTCTTAGCAGCTAAAGAACATGGTATAAAAGCATATGGTGGATTAGCTATGTTGGTGGGTCAGGCAGTTAGAACTAACGAGCTATTCTATGGCAAAAAATATAACAAATCAGATGTTGATGAGGTTTATAGAAAAGTGGCAATTTCCACGTTAAATCTCGTTTTGATTGGTCATCCATTCTCAGGAAAGACCACTATTTCCACTTCTTTAGCAAGAGAATTGATTATTCCTTGGATCGATGTAGACGCTGAAATTGTTAGAAGAGAAAATGGATTGTCCATCCCAGAAATCTTTGAACAAAAAAGTGAAGAATATTTTAGAGAATTGGAAAGCGCTATCATAGAAGAATATTCTTCTAAAGTAGGTTATATTCTCTCATTAGGTGCAGGTGCTGTTCTTAATAAAAAGAACATGGATTTATTAGTGCATAATTCCATCATTTTTAACATCAAAAGAGATATCAATACTATCGACGAAAAATCAATGTTTGGAAGACCATTAACCAGAACTAAAAAAGAGCTCGAAAAGATTATTGAAAATAGAGCAAAAATTTATGAAAAATATGAAGACTATTTAATTGATAGCACTTCTTCAATAAATGACGCAGTTGAACTAATAAGGAGAAGTATATGAAGTTTTATGTAATCAATGGTCCAAGTATTAATATGCTTGGAATTAGAGAACCTGACATATACGGAAAAGAAACATATTCTTCTCTGTTAGAAAACATTTCAAAATGGGCTAAAGATTTAGGCGTTGAGGTTACTTGCTTACAATCTAATGTTGAAGGTGAAATCGTCAACTTCATCCAAAAAGCATATTTTGAAAAGATTGATGGCATTGTTATCAATCCAGCAGCATATACTCACACATCAGTAGCGATTTTAGATGCTTTAAAAGCATGCAATATTCCTTCTATTGAAGTGCATATCTCTGATATTGATAAAAGAGAAGACTTTAGAAAGACTTCTCTTACAAGCCAATTTTGTTTTAAAGTAATTAAAGGCTTAGGTATCGAAGGATACAAAGTCGCTATGGAAGAATTAAAGAAGTATTTGGAGGAAAAATAATGGAAAACAAAGGTAACTCAGTTGTAGAAGTAAAGGGTATAAAGATTGGTAAAGGCCAACCACTAGTCTTTTTAGCAGGCCCTTGCACTATTGAAAGTAAAGAACAAGCAAATAGAATCCATGACCAACTCCTCCCATTAGGTGTCCAATTCTTTAGAGGGGGCGCTTTTAAACCAAGAACTTCTCCATATTCATTCCAAGGTTTAGGTTATGAAGGATTAAAAATCCTTAAAGAACTTAAATTACCTACTATTTCAGAAATAACTGCTATTGAACAAATTCCAGCTTTCTTAGAATCTGTTGATATCATTCAAGTTGGTGCTAGAAATATGACTAACTATGAATTATTGAAAGCATTAGGAAAGATTGATAAACCAGTTTTATTAAAAAGAGGCTTTTCATCCACTATTGAAGAATGGTTATGCGCAGCAGAATACATTCTCTTAGGTGGTAATAAAAACGTAATTCTTTGTGAAAGAGGCATTAGGACATTTGATGATAAAGCACGCTTTACATTAGACTTCGCTGCAATCACATATGTTAAAAGAATGTCAAATCTTCCACTTATTGTGGATCCAAGCCATGCAGCAGGTAAGGCTTTCTTAGTTAAAGACCTTGCTCTAGCAGCAGTTGCTGCAGGTGCTGATGGACTTTTAATTGAAGTTAATGATCAACCACAATTCTCAGTGAGTGATTCTGAACAAGCAATTACACCAAATGAATTAAAAGAAATTATTGAGAAAGCCAATAAGATTAAGGAGGTTATCAATAAATGAATAAGAAAGTAAAGAATTTCACCCCTAACGGTTCTATTAGAGTACCATCTAGTAAGAGTTACTCTCACCGTTATTTAATATCAGCATTTATTAGTAACCGTCCAACCACTATTACTAATGTAAATTTATGTGATGATGTTTTAAGCACTATCGAAGCATTAAAAACTTTAGGTGCTAGTTTTGAAGTCTATAAAAACAACGTTAAATTTATAAAAAGAGTGGTAAAACATGGCCCAATTGAATTAAATGTCGGAGCAAGTGGATCAACATTAAGAATGCTTTTCCCTATCGCTATCTATCTTTATAAAGATGTTAAATTCGTTGGAAAAGCATCATTATTCTCTAGACCAATGGGTGTCTATAAGGAGATTTTAGAAAAACAAAAAATCTCATATGAAATTGGTGAAGACTTCATCCATGTTAAAGGAAATTTGAAACCGACAGACTTTGAAGTAAGAGCAGATGTTTCATCTCAATTCATTTCAGGTTTACTCTTCTTTAACGTTTTAGCAGGTTCTAAAAAGAAACTTAAAATCATTCCTCCAATTGAATCAAGATTCTATATTGTTATGACACTTAACGTCTTAGAGGAATTAGGTTTCATGTACGAGAACAAGAGCAATGTTTATAGATATATTGGCAAAGTAAAACCAAGCACTGATGTATTTGATACAGAAGTTGACTATTCATTATTAGCTAACTTTGCAGTTTTAGCCACTTTAAAAGGCAGTGTTGAACTATTCATTAATTCAATCTCCTCATTACAAGGTGATTCAATTATTTTAGATTTCTTAAGCACTATTGGAGCGTTCATTAAATACAAAGATAACGCTATTGTAGTTACACATCATAACTTAATTCCATTTGATGTTAATCTTTCAGATTGTATTGATTTAGGACCAACACTATTTGCTTTAGCAAGCTTAATCCCTGGAAAAACACACTTCTCAGGCATTAAGAGACTCCAATATAAAGAAAGTAATAGAATTACTTCAATGGTTAATGAACTCAAGAAAACAGGCGTTGAAATTGAAGTAAGTGAAAATGACTTATACATTAAAGGTAAATCAAAAATCGAAGGTGATTTCACATTCGAAACATATAATGACCATAGAATCGCTATGGCATTAACTATTTTAGGTATGAATATTGATGGTAAAGTCACTATCAAAGGTGCGGAATGCGTTAAAAAATCATACCCTAACTTCTACGAAGATTTAGAAAGCTTAAAAGGATGAGATTTCTAGTCGCTATATATAACTTAAATACACTTATAAACTGTAAGGACTTTATCGAGTCCGCAGTTTTAATGACCCCTAATTATTCTCAAGTCTATGAGAACGATTTTGATTTAGACAAAGCTATTGAGTTCTCTAAAGAAAACAATATCGAACCAATTATCTCTATCAATCGCATATTCATGGAGAATGAATTAGATGAAATCAAATCATTCATCTTTAAATATCAAAAATATTCCTTCTTAGTTTCTGACTTAGGAGTTATTGAGATATTTAAAGGGTTAAATCTAATGGATCATGTAATCTATGACAGCTCCACGATGGTATGTAATTCATTAGATTTAAGTTATTATTCGAAATTAGGTTTATCTGCGACATCTATGAGTAATGAAATTCCTATTCTAGATGTCATTAAAGGATATAACGACACAAAAGCGGATATCATGTATCAAGTCTTTGGAAGAAAACTAATGTTTTATTCTAAAAGAAGACTTGTTAAATGCTATGAAGATTATAGAGATATAAAGTTAAATAGAAACAATCTTTTCATCAAAGAAGAAAAGAGAGAAGAACATATGCCTATTATTGAAAATGATAATGGATATTTTGTTTATAGAAGTTACTTTATCTCTTTATTAGATGAAATGAAGAGTCTATCTTTCTTAAAATATGCCTACTTTGAATCTCTTACTTTAAAAGATGAAGAACTATATCAAGTTTTAAAAGCTTATAAAGAAAATAATGGGGATTTATTAGGGAAATTAAATCTAGATATTAAAAATGGATTTGCGTATTTAGACACTATTCACGTAAAGGAGAAGATTATCAATGAGAAGAATTGAACTACTTTCTCCAGCAGGTGATTTAGAAAGATTAAAATACGCGATTATGTATGGAGCGGATGCTGTATACATAGGAGGTAAACAATACTCTTTAAGAAGTATGGCATCTAACTTTACTTTAGAAGATATTAAAGAGGGTTGCTTATTTGCGCATGAAAGAAACGCAAAAGTATATGTAACTTGTAACATGGTTATGCATGAAAGTGATATCCATGATTTGCTTAAATATTTAAAAGATTTGGAAGCATGTGGAGTAGATGGCATTATTGCTTCTTCAGTTACTATCCTCTCCCTTGTGAAAAAAGAAACAAAAATGGAAGCACATGTTTCCACTCAACAAAGTATTTCAAATTCAAATGGAATTAAACTCTTAAAAGACACTCTAAATATAGATAGAGTCGTTTTAGCGAGAGAATGTTCTTTAGATAACATAAAAGAAATCTGTAAAAACACTGATACAGATATTGAAGTATTCATTGAAGGCGCTATGTGTGCATCAATTTCAGGAAGATGCATGCTAAGTAATGTCTTAACAAATAGAGACGCTAATAGAGGCGGATGTGCCCAACCATGTAGATGGAATTATGATATCTATGAAGGAGAAAACAAAGTTTCTCCAGGAGATACTGATTTCTCTATGGCTAGTAAAGATCTATCCGCTATTGAATATATTCCAGATTTAATCGATGCTGGAGTAGCGTCTTTAAAGATAGAAGGAAGAATGAAATCTCTCCACTATGTCGCAACTATCGTAAATGCATATAGAAGATGCATAGATGATTATTATAAAAATGGAAAGATTGATAGCTTTGATAGTTATAAAGAAAATCTTAAAAGAGGAGAAAATAGAGAAATATCTATTGGCTTCTTTAAGGGTGATGTGACAAAAGATGAAGTTATCTATAATCATGGAGTAAGTACAGCAAGTCATGATTTCGTAGGAATCATAGATTCTTTTGATGAGAAAACAGGTCTC
>JAEEGJ010030159.1_pt1 | contig 10622 bp, 10 predicted proteins | sample 8958761 | NCBI WGS metagenome assembly JAEEGJ01 (sample SAMN16246546, study PRJNA631951) | gut metagenome | biome: gut microbiome; feature: rumen; material: RS-attached | host: Bos | place: Iran: Karaj | collected 2018-10
CTCCGGTGCTACCATCATAGAGCCTTCATTTTTTGCTGAAGGATGGAAGAGACATCTCGGAGCAAATATCAAGAAAGCTGTAAGCATTCCTGTGATCGCAGTCTGTAACGTCAAACACCCGCAGTTTGCAGAGAAGTTGCTTGAAGAAGGAGATTTCGACTTCATCGGAATAGCAAGAGGTCATCTTGCAGACCCGGATTTCGTGGCAAAGGCAAAGGCCGGAAGAGAAGATCTCATCAGAAAGTGTCTGGGATGTATGGAATGCTTCCGCATCCTGAATGATGGTCTGCCCCTCGGATGCACTCTGAACCCCGTGCTCGGAAGAGAGTTTGAATGGGGAGATGAGAAGCTCGTTAAGAATGGGTGCGGAAGGACCGTTGCTGTCATAGGAGGAGGCCCTGCTGGTATGGAGGCTGCCCTTACGCTCGCCAAGAGGGGATTCAAGACAGTTCTGTTCGAAGCAACGGACAAACTTGGCGGAACCGCAAACCTGGCCGCAATACCCCCTCATAAAGAGATGCTGAATGAGTTCGTAGATACAATGGCTGCACAGATCAAGGAAGCCGGAGTCGAAGTAAGACTCAATACTCCTGCTACTCTTGAAGCAATAAAGGAGACCGGTGCCGAGGCAGTGTTCATGGCTGCAGGCGGAAAGGCTGTAAGACCGGGACTTCCAGGAATCGAAAAGGCTGTAACGGCTGAGGATCTGCTCGCAGGAAAGGCATCTGTATGCGGTCAGAACATAGCTGTCATCGGCGGCGGAGTAACAGGTCTCGAAACAGCAGAATGGCTTTCCAAAGACCACAAGGTCACTGTAATCGAAATGCTGGACAAGATAGGCGGCAACCTCTATCCGAGCGTTACGATGCATCTGGCTACGGAGATCATGAAGGCCGGCGGACTGATACTCAAGGGAAATGCTCTCGTATCCGTGGGAGACGGTTCCATAACTGTAAAGGATATGAGGACACAGAAAACAAAAGAGGTTACTGCAGATTCAGTAATTCTTGCAATGGGAGTTCGTCCGGAGCGCCCTCTTGAGGAAGAACTCAGAAAAGAATTCGGAGATGACCTTATACTCGTGGGAGATTCCGACAGGACCGGACAGATCTACGATGCACTCCATACCGCTCATGACAGAGCATTCGTATACTCTGCAAGATAAAAACGGCACAATAAAATAAAAGATCCCGAAGGGCTCGTCCCTGCGGGATCTTTTTCATATGATCATTTTGTATGACCCCTTATTTTCTTATAAACTTTTCGTCATCTCCCATGTCTTCGCTCACGAATCTCAAGGCAGTCATATGAAGATCATACTTGTCCCTAAGCTCCGCTATCTTCTTCATCATGTCAGAGGCATGGTGAGCATCTATGGCAGCCTGATCCTTCCAGCTGTCTATCAGAAGCACGGTCTCGGGGTCATCCATCGGTATGAAATATCTGTATCCCCGATTTCCCTCTTCATTTCTTATAGCATCAGCTGTCCCTGTTGACTCCATCTCCTCTGCGAACCTTCTGGCCGCACCGTTTATCCCCGTATAATACAGATTTACTGTTATCATATCAATACAACACCTCCATAGCCTTGTAACATGCATCAAAACGTTCCTTTCCCCTGCTGTAGAACGCTGTCAGTTCAGGTCTCGGGAGAAACTTCTTCTTTATGGATATGAATCGTCTGACCTCTGAGAAATCAGAGAATATACCCGATCCGACTCCGGCTATCACGGCAGCTCCCATCGAGTTTGCATCTCCCGTCATGTTTTGGATCAAAGTTGGCATGCCGAACATATCCGCCAGCAGTTGCGCCCAGAAATCATTCTTCGCTCCTCCGCCTATAAGGGTGATCTCATGAATGTTACCCTTCTGATTCACTGCATCAAGATCCAGTGCTAGATTGTAGCTGATGCCTTCAAAAGTGCTCCTTACAATATCCTCCTTTGACGTCATCCCGGAAAGGCCTATGTATCCGCCTCTTACATCGGGATTCCATCTCGGAGCTCTTTCACCAAGGAGATGGGGAAGGAATATAACTCCCCCGGAACCGGGCTCAGCTTTCTCGGCGAGTTCCTGTATTAAAGAATGCACGTCTTCTCCCTTATTATCGGCAAGCATCTTTTCTCCCGTGAGCAAAGTCTTTCTGAACCAGTCATACGTTCCGCAGCAGTATTGCATGGTGGCATTAGGAGAGTACAGCCCCCTCACGGCATGCGCCCATGTGACGCTTCTCTTCAACTCATCGAATATCGGTTCTTCTTCGGTCGAAGCCACCCATGCGGAGGTCCCCATACAGAGATATGCACTTCCTGGACTTACGCTTCCGGCACCCACGTTTGCAGCCACTCCGTCTCCCGCTCCCATGATCACCTTCGTGATCTCTGAAAGACTGCATTCAACTGCCGCAGCACTCCTTACAGTCCCTACAACGCTGTCTGAGGGGACAATCACCGGTAGCTTTGATATCTCTATGCCCGCAGCGTCAAGCACCTCCTGTGACCACCTGAGGCCTCTTAAGTCAAAGGCGCAGACTCCATTAGCATCAGAGGGATCCGTGACGAATCTTCCCGTCAGTTTCATTACTATGAAGTCCTTGGCGTTCAGAAAAGCTCGCGTCCTTTCATATATCTCCGGCTGATGTCTTTTGACCCACATCGCCTTCTGTATGCTATAGGAAGGCGTGTTCCTGTGTCCTGTGAGGTTATAGAAAGCATCGTCGTCTATCTTCTTTCTGATAAGTTCGACCTCTTCTCCTGATCGCTGATCAGCCCATATAATGGACCTTCTTAACGGAACCCCGTTATCATCCACCGGAAGGCATCCCATCATCTGCCCGCTGAAAGAGACCGCCTCTATCTCTCTGGGATCTATACCGCTCCCGGATATCAGCGTTGCAGTGGACCTGCAAAAAGCCTTCCACCAGTCATTCCCGTCCTGCTCTGCAAAGAGCGGACCTTCCTGGTAAAGAGGGTATGTCTCAAGACAGCTTGCAACAGCAGTCCCTTCTTCTGTAAACAGCGTTGCCTTGTCTCCGCTGGTACCTATATCATGTGCCAATAGATATCTCATTACAGGTATCTCCTCGTTCCCTTTTCAAATCTTATTAATGAGCTTTAAGCTCTTCTATTATCTTTATTCCGCTTGAAGTACCTATCCTTTCGGCTCCTGCGGCAATCATCTCGAGAGCAGTCTTAAGATCTCTTATCCCTCCTGCAGCCTTGACCTTGACCCTGTCTCCGACCGTTTCCTTCATAAGTCTGACATCTTCCACTGTAGCTCCGGATGTGCCGAATCCCGTGCTGGTCTTTATGAAATCAGGCTTGACTTCTCTCGCGATCTCCGCTGCAGCCCTGATTTCTTCCTTTGTCAGATAACAGTTCTCGAAGATCACCTTGCAGACTACTTCTTTTTCTCTGCAGACTGCAGTAATTGCCTCCATCTCTTTTCTGATATAGTCCGTATTCCCCTCCTTCAGTTTTCCCACGTTGAGGACATAGTCTATCTCATCCGCTCCGTCTAGGATAGCCTGTTTTGTTTCTGCCACCTTACTCTCAATATCTGTCTGGCCAAGTGGAAATGCGATCGCAGCTCCTACATGAACATCCGATCCTTTCAGTATGCTCTTACAGAACGAGACCGGGTATGGATTGATAGCGACCATGGCAAACCCATATTCAAGGGCCTCATTGCACAGTTTTAAGAAATCCTCCTCCATGGCATAAGCTTTCAGATTTGTATGATCGATCATGCCAGCCAACGTTTTTACTGATATCCCTTCCTTCATATAATTCTTCCTTCCTCCACGGACCAAACAGGCCGCAATCTTTCACTTTTTTTATAGTCCTTAAATGTATTCAGCCTATACGACATAAGTTGTATAGTATCGATTTGTCCATATATCTGGAAGATCCCGATATTTCATGATTCAACATAGGTATTCACTTCTCAACACCCGGAATCATGTATTTTAAGCGGGTCCCTATATTCTCTTATAAAGTACTCCTTTTATACTATAACATGGAAGATTGTCAGTAAAAATGACAACCATCTCCGTCTACACAATTATCTGTCTTTTAAAATATGATTTCCAAAATAACTAATAGTATTATCAGATATGAAAAGACCCTAAAACTTTGAATTTCAGGGTCTTTGCTGTTCTTATTATCTCTTTGAGAACTGTGGAGCACGTCTTGCTTTCTTGAGACCGTACTAGCCGGACTTTTTGCCCGAAGTCCTTGTATATACTAGGTTCTTGATTCTCGGCATCCTCAGTTCCCTCAGTCATTAACTAATGAAGAGATCCTGTTGTACTCGCCTGCAGCACCAGTCCCCGTCCAGATACGCGCTCTTGTAATAGCTTTCAAAGAGCATTGTGCCCACGGCAGTCTTGCCCACGCAGGGAGATTCGCTGATAAGGATCAGCTTCTACACCGCTTTCCTTTGCCGAAAATCTGAACAGCGGATCTCCGTTTTCTTCCGTTCCATACTGCACCATGCCGCCCCTTTCCATGGCTCGGGCGGAGGCAATGTTCTCTTTGGCACAGCCGCCGTGTACGCCGGGAAGCGCATAGTCCTCCGCGGCGATCCGGAGCAGTTCCTTTACGCACTGCGTCCCGTATCCCCGGTTTCTGTATTCTTCATCCAACAGAATAAAGATCTCCGGCTCTGCCGGATCACGGCCTCCGTCCAGTCCGCACCAACCCATAATGGTTCCGGGACGCTCCTTCCCGCATACCGCGAGGCAGAGGTGGCGGATACTGCCTTTCGTATTCTTTTCGTAATTCCCGCGCATATAGGCAATCGCTTCGCGAGCCTTCGTATCAGACAGCGGATGATGATCAGCCGGCCAGGTCCGGGAGACTTCCGCCAAATCGTCTTCTGTGACGAAATGAAGGATCAAGTTTTCTGCCTGAAAATCCTGATAATCCATAATAATCCTCTGGTATTTGTATCCGTCCGGAATCCTGATATAAGCCCTGATATGCTCATCTTTCGGGCGCTCGACAAGCTCAGATACGTTATTCACATTCCCCTCCGCAGCGAGGATCATATCTCCCCGGTTTTCAAGGACAATGCCAATATGATCATGTTCCTTGTTTTCAAAAACCCGGTCATAAAGAACGATGTCGCCGGCTTCAGGAACAAAGCCTTCTTCTCCTTTGTGATACCCTATCTTAACATCGCCCTGTGCAAGTTCCTCCCAGGCGATACAACCGGCCAGATGGCAAGTTTTACATGCATCCGGTCTGATGGGGATCTCAAATCCCGCTTCCCGGCAGCAATAATATACAAATGCCGCACACCATAAACCGTCGGCTTCTCTTAGCGTCCACTTCGGGAAAAACCGAATGATCGGCTCGAGATTTGATTCCTTCCCCTCAATATAACCATGAAAAGGGGTTTGAGCCGCTTTCTTCGCAACCTCCGCCAGGTATTTTCTTGTTGCCTTCTCCATGATAATCCTGCCCCGAATAATACAATAACTTTGGACGTATTTGCCCTAAGTTCGAGGTCAATATACCATTGCCTCCTGACAATTTCAACAGAAAGCGCTCTCTCATCGGCATGAAAAAACCCCCGGAAGCTTTTCGCTTCCAGGGGTATGATGTTTCGAAACTTCGATCAGCGCTTGGAGAACTGAGGCGCACGTCTTGCTGCCTTCAGACCGTACTTCTTTCTCTCCTTCATACGAGGATCTCTGGTAAGGAAACCCTCTTTCTTCAGGATGGGTCTGTAATCAGCGTCTGCCTCCAGAAGTGCTCTGGAGATGCCGTGACGGATTGCGCCTGCCTGGCCGGTAAGACCACCGCCCTTAACGGTATCGATGATGTCAAACTTGCCAAGGGTATCGGTAGCAACCAGGGGCTGACGGATAACGGTCTTCAGAGTCTCCATGCCGAAGTACTCCTCAACGTCTCTCTTGTTAACCGTGATCTGGCCCTTACCGGGTACAAGGTATACTCTGGCAACGGAGGTCTTTCTTCTGCCGGTGCCGTAAAACTTCTCAGATGCTTTAGCCATTTATACTATCCTCCCTTAGAATGTAAGCACTTCGGGCTTCTGAGCAGCATGCTCATGCTCAGCACCCGCATATACGTGCAGCTTGGTGAACATTTGTCTTCCTAAGGGTCCCTTGGGGAGCATACCCTTGACTGCAAGCTCTACTACCTCGCAGGGATTCTTGGCGAGCTTTTCTCTCAGGGTCTCCTCTTTCATTCCTCCCACATAATCGGAGTGATGATGGTAAACCTTCTGGTCCAGCTTCTTACCGGTAACCTTTACCTTGGAAGCATTCAGGATGATTACATAATCGCCGGTGTCCAGGTTGGGGGTGAAGATCGGCTTGTTCTTGCCTCTCAGCACCTTGGCAACCTCAGATGCCAGACGACCAAGGGTCATATCAGTTGCATCGACAACATACCACTTTTTCTCAATGTTGGATGCGCTGGGCATATAAGTTTTCATGTTATTCTCCAATCCGAAGCGTATACCAGAGGGCTCGCTTACACCGCTGCAAGCTTGCCATGCAAAAAGCGCCGCTTCACGCGCCTCATGCACAGGGGCAAATGATCAGGTCCGCTGCGGATGTCCGGGCCACAGCTTTTCGCCTGAAGAGGTATCTCATCGGGGCTACGACAAAATATCTCCCATGCCGCCACAATTGAAGATTCTACAATAAGAATCCGTCTTCGTCAAGGTTTTTTCCGTATTTCTCTCGTGTTTTTTCAGGTTTCCGCGCAAATTTCACACGGAGGATCCGGATTCCTTCTCTCGCCCTCGTCCGGAGGGGTTTGTCCGGCTTCCTCCTCATATTCGTACCCCATCAGGAAAAGTCCCTGCGGGGGCAGCGTCGGTCCCGCATTTCTGCGATCCAGACTCCCCAGGATTGCCGGAATATCCGAAGCTTTTTTGCGTCCGTAGCCGACATCCAGCAAGGTCCCGGCCAGAATGCGGACCATGTTGTACAGAAACCCGTTGCCGCACACGCGGATAATGATCTCGCGCGCGGGATCACAGGCCTGCTCTGCTTCGTCTGCACGAAGTCGCACCTGCGGGAACACGTCCGGTAAAGGCCGGTCCTCCACCTCCACAGCGTAGATCGTGCGCACCGTGGTCTGGGTCTGGGCTCCCGCCGCACACAGCGCCGCAAAATCGTGCTCTCCGACAAAAAACGCGGCTGCCTCCCGCATGGCAGGGACATCCACCGCATGATAGGTATAGTGGCTGTAAAGCCGCTGCGTGGGAACCGGCATGCCGGCGCTCACGATCCTGTATTCGTAGGTCTTGCGACAGTTCTGACGCCTCGGGTGCCAGTCCGCGGGGACCTCCTCCGAGCGCATCACCCGGATATCCGCGGGAAGCGCGGAATTGAGCGCATAGCTGATCTTGTCCGGAGGGATGCGGGTCTGGGTGTCAAAAACCGCCACATTCCCATAGGCATGCACGCCCGCGTCCGTGCGGCTCGCGCCGATCACCTCCGCCTCTTCTCCGAGTACCTGCGTGATCGCCCGGGCGAGCTCCGCCTCGATGGTATTCCCATTTTGCTGCACCTGCCACCCGTGATAGGCCGTTCCGTCATAGGCAACCCGCAGCCGGATTCTTTTTCCCATATGCTTTTTGCCTCTCCGGAGCCACTAAAGGCCGCAAACTCATCCAACCGGGCGCCCACAGATCCGTAAGCAGCCACAACCAAACCTGCATCAGAGCGTGAACAGCAGCTCTCCCATCAGGGCCCAGCGCCCCAGAAAGATCGAAACGACCATATAAAGCAGCAGCACCGCATACGCGATATAATCCCGCTTCTGATAGACGAGGGGCTTCATCTTGGTCCGTCCGTCGCCGCCACGATAGCATCTGGCCTCCATGGCCATCGCAAGGTCATTGGCCCTGCGGAAGGCCGAGATGAAAAGCGGCACCAGGAGCGGCACCATCGCCTTCGCCTTCCGGATCAGACCGCCGGATTCAAAATCCGCGCCCCGCGCAAGCTGTGCCTTCATGATCTTGTCGGTCTCTTCCAGCAAGATCGGTATAAAGCGGAGGGCGATGCTCATCATCATCGCGATCTCATGGACCGGAACCCGGACCACACGCAGGCAGCGCAGGCCCTTTTCCAGACCGTCCGTCAGATGGTTGGGGGTGGTGGTCAGCGTCATGATCGACGCACCGATGATCAGCATGCAGAGCCGCAGTGCCATCGTGGCCGCCAGCTTCAGGCCCTCCACCGTGATCGTCAGCTTCCAGATCTGCAAAAGCGGCGTGCCTCTGGTCAGGAAGAGATTGAAGGCCACGGTGATCATCAGCAGCATGAGGATACTCTTCATTCCCTTGACCATGAACCGGAAAGGCACATGGCTCAGCTTCACGCAGAAGATCAGGAACAAAAGCGCGACCGCGTACCCTGCCGGATTCTTAAAAAGAAACAGCGAGATCAGGTACAGGATGGTTCCCAGGAGCTTTACCCGCGGATCCATCCGATGCAGCACACTGTCCGTCTGATAATATTGTCCAATGGTTATCTCTCGAATCATAATTATCCCAACATTGCCGGAAGGCGCATCATTCCCCTTCAGGCAATCTGTCCGTTCTTATCGGAAGGCCGCCATGATCGAATCGGCTGCCTCCTCCACGGTCGTCGCGTTCTCATCCACCGCGAATCCCGCTTTTTTCAGATCATGCATGATATAGGTCACCCCGGGAGCGGCCAGGCCGATCTCCTCGAGCTCTTCCACATGGGAAAAGACTTCTCTCGGAGTGCCGTCGTAGGCAACCTCCCCGTGATCCATGACGATGATCCGGTCCACGTACTCCGCCACATCGTCCATGGAATGCGACACCAGCAGGATCGTCATGCCGGTCTCGCTCTGGAGATTTTTCACGGTCGTAAGGATCTCATCGCGCCCCTTGGGATCCAGTCCGGCGGTCGGCTCATCCAGGATCAGCACATCCGGCTTCATGGCGAGCACGCCGGCAATCGCCGCACGGCGCTTCTGGCCGCCCGAAAGCTCGAAGGGCGACGCATAGAAAAGCTCCTCCGGAAAGCCCACTTTCCGCAGGGCATCAAAAGCGCGCAGCTCGACCTCTTTTTTCTCGAGGCCCAGATTCTTCGGTCCAAAGCATACATCGGAAAAGACATCGGTCTCAAAAAGCTGGTGCTCCGGATATTGGAACACGAGACCGACATGTCCGCGCAGATCCTTCAGTTTATAGTCCTTGTCGTAAATGTCCTGTCCGTTGTAATAAATGGTACCGGACGTCGCTTTCATCAGACCGTTCAGATGCTGCATCAGGGTCGACTTGCCCGAGCCGGTATGCCCGATGACACCGATGAACTGGCCGTCCGGGATCTGAAGATTGATATCCTTCAGCGCGTGGATCGACTGCTCGGTATCCTGCCCGTATATGTAATTCACATGATCGACAATGATTGCCATGTTCGTCCCTTCGTGAAGAAAAATCAGTGCCGCAGCTTTTGCAGCGCCTCCACCAGTTCCTTCCGGCGAAGGATCCCGTCCGGAAGCGGCAGTCCGCGCTTTTTCAGCTCATGCGCCAGAAGTGTGGTCTGCGGTACATCCAGGCGCAGCTCCTGCAGGCGTTCCACCTGCGAGAAGACCTCCACCGGTGTCCCTTCCATCACAACCTGTCCCTTGTCCATGACAAAGATGCGATCCGCATCGATCACTTCTTCCATATAGTGGGTGATGAGGATGATCGTGATCCCCTCCACCTGATTGAGTCCGCGCGCCGCGCGAATGACTTCCTTGCGGCCGTTCGGATCCAGCATGGCCGTCGGCTCGTCGAGCACGATGCATTTCGGGTGCATCGCCAGGACACCCGCGATCGACACGCGCTGCTTCTGCCCGCCCGAGAGACGGTTGGGGGAATGCTTGCGATAATCGTACATCCCTACCGCGCGGAGGCTCTCCTCCACACGCTCCCAGATCTCCTTCGTAGGGACGCCGAGATTCTCCGGGCCGAAGCCCACATCCTCCTCGACCACCTGTCCGATGATCTGGTTATCCGGGTTCTGGAAGACCATGCCGGCCGTCTGACGCACATCCCAGAGATTCTTCTCGTCCTGTGTGTCCTTGCCGTCCACCCAGACGGTTCCTTCCGCGGGGAACAGGATCGCGTTCATATGCTTGGCAAGCGTGGACTTGCCGGAGCCGTTATGGCCCAGGATCGCGACAAAGTCTCCCTGCTTCACGTTCAGATCCACATGGTCGACCGCCGTGGTGATCCCATCCACATTGCCCTCTTCATCGCGGCGGATATATTCATATACGAGATCTTTCGTTCGAATGATGTTCATGTTTCCACACATCCGTGCTTTCTATCAATCATCCTCAGCAAAGTACCAAGGTGGGTACCCGTAACTTGGATAGCGGTTTCCATTATACGAAAAAAGCAAATAAATCGCAACATCTTCCCGCTTTTGTGCTATTCTATGAACATGGATAGAGATAAACTGATAAAATCACTGGTTACGATCACCGCCGTGATGGTTTTCGTGGCCATTGCCTCCTTCATAAGGCGGCAATCCGAATACACACTGGCGGATTATGCAGCGGATCATCCCGAGGTGGCCTATGCCACCACGGAGGCTTCCGGGGACGAAGATCAGA
>JAEEGJ010030165.1_pt1 | contig 10619 bp, 8 predicted proteins | sample 8958761 | NCBI WGS metagenome assembly JAEEGJ01 (sample SAMN16246546, study PRJNA631951) | gut metagenome | biome: gut microbiome; feature: rumen; material: RS-attached | host: Bos | place: Iran: Karaj | collected 2018-10
TTGCGAAAATGCCGATATGTCCCGTTTTCGAGAACTTGCCGATTTCTTCGGCGGTCGGCCGGACAATGCCAAGCACGCGGCGGTCCGGGAACTCGACCGGGAGCACCTGCTGCTGGATGCTGCGGAGAGCCTTTGCCGAAGCGGTATTACAGGCGAGAATCACCAGCGGGCACCCGCGGCGGAACAGTTCGCGCACCGACTGGAGCGTGTAGCGGTAAATCGTTTCGAAACTGCGGGAGCCGTACGGCGCACGCGCATTATCCCCCAAATACAGGTAATCGTACTGCGGGAGCGTGTGGCGGAGCTTCTGCAAAATGGTCAATCCGCCAAAGCCGGAATCAAAGACGCCTATCATACACTTCTTCCATCTTGCCGCGGACGTACGGGAGCAGTTCATGGCGCGGGTCCATTTCGTCGCCACCATGCGTTTTCTTGAATTCAACCGTATCTATCGGTTCAAGAATTTTCATGTTGACCGGGTGGTGCTTGGAATCCTTGCGGTGTTCCCAAAGCAGGTCGGAACCTTTTGTAACAATAGGCAAAATGATAGCATTCGCATCGACAGCCAGCCTAAAGCAACCGCTCTTGAAAGCGACCATGCCATCGCGCTTGCTGCGAGTGCCTTCCGGGAAAATGAAAAGCCTAAGCATCTTGCCCGACTGGACCGCCTTCTGGATGGTTGCCGCACCGCCGCCTTTTTCCCTATCGATAAAGACACAACCCAGCTTGTGCATCCAGAAGTTCAGAATCGGGATGCGCTGCAACTGCGTCTTGGCAATGAATCCCACGGTACGCTGCAACGCGAGGAACGCCAGCGGAATATCCAAGTACGAACGGTGATTGCCCATGACAAACACAGGGCGGGTCCAATCGACTTTTGCAAGCTGTGCTTGGTCTTCAATCGTCAAATCGACACGCAAGACCTTCATGCAGAACCGGGAAAAGTACTGCACCTTTTCTTCAATCCAAGAATCCAAGTCTTTGCGATGGAACATATAGACAAAGGCAATTTTTACAATATACCGGAGCATAAAGAAAAAGATTCTCGCCACGGCGTATATTCTAAATAACATAACTGGCATATTTATATCGACCTTTGAAGTTTCCCTGGGCAAAAAGCGAGACCGTTTGAATTTCGCAAGGCGCCCTTTCCAATACCTATGTTTGCAATATAGTAAAACCAAAAAAGATTCTGCCCGCGTGACCCCGACATAGAACAATCTACGCTCTTCATCCAGCTGTTTTTTACGCTGCGCACGGCTCCCCGAGCAAGAACCCGGCGTAAGTCCCTCGGACATTCCCGCATAATAGACCACCGCATACTGGAGCCCCTTGGACGCATGGACCGTCTCGACGTGGATTCCGTCTTCGAGGACTTCACCGCCGTTTATGTCGCCAACAGCTTCTGCGCCGACCACGACAGAACCGTCCACCACATCCCCCGCAATCGGGAGGCGGGCATCGCGAAGAGCCTCCTCGTAATAAAGCCGCTGACGGTTGTAACGGACGAGAATAGCAAAATTTTTCCATTGCAAGTCATAACTTTCGCGAAGCAACTTGATGGATTCGATAATTTTCTGCATTTCCTCGACCGGGTCTTCGCTCACCCAAATTTCAGGTTCCCGGTTTTCCTTGAAAATAAGCGAACCGCCCGAACCGTTCATGTTGCCGGCACGCAAAACTTTCCGCAAGTGGATGGGCTTGTTTTCGAAAATGCGGTTCGAAAAATGCAATATGTTTGCGACCGAACGGTAATTCCATTCCAAACGGATAAGCGAACTCTCCTTGAAGTCATCGCGGAAGCGGTTGATGTTCCCGATGTCAGCACCGCGAAACCCGTAAATGGCCTGGTCATCATCGCCCACGACAAAAAGCGACTTGCGTTCGCCTAAGAGTGCTTTGACAAGCCTGTACTGAGACGGATTGATGTCCTGGTATTCATCGACGAGAATTTCCGTCCATTGGTTTTGAAAAAACATCCGAGCGTCCTCGTGATTTTCGAGCAAATGAATTGCCTGGTAGATAAGATCTTCGAAAACGACTTGTCCGGATTCCAGAACGCGATTACGCAAGGGTTCTAGCTTTTTCAGGAGTTTTGCAGGATGCGCATCCGAAAATAGTTCTTCTCGCGAGAAGCGGAACTTGCGCCCGCCCACTTTTGCTAGTTCCTGCATAAACGACTTGTCCGCCGATTCCGTCGGCACCGGCATTTTCTTGAAGCCGACAAGTTCGTATGCAGGGCAAGAGCTGTAAGCCTCCGCTGTCATCCCCGATTTAGTCGGGGATCTCCATCCCGTATCTTGTTTAACAGGCACTTTCGACTTGAGGATAAACAGCGCAAGCGAGTGAAACGTACAAAGTCTCACTCCCGCATCGGGGAACAGCTTTTGCACGCGTTCCCGCATTTCGGCAGCAGCCTTTGCCGTAAACGTGAGCGCCAAAATTTTCTCAGGCTCGACACCCGACATAATCCGGTACTGAATCCGTTTGGTCAATACCGAGGTCTTTCCCGAGCCCGCCCCCGCCAAGATTAAAAGCTGTCCGTTCTTTTCGTGATCGTGCAACACCGCCGCACGCTGGTCGGAATTCAACCCCTTCAAAAGATTTTCTACATCCATGTTTTTTTGCGCCCCTTAAGCGCGAGGTTCATATAGCAAACGGATATAGATAACGGATATAAGAAATTATGGATCCTATCGCGTCGGCCTTACGGCCTTGTTCCAGGATGACCATTTGTTTGTTCTGGCGTTGGCTTCTGCCCCATCAAAAACACAACAGCTCCGAACAAGCTCAATATCAAACTTACAAAATAGGCGAGCAACTGAATCACGACCGATTCAAGTCCTGGCACGCCAGCACGCGCAAAAAGCGACTGCGCCAAAAATTCACGCGGACCGAACCCGCCAATCGAAATCGGAAGCGCACTCACAATCGCGACAAGCGGAATGTAATAGAAGTACCACGACATCGAGAGGTTCACGCCCACGGCAATTCCGCAGAAGAAATGCACAAAAATTCGAAGCGACTGCGTCACCATCGAAAGGCAGATAATGTTTATCCAAAGCTTTTTCGAGCGGAACTTCTGGAAACGCTCAAACATGCGAAGCAAACGCGTCTCAATTTTTTCAGGCAAAATTTTTGCTGCGAGGTCACAAAAGAACTTGCCTATGCGACGGCTCAAAAGCCCGGCAAACATCACACAGAAGCCCAAGAAGATCCAAACAGACGGCCATATAAACGCTCGCTGTTCGGCATCATGCACAAAAAACAGCGCACCGACCGCAAGAGCAAACAACGTAATGAAGAAAAGCCCAAACAAGCGGTCGAATACCGTCGCCGTAAAGCCTGCGCCAACCGTATCCTGCCCGCCCTGCATGCGGATATCATAGACCTTTTTGACATCGCCGCCGACGTTCCCCGGCATGAAATTGTTAAAGAACAGTCCCACATGATAAAGCTTGAGGAGTTTGCCGTACTTCATGCGGACGCCCTGTTTTTCAAGCAAAAGTTTCCACTGGAAGCAAGCCGTAAAGTTCGAGACCGCAAGGCAGAGCAACGCAAGGAAAAGCGGAATTACGCTATTTTTCTTGAACAGGTTATAGAGGTCGCCGACATCCCATTCCGGGTCATTCACAATGTTACAATAAACAAAGTAAGCGGGAACAATCGTCACCACCAACTTTAAGCAAAAAATGATTAAGGACTTTAACTTCGGATTCATCTTCATTTTCGTACGCTCCCCTCAACCGTACGTTGCAACAGCTCTAGCGTTTCGCATGCAGACTTTTCCCAACTGAACGATTCGGCATAGCGTTTGGCATTACGACCGAGATTCGTCCGCAGTTCTGCATCGCCATAAACTTTTTCCATCGCAGAGGCACACGCGGCAGCATCGCCCGATGGGAACAGGATTCCGGTTTCGCCATCACGAACGCTATCGCGCAGTCCCGGCACATCGGAAGCAATCGTCGTCTTGCAAAGCTGAGCAGCTTCCATCACGGTAAGACCCCAGCCTTCCTTGTAGCTCGTCTGCAACAGCGCAAGCGAAGACGAAAGTAGTTCGTACTTGCGAGCCGCCGAAACATACCCCGTCAATTCCACCTTGCCATCCAGGCCGTGCGATTTAATCCACGTCGGGAGCTTTTTCAAAAGCGGACCATCGCCAACGACCAAAAGTTTGACTTCCGGATGCGACTTCGAGAATTTTTCAAACGCTTCCAGCGCCGTCCAAATGCCCTTATAGCGATGCACTCGCGAAAGCCAAATGAAATAAGGGTTCGTGGCACTCGTCGCGAGGTTCGCAGCGTTTTCGTTAGAATCCGCGCACTCCACAACTTTAGGCTTTTCGGACCCGTTGTAAATCACGGAAATCCGGCTTTCATCTACACCGATTTCGGCAAGTTCTTTCTTGGTGCTCGGGCTTACGACGACAAACGGCTGCGTGCGGTAAAAGAACGGGATAATCCGCTCAAAGAACCAAACGCCAAACGCTACCGGGAAAAAGGCCTCCGCAAAAATCGACTTGCGCCACAAGTGGTGCATCTGCACCAAAAGCGGTTTGCGAACGAACCAATGCGCAAAGACCGGCAACTTGTTCAAATCTTCAACGACAACATCAAAGTTGAATTCGCGGTCAAGCTTTTTCAAGTTCAATGCAACCGTGAATTGGAACATCAAATCGCCACCCTTGCGGATGACCTGAATTCCATCGACAACCTCGCGCTCCTTGGCTCCCGAAAAAGCCGTCGTAAACAGGACCACTTCGTGTCCCATCTCTACAATCCTCGAGAAAATGCGATGCAAATGCTTTTCGGCGCCGCCGGCAGCCGGATGCATGCGATCCCGATAATTTACGACGAGAATTTTCAAGCAATCACCTAAGGTTTACGCCCGATAACGCCAATGCAAAGTTGTGTGTAATGCATCACCGGCACGGACTGGAGCGAGTCCAAAATTTTATCCTTAAACTTCTGATAAGCGGTTCCGTCAAGCGGATACTTCGGGAGTTCAACACCGAACTTGAAGCCGAGTTCACGAAGAATTCGATAGAAAAGGTTCGGGCGCATCCAGTCGCCATACTGGTAAACGCATTCAAAGCCCGCATCGCGCATGAGTTGCTTGAGTTGTCCCATCGTAAACTGCTTTTCCCAACCCGCAAACCACTTGTCCATCGCAATCAAGATATGCTTGATAATCGTATATGGATGAACCGTCTGCGGCACGTCGCAAAGGCAGCAACCGCCATGCTTTACAATGCGGAAGTTCTCCTGCAAAAGCGGGAGCGAATCCTTGAAATGTTCGGCCAAGCCCTGATGGAAAACCAAGTCAAAAGTGTTGTCCGGGAACGGCGACTTGAAAGCGTCACCACGCACCAGGTGCAAATTCGTGAGCCCTTCGCTCTCGCGGAGCGAATTGACAATTTTCAAGCTGTTGTCGGCAAAATCGAGCACATAGACATCTGCGCCCAAACGAGCGAGTTCGGCACTGTCGCGGCCGGTACCTGCACCGACTTCGAGCACCTTCAAGCCTTCGAGCTTAAAATTCTTCTTGATAGCTTCTATAATAGACGGCGAAGACGGATAGACCTTGTCCATGTCGTTCTTACGCTGCCAAAAACGGTTCCATACGGATTGATCAGGCTCTTTTATTGACATAACGGGGAAAATATACGAAAAAATGAGAGTAGAAACATTCCAAAATGAAACACCAATAGCCAAGAACGACAAAACGAAACAACAACCTTTACATTTCCCTCCTACTTTCCACACTCCAACGCCGGCCTAGTTGTCACGTTTTGAAAAATTTGTTATATTTTTACGACAGTTTTTGCAAAATTTCAACAATAATTTGAGGTTAAACTTGATTTAAAACACGTAAAAAGGCTATTTAACGTCCTATTTGTAAAAAATTTGGAAAATTTTACACAATTGGCACGCAACTTGCTTTAAAAAAGCGATATTATAAGGGCAAGGTTTTTAAAATGCATATTGATTCTACCGATACCACTCTCAAAAGATACTTAGAAGACATCCGTCGTACCGCACCCCTATCCCGCGAAGAAGAACAGATTCTTTTCCAGAAAGCAAAAGAAGGCGACAAAATCGCCCGTAAAAAGCTGATTTCTGCAAACATGCGTTTTGTGCTCAAGGTCGCTATTCAATACCGTGGTTGCCCGATTCCGCTGCCGGACCTGGTCAGCGAAGGCGCTATGGGACTTGTCCGCGCAATCGAATCTTTCGAACACACCCGTGGACTTAAATTCATCAGCTATGGCGTCTGGTGGATCAAGGCTTATATTACTCGTGCTATTAACGAACAGGGCAACCTCATCCGCTTGCCGGCAAACCAGCACCTCCGCGTGCGCAAGGCTTTGCACGAGCAGTCCCGCGGTAAGGAAATCAACGAAGAAATCCGCGAACTCATCCAGATTGGTCAGCGTGGCGTTTCGTTCGACAGCCCGCTCAAGGCAGATTCCAAGGCCACTTACGCCGAAGTCCTCCCGGATAGTGGCGCATCGAATCCAGAAGCCGACTCCGAAATCCAGAGCGTCGAAGCTCTCGCTCGCGACCTCATGGAACAGCTCCCGGAACGCGAAGCCAAGGTCATCACCGGCATTTTCGGCATCAACCAGGAAGCTCCGCAGACTTTGCGCGAAGTGGGCGAATCCATGAACATCTCCCACGAACGTGTACGTCAGCTGCGCGACCAGGCTCTCCGCCGCATCCGCAAGTACAATAGCAAGGACTTCTTGCAAGAAAAGAAAGACGCGTTCTTGGCTGCGATTAATAAGTAGCAAGCCGAGAGTTGCGACCATGTTTACATGGTCATAACCGAGGCGAAGCACTTATGTATGCGAAGCATCAACAAATAGTCAAAAGTCAAAAATTAAACTTGTCATGCCCCGCACCGACGGGGCATCTCCTTTTTATAGCAAAAGCTTTACTGGCAGGCGTTCAACACGTCGGTCACGATGCTGTCCATGAAAATCCAGCCACGTCCGACGAGTTTCAAGACGCCATTTTCGACCGTCGCAAAGCCTTTTTCCACCCACGGTTCATAGCCTTCAGGCGAAATAATGGCACCTTCAGCCGCGAGTTTATTCAAGTCAAGCCCGGAACGTTGCCGCAGCGAAAGCCAAACCCGCTCCGTCAGCACATCATCCTTGTCTAAATCGTCGTATGTCAGCAATGCGTCTGGCGAGCCCGCATTTACGTAATCGCGCCAGCGCGGATACACCTCCGGCGCACAAAAACGGCGACCGTCAAAATAGCTATGCGCACCCGGCCCAAAGCCAATGTACTCGCCGCGATTCCAATAGTTCATATTGTGCAGGCTTTCATCACCCGGCTTTGCAAAATTCGAGACCTCGTAACGCAGAAAACCTTTTTTCTCCAGAATCTCGACGCCACCAAGATACATCGGCTCGTACAAGCTATCGTCAATTTTTTCTTCGCCACGAGATACACGACCACCCAAAAGCGTCCTCTCGCCCACGTTCAAACCGTAAAAACTCAAATGCCCCAGCGGAAAATCCGACAAGCGATCGACATCGCTCAAGAAAGAATCCACCGACTGCCCCGGCAAATCGAACATCAAATCCGCCGAAACTTTCGCCTGCGAGAACGACGTTAACAAACGAAGCGCCTCAAAACCGCGTTCCACCGTATGCCTGCGCCCAATGCGGTTCAGCAGCTGTTGCGAAAACGTCTGAAGCCCAAGGCTAAAACGACGGACCCCAAGAAATAGCGCAGTCTCCACCGATTCTCCGGTACACGATTCTGGATTGAATTCCATCGAGACTTCGTCCAGTTCACGAACGCGAACGCCACACGCCTCGAGCACCGCAAAAATACGCTCAAGGCACGCTTCCGGCAAAATTGAAGGAGTCCCGCCACCCAGATAAAGCGTCCGCGCCTGCGAAAGCGCCCCCTTATGAATCTCGTCAAAAACATGAATTTCACGCTCCAACAAGCCCGCATACTCTTTAAACAGCCGAGCATTCGCGGGCATCACGCGAAAATCGCAATAATCGCAAATTTTCGCACAAAACGGAACGTGAATATAAATACCGAACATAAGACCTTCTCAAAAAATATAACTTTTTCCATCTGCAGAAAAAATTTTTCACTTTTTTCAGACATTTCCCTTTACAATCAAGAAGTTTATTTCTATAATTGGGTCACCCCGCGGGAATAGCTCAGTTGGTAGAGCACGACCTTGCCAAGGTCGGGGTCGAGGGTCCGAGTCCCTTTTCCCGCTCTAAAAAAGAAAAACCACCTACCAAGGTGGTTTTCTTTTTTTTATGTCGTAATCTGGACGAGGACCCGAGAAGAGGGGCCGACTAAACAACGAGATGCACGAAGTGCGTACGAGTTGTTTAGGAACTCTCGCCCTATGGCGAGAGGCCCGTAAGGGTGAGGAGTCAGCCCGTGCCTTAGCACGGGAGACTGACGACGAATCACTAAATTCTTTCGTGGGCGTAGCCCGTGGGAAGAATTTAGGATTTATCGCCTAGTGATAAACCCGTAGGGCGGCGAGCCATCCGCGTAGCGGAATATGGCGAAGACGTCAATCCCGTTCCCGCTCACGTCATCCGTTCCAAAAAACTCATTATTTTGCCCCATCCCCTTTACAATCGAAAAGTTTATTTCTATATATGGGACACCCCGCGGGAATAGCTCAGTTGGTAGAGCACGACCTTGCCAAGGTCGGGGTCGAGGGTCCGAGTCCCTTTTCCCGCTCGAAAACAAAAGAAGACGCCTTAACGGCGTCTTCTTTTGTTTTTTAGTTTGAAGTTGGACCGGCCCCGAGAAGAGGGGCCGACTAAATTCTTCCGTGGGCGTAGCCCTTGGGAAGAATTTAGGATTTATCGCGTAGCGATAAACCCGTAGGGCGGCGAGCCATCCGCGTAGCGGAATATGGCGAAGACGTCAATCCCGTTCCCGCTCACGTCATTCCCGTTTAGAAAGAACCTCACCATCAATCAGTTCTTTCACTTTACACAATTTAAGCCAGGCGTTACGGGCTGGCGCCTGAAGCCCGTTAGAAGGGGTGATGGAAGCCCCGGCGACCAGCGTTTTGACGAATAAAGGAGATGCCCGCTCGGAGGCGGGCATGACACGTCACATTTTGCATTTGAAAGCCGGGGCTGCAATCAGGGGGAGACGCCCCCCCCCCATCTAATTTATTAGAACGCCATTTTGATTTTGAAATCCGCCATAATCGGGGTATCCGAAACGTCCATTTCGCTCAAAATAACTTCCTCATCTCCCAAAATAGTCATTGCGGAAGCCTGCACGCTAACATTCGGGGTAATCGCATACCTTAAACCGACATAAGGACGAACTGCGAAATCACCCGTATGACTCTCACCAACGTTTTCCCCGTCATAAGTAAACTTTCCAAGCCACATAAACGCATCCGCACCAATAAACGGAGTCAACGGAACGCCCAAATTAAAATCGGCCTCAGCACCGAAATTCAGTTTCAATGGAGATGATACCTTATCTTCACCGCTAGTATTCACAGTAAGGCCCAATTCCGCACCGAAATTAACGACACCCAAATTTTGAGAATACTGTGTACCAAAATTAAAAGACCATTCACTGCTAGCGCAGGTTTCGTAGTCTGTAGGCACTTGAACATTCAAGAACGCATTCAACATCGGCAAGAACTGGTAACGAGCCATAAACATAGGATTCGCAAGTCCGTTTACGTTGTTCTTAGTCAAATTCACAAAATACGGAAGAATCAAGCCCAGTTCAAAATTCGGCATGACCGTATAACGGGAGCCGATATAAGGCGTGAGCCACATGCGATCCCCCCGCTTGAAAAATTCGGTACCAACGGCCATTTCACCCTTGTGATCTTCAAGGACAGGGAATTTGTCCCAAGTTGCAAAAGATGCTGTTGCACAAAAAGCCGCAGCAAGACATAGTTTTTTCAACATATAAATCCTCCTTTTTATTGATTTAATTCTGTATTTTATCAAGGAATATACAAAACAAGCAAATTACAGAAAAAATGATTACCAATGTTTTTAAGTAAATTTTTTTGCTTTCAAATACAAAAAGCCCAGCTTAATTGCTAGGCTTTTTTATAATCAAAAATTTCAGTTTGTTCTATCGCTTATTACATGAGCGTTGCACAATTTGTGCTTTCGTCATATCACGATAATTTCATATCGCTCAGGCGAGTACTCTCGACCCGATCAAATTCCAGCTGGATTTCGGCGGAGGGTTCCTTGGTGCAAAGGCTAACAACAACAATCGTCACAAACGAAAGCACAAAGCCCGGCACGAGTTCGTAAATCTGGAAGATTTCAGCGGAGAATCCGGAGAGGTAGAATTTCCAGACAAACGTCGTAAGGCCGCCCACAAGCATACCGCTGATAGCGCCTGCGAGAGTCGTGCGCTTCCAGAAGAGGGCGAGCAGCATAATCGGGCCAAAGGTGGCACCGAAACCGCCCCAGGCAAAACTCACGAGGCTCATCACCACGTCGAGGAAGCTCTTGCCTTGCTTCACACCGTCAGCACTCGGAGCGCCCTGCATCGCGACAATCACAGCGACAAGCGTAATGAGCACGACAACGCCACGGCTCACCCACATCACTTCCTTGT
>JAEEGJ010030167.1_pt1 | contig 10619 bp, 10 predicted proteins | sample 8958761 | NCBI WGS metagenome assembly JAEEGJ01 (sample SAMN16246546, study PRJNA631951) | gut metagenome | biome: gut microbiome; feature: rumen; material: RS-attached | host: Bos | place: Iran: Karaj | collected 2018-10
CCCAATACGGATTGCCCGCCTCGCGAAGCATTGAAGTCTTCATCAGGCCATCTCCTTCAAGTGCTCGGACACCGTGTGCAAGGCAAGGAACAGTCTCTCCGGCATGCCGCAACCGACTTCGCAGATGAGCTTTCGGGCGATGGAGACGGGCTCCTTCTCGACAGGCACGCCGTCCTTGACGTACGCTTCGACGCGCTCGCCGTAGAGCCTGACGCGATCTTCGCTGTATCGGATTGCCGCGGCAACGGCATCGCGTCCGCGCAGGACGGAGCCTATTCCGTCGTAGTCGTGTCCGCAGACGAGGTTGTCGATCTTCTCGTCCGCGAGCCTGGCAAGAGTCCGGCGATAGGCGGCGAGATCGCGGTAGAAGGCGATGCCCTGGCAGACTGTGCCGTTCGCCTGCAGCGAGTCGCCGGAGAACGCGGTGCCGGTGAGCGTGTCGAGCCACACCAGGCAGTCGTCGTCGTGTCCGGGCGCGGCGATTGCGCGAAAGCGCCCCTCCAGCAGCTCCCCCTCCCCGATGACGAGGTCCGGCTCGACGCCCTTCAGATGCGACTGCGGAGGCGGCGAGTTCTCTGGGAAGCGCGTTCTGACGCGGACGGCGACCTTCACCGGGTCGCGCAGGGCGTCAGCAGACGAGCCGAGCGTCGCCACCTTCACTCCGTACCTTTCGTGAAGCGCGTGATGTCCGCCGATGTGGTCGCCGTGCACGTGCGTGCAGAGCAGCCAGTCAATGTCCGACGGTTTCATCCCGAGGTCTGCAAGCGCGGGAATCAGGAACCGCTCCGGCTCGATATGCGAAGAGTCCACAAGGAAGTTCCTTTCGCCGCGGACAAGCGCGATGCCCGTCCAGACAGGGCCGAACGGCACCTTCAGCAGATACGTTCCGTCCAGGACCTTCTCGAAGGCGGGACGCCTGGCGAAGACGCGCCGCGTGGCGATGTCGAGGTATTCCGTGTTCTCCCTAGACGTGTCCGCGTTCTCCGCGACAAGGACGCGCGCGTCGCGCGAGACGAAAATGTTGTGCCACGCGCCGGCGCGGACGTTGTAGAACTTGAGCGGTTCCATCCTGACCCGCTCCGCGTTTTCGCCGACGACCAGCGTCGCCTCGCCCGAAAGCAGCACAAACGTCTCGTCGGTGAGGTTGTGGCGTTCCAGCGCGACGATGCTGCGCTCGTCGAATCTCTCCGCGTAGTTGAGCGCGGCGACAGTCCACTTCGCGCCGCTCACGACGCGCGAATAGCCGTCGCCGTCGTACTCGAGAACGTCAAGCACATTTCGGTTCATGTCTTTCCCCCTGCTATTTCATCGGGTCGCCGACGCGATCGAGGGCGTAGAGCCTGAAGGTCACGATGAAGGCTGTGCACTGGTTGTTGAAGTTGCCGCGCGCGGCGACGGGGTCGCTGCGGTACTTGGACCACCTTGACTGCGCATGCGCCTCGCATTGCGCGCCGGGGGTGCGCAGGCAGCCGTTCAGCGAACCGACATCGGGGCCCGCCACGTCCTGTATCGCGTTGACCCAGATGAGACGCCCGACTTCGCGCCAGACTTTCTCGCCTGTGAGGTCCGCGAGGTCGAAGAGGTCCGGTATCGCCACGGTCGCGTAGGGGTCGATGCACTGGTGCTCGGCCGAGACGAGCGTACCGCCGCTGGTGTGGTAGCCGAAGCGCCCGAATTCGCTCTCCTTCGGATACAGCGCGTCGTAGGTGAACATCCACGAGCAGAAATAGGTCGCCACGCGCTCGGCGCAGTCGAGGTACTTTTTCTCGCCGGTCTGGCGGTAGAGTTCGAGGGCGGAGTAGATATATGGGAAAGAAGACTCCTTGTCGACGCAGTTGCAGTCGTCCGCGCCCGCCACGCAGCGGAACTTCCCCAAGTCCATTTCGAAGTAGCGGTCGAAGGCCCTGCGGGCGCAGTCGAGGTAGCGGCTGTCGCCGCAGACGGCGTGGAGTTCGAGCATGCCCTTGACCATGAACCCGCCGCCATCGCCGTCGCCCTCGAGCTTTTTGCCAGACGCAAGCGACCAGATGCGCCCGAAGGGGTCGGCATCGTCGTAGTGCTCGACGAAGAAGTCGGCAAGCTTCTTTGCGAATTCGAGGTATGCCGGTCGTTCGACACCGGCGTCTTGCAGCGTCTTCCAGAACTTCGCGATTTCGCCCACGCCCCAGCCGAGTTCGGTGATGCTCAGCCGGTCGTCCTTTCTGTGGTGGCGCGTCGGCGCGAGGCCTGACTTCGCCTGGAGCCGGACCCAGTCGTCGAGGTCGTCAAGGCACCATTTCGCGAAGCCGGTGTCGCCGCGTTTCACGGCATCCGCCCATGACAGACGGTGGGACATGAAGCCCTGTCCGGCGAAGCCCATTTCGTCCATCCAGAAGGTGCGCAGGACGGCGCGGTTGAGCGAAGGGTCGCGTTCAAGGTCGGCAAGCGTCAGTTGTTTCTCCTCCGGCGTCATCCACGACGGGAACTTGCGCTCCTGCGTGCGTGCGGTGTAGCCGATGCGGAAGACGATGTCGGTCCCCATCGCCCCCTTCGACTCGCCACGGTCGACAAAATACTTGCAGCAGTCGCGAAGCCACTGGTGGGAGACTTCGTAGACCGTTTCTGCGTCGAGCGCGGGGATGGGATGGTCGTGCTTCAGCACCGTCATCGCCGCCTTGAGCACCTCGCGGTAGCTGCAGTTCTCCCAGCGCGGCCGTCCCGTCATGAAGAAGGACTCCGCCTCGAATGTGGCGCCAGGAGGAAGCGTGATCCATTCGTCGTAGCGGTCGACGTAGCTGTATTTGAAGGCGTAGCAGACCGGGCTCTCGCGGACGGGGTAGAGGATTCTGTGTTCGAACCATCCGTCATCGAGGCGCCTGAGCGAGCAGGAGCTTTCGAGCGACGCCGCATCGCGGTCGGAGGCAAACATTGCGAAGAGAGTGTCCGAGGTTTCGGAGAGCGTGCAAGAGGGAATCGGCTCGCGATCGTAGCCGAAGACCCATGGTTCGCCATCGCGTTCGAGTCCGCTTGGCGAGACCTGGTTGCCGAAGGCGTTGTCGCCGTAGATGACGCCTGGAATCACCCAGTTTGCGGGTCTGAAGTCAGTCTCCACGCAGACGGCAATCTGCACGGTGCGCGTCTCGTTCGATGGGTTGACCACCCTGATGATGCGGCGGAAGAGCTTGAAGTCGGCCGTTTCCACTCCAGTGTCACGGACAACCTCGGCGACCGAGTACCGTACGGAGCGGTCAATGTCTCTGCCGCCTCGTTCGTAGACTTTAACAGTTGCCGGGCTGTTCATAAGTCTTCGCTTCTTCATTTAAGTGGCGAGGTGGCAGCGTTTTCAAGCCATGCGTCCATGCGGATGCCGGTGGTGTTTAACCACGGCGCGTGCCAGTCGAAACCGCGCGGGACTTTGGCGAGTTCCGTTTCAAGTCCCTTTGCCGTTGGCATGAGGTCGGCTTGCGTGAGACCTGTCGCGGCGAGGACCTTGGAATTGTCGATGACGCGCTCGAAGAGGCGGTCGGTTCGCAGTTGCCAGGCCGCACCGGGGTTCCACGGGTCGCCGTTGACGATGCGCAGGTAGTCCTCCTCCGGCGCCCATGTGGCCTTGAGTCCGCGCAACGAGGCGTAGATTTCGGCCATTTCGCCCCAGGTGTGATGCTCGGCGGTGGCGACCGTGAAGGCTTCGCCGATTGCGCGGTCGTTGAAGAGCAGCCGCGCGATGAAACGGGCGTTGTCGCCGGCCCATGTCAGCGTACCCTGGACGTCGCGGGCCGTTTCCGGCAGGACGACGGCCTTGCCGGCGTCGGTGCGCCCGACGACCATCGGGGCCTCAAGGGTGACGAGTTGGTAGCGGTAGGTGGAGAAGGTGATCGACGGGCGTATGATCGTCCAGTTGCGGCGGGGCAGGCTTTTTAGCACGTATTCGCCCCGGGCCTTGTAGATGGCGTAGTCGTCGGAGAAGCGGATCAGCGGGTCGTCGGCGCTGTCGAGCAGGAGGCGCGAATCCTCGCGGACGGGGACGTCCTTGCCGTCGTATGCGCGGTAGCTGGAGAGGTAGATGTAGTGGCCCGTAGAGGCGGCCAGACGCGGCAGGATCATCAGCTCGGCAGTCGGATGGATCAGGAAGTCGACGATGCCGTCGTAGTTGCGCGACAGAAGAGGGGCGAGAACCGCCTCGTCCTTTGCGTTGCCCTGGATGCGGTGGACGCCGGGAGGGTCGAGCGAGGCGTCTGGGGCGTCGAGCGAAACCGCGTCGACTTCATAGCCCATCTGGGCGAGTTGGGGGACGATGTAGCGTCCCATGGCGCCGGAGGCGCCGAGTACAAGCACTTTTTTCATGGTGGCAGGTTAGACGTCTGCGAAGCGGGGACCGAGAGTGCGGCCGCCGTCGACGGAATAGTCGGCCCCGGTGATGAAGGAGGACTCGTCCGCGACCAGGAACATGATCACGTCTGCCACCTCGGAGCCCGTTCCCCAACGTTCGACCCAGGTCTGCTTGATCGGGCCGGACGGGCTGTCGCCGATCATTCCCGGCGAAACGCAGTTGACCGTTATTCCGCGCTTGGCGACTTCCATCGCCAGCGTCTTCGTGAAGATGAGCACGCCGGCCTTTGAGGTTGCGTACGCCCCGAAGAAGGGCAACCCCACTTCGCCGGCAATGGATCCTACGTTGACGATGCGCCCGTATTGGCGCTCGAGCATTCCCGGAAGGAACGCCTTGGTGACGCGGAAGACACCATTGAGGTTGAGGTTTATGTGGAAGTTCCAGAAGTCCTCGTCCATCTCCTCAACGAGCTGCCGGCGCCAGACGCCGGCGTTGTTTACGAGTATGTCGACATGGCCGAAGTCTGCGAGAATGCGGGCGGATGCGTCACGGACATTGTCGGACGACTGGATGTCCATGCCGTATCCCTTCGCCTTCCCGCCGGCCTGGCGAATCTTCTCCGCCTCGGCCTCGGCGCCTTCGGCTTTGATGTCCACCACCGCTACGGCCACGCCTGCGGCGGAGAGCTTTTCGCAGAGCGGACGGCCGACGCGTCCGGCTCCTCCAGTGACTACGGCGACTCTATCGTTAAAGGTCATGTTTTCCTCCAAATCAAAGCTCCTATTGAGTGTAACACATGGAACGGCGTTTCGCCGGCGCAATGGAGCGATTACCCGAACTGACGGAACGTCGCCCGAGCGAAGCAGCCGCTTGGAACGGGGCGCACGTCCTCGGCGCCGGTGAGGAGCATTTCGCCGCTTTGAAGGGTAGGGGAGTGACCATCGAGCGCGTCGAGGAGGAGGTTCTCAAGCACGACCGGCGTGATGCCTGGCGTGTGCGCGCTGAGAAGGATGAAGAGCGGGGCGGGGGTCAGCAACTCGCGGCAGAGCGCCAACGTTTTGGAGAGGTCTCGTTCGATTTTGTAGACCTCGCCCTTTGCGCCGCGACCGAAGGAGGGCGGGTCGAGGATGATGGCGTCGTAGCGCCGTCCGCGACGGATTTCGCGCCCGAGGAACTTGTGGGCGTCCTCGGCGATCCAACGGATCGGGGCCTCCTGGAGACCGTTGAGCGCGGCGTTTTCGCGTGCCCAGTCGACCATGCTCTGCGAGGCGTCGAGGTGGCAGACCTCGGCGCCGGCGAGGGCGGGCGCGAGCGTGGAGCCGCCGGAGTAGGCGAAGAGGTTGAGGACAGAGACCTTGCGGCCTGCGTCACGGACGGTCTCGCTGATCCAGCGCCACTGGGCGCGTTGCTCGGGGAAGATGCCGAGATGTCCGAAGTCGGTGCCCGAGAGTCGGAAGCGGATGTTGTCGACGGAGATTTCCCAATGGGCGGGAAGTCGGTCGCGCCCGTGCCAGTTGAGTCCCTTGTCGCGGTCGAAGGAGGCGTCGGCGCGTTCCCATTCGGAGGCGGGGAGTTGCGGCTTCCAGATTGCCTGGGAACACGGGCGGGCGAGAACAACGCGGCCGAAGCGCTCAAGCTTTCGGCCGTTTCCGCTGTCAAGGAGTTCGTAAGATATGGGGGCGCTCACTGCTGCTCCGCACGAAGTGGGACGTAGACTCGCCAAGAGATAGGACGCGGCTCCTTTTGGAGGCGTACGGCCATGACATCCTGCGAGAAGCCTTCCGGCGGAGGCGGTGCGTTGTACTTGGGGATGACAAGAGGTTGCGGTTCGGCCGATGCCGGACCCTCCACCGCTTTGGGAGGGTCGCGCTTTGTCGCGGCCGCCGCTGAGGAGGTCTGCGGCCCGGACGATGCCGTTTGCGGCCTGGACGATGCCGGGCCCTCCATCGTTTCTGGAGGGCCGCGCTTCGTCGCGGCCGCCGCCGCTGAGGAGGTCTGCGGCCCGGACGATGCCGTTTGCGGCCCGGACGATGCCGGGCCCTCCCTAGTTGCGGCTGCCTTCTGCGCTGCTATTCTTTGCGCTTCCTCCTTGGCCGCTCGCGCCTTTTCCTCTGCGGCGGCACGTTCGGCAGCAGCCTTTTCCGCGGCGGCGCGCTCCTCGGCGGCCTTTGCGGCGGCGGCCTTTTCCCGTTCGATTTCAGCACGCATTTCGGCATTGTCGCGTCTCATGGTTTCAAGAGAGGCGTTGAGGCCTTCAAGAGTTTTGGCGAAGACGGCGGACTGTTCGGACTGCGCCTTTGAGACGGCTTCGGCTATGACTTTGGCTGTCTCAACCGCAGAGGGCTGGGACGGAGGCTGGACGACGACCGGGGCGGGTGGTTCCGCGTTGGCTCGTTTAAGGGCTGCGTCGAGGAGTTGGCGATTGGTGTCCTGCATTCCACGCATTGTCGACAACCATATCAGGGCAAAGGCGCCAATGACGGCGACGGTCACGATGGCGAAGACCACGCTCAACGTTGTCATCCGCCGACGAGCGCGTTGCCGTTCCGCTTCCAGATAGTCCTGGAAGGCCTTCAACACGGGGAAGGCATCGCCTTGCGATGCGGCATTGTGCATGGAAACAAGCGCCGCTGATGCGCTCATGCCGGCGCCCGCCCCTGACGAGGCTGGCGTGACGGGTACGGGATCGGAGTCGGCGTTCGCGCCTTGGTAGGGCGGAAAGGCGGCACCGGTGTCCATCCGGACGGAGTCGGTGCCCTTGACGGGCTGTTTTGGAGGGGCGTCGGACATGGCGGTGAGTTCGAGTTGTCAGTTGGAGTTGTTAGTTGGAGTTGGAGTGGTTAGTTGGAGTGGTTAGTTGGAGGGGGAAACTCGAACTCGCCACTCGAACTCGAACTAGTTTACTGCGAGGAGCGCGTCCTTGCCGAGGACTTCGGCGAGGGGGTCGTAGCCCGCGTCGCAGAAGCCGAGATAGTTGTGACGCGACCATCCCTCGGCGTATGTGCAGGCACCGCCGGAAAGGGATCCCATCTCGCGGCAGAGGTCGTGCATCGTCTCGAGGTAGGCGTCCATGCCCTGGCTGTCGTCGAGCCAGGCGCGCTGGCTGTGGTGTTCGCCGAGTGCCACGGTCTTCGTCTCCATGACGGCGTCGATGGCCACGAGGAACTCCGGCTTGCGGAACTGCCCCATCGAGTCGCGGTGGCCGTGCGGCTGCGCGTGGTAGATGAAGACTGGGTTTTCCGCAATGGGGCGGGGCGGGTCGCACGGCGCGTTCGGCATGCCGCGGCAGAAGCCTGCCATGACGGCGAGTCGCGCCGTGAAGGTGTGGTCCTCCATGTAGTCGAAGAGCGACGGCACGAGCAGGATGTCGGGCGCGACCTCGCGGACGGCCGAGATGGCCTTGGCGAGGCACGCCTTGTCGTAGTAGACTTCGAGGTCGTTTGCGAACGGCGGGTGGAAGATAGCGCCGAGGCGGGTCGCGCCCCGGCGCTCCTCTTCGCCGCGCACGCGGATCGTCTCGGCCTGGTCCATGACGTTGGAGCCGCAGCTGCCGTTGCAGAACGTCATGTAATGGAGTTCGCATCCGGCCTGCGCGAGGCGGAGCATCGTTCCGGCCATGCCGAACTCAATGTCGTCGGGGTGCGCCCCGATGGCGAAGACTTTCTTCGCGGCCATGGCCTAGTGCATCTCCACTTCGCAGGTGCCGATGCCGGGGCGGAAGAAGTTGAAGCGCACGTCGGGGTGGTCGGCGAGGAGCGACATCGGGACGGCGGCGTCCGGGATCTTCTTGGAGATCATGAGGGCGCTGAGGCGCATGCCGAAGGGGTTGTCATGGTGGCCCGGGTGCCAGATGGAGACCGTCTCGGCCTTCCACGTCTCATACGGCCCGACCGTCATTGCGTTGGAGGGGACGGACTGGACGACGCCGCCGCCGGAGGTGCGGGCGTTCTGGATGAGGGTCATTGGGTGGAGGTCGACGCAGCGGGTGCGGAGCTGGCGCTGCACGGCCGGGGGCGGGGGATTGTCGATGTACTGGCCTTCGCGCTTGGGCGGGTCGTTGAAGGCCCAGTGCTTGGTCTCGCCCTGGCCGCCCTGCATGATGACGCAGCGGAAATCCTCCCAGGACTTGCAGTAGGCCGTGGTGTCGGTGTCCGGGAAGTGAAGGTTCTCGTCGGGCATGCGGAGATCGGGGCGGATGCGGTCGAAGCAGAGTTCGCGGTCGGCCTTCTGGAAGCCGAGGGGGAAGTCGCGTCCGACGGCCTTGCCGTCGACGACCCATTCGTCCATGCCCCAGAAGTGGCAGTTGCGGAGGTTGAGGCCGATGGCGTTGACGATCTGGGCGACGATCGGAAGCTGCTCGGTGGGGCCGATTGGGCCGCAGACGCCGCAGGGGCGGTCTTCGGTGGCCTGCAGCCAGGCCTCGATGTATTCAAGGGCCTCGGCGGCGTAGAATTCCTGGAGGGTCTCGTAGAACGTCACCTTGAAGCCGGGACGCGAGAGCTGGAGAATGTCCTTCTCGGTCAGACGGGCGGCGTCGTCGAGGATTTCACGGTCGAGTGTTGTGTAGTCCCACCAGCCGGGTGCGACTTTGCTTTGGTTGCGCATGATGAAGTCTCCTTAGTGCTTAATAAGATTATACCATATTTTGTGGCGGAATCCTCAATTCTGGATTCCGTGGGTGGTTTGACAAGGTAAACGCCCACTGCATAACATACAATGCACAATGAGCAGCAAGTGTGCTATACTAATTGTGGTTTCATTTTGATGATTTGTGCATCGGAATAAAACCACGGAGGGTCCCATGGTATCTTTAACAGTCCGCGATTTGCCGGAAAAAACAGTTTCAACGCTCAAGTCCAGGGCGGCGCGCAACAATCGAAGCCTCAATGGTGAGATCCTGAGCATTTTCAAGTATGTCGCGTCATTTGGCACCGACTTCGACTTCCCTGTTTCTGCGCGAGACAATGCACTGGAAGACGACGGGGACGACCCGATTCTCGCCTTGGCCGGGAAGTGGAAGGACGACCGGCCGCTTGCCGAGACAATCGATGAAATAGTCTCGTCCAGGACCGCCGGTCGCGAGGTGTCTCTATGATTCTTCTCGATACCGACGTCTGCGTCGCCATATTGCGGGGCTATTCCACCGCTGTGGCCTCCTACAGCCGCAACAGGGGCAATGTGGCCATTTCCGCCATGACTGTCGGGGAGCTTTTCCTTGGCGCGGAAAAATCCGCCGACAGGGAACGGAACGCCATCATAGCCGAGCGTTTTGTAGCATCCTTGCCAGTCGTCCACACAAACAACGCGATTATGCGCAGGTTTGGCGTTGAGAAGGCTCGCCTCCAAAAACTTGGAACACCAGTTGCCGACGCCGACGCGCTTATAGCCGCGACGGCACTCTCCCTCGGTTGTCCGCTCGCCACGGGCAATGTCCGGCATTTCAGCCGCTTCCAAGATCTGGAACTTTTTGACTGGCTTCATCTGTAGTCACATTTCCGGCGTGCTAACCTCGAACCCGGTGAACGCCGCAGCCAAAGCTGAAGGGTTGACATTCCCCTCGGCCATTAATAAGTCGCGGACTTCACTTCGGCCGTTCCGCAAATTCCAACGGAGTCTTGAACGACAGTGCCCGAGGTGTCGGCAGGGAGTCGAACTTGATTGTGTACGATGCGGCGGCGTCATCGACGCCGATGACGCGGCCGACGCCGAAGACGCGGTGACGGACAACGTCGCCAACCGCGAAGGCGGGCTTTTCAGCCGGCTTGCCCTTGATGCGGAAACGGTCGCCCGCCTCGATTGCGCGGCGGATGTCCTTGACGACGTCGTCGCCGAGCTTGTTCACGAAGTCGAGGCGGTCCTTGTCGATGTCGAGGATGAAGCGCGAGGGGAAGCGCACGGAGCCGTCGAAGTTGCGTCCGTCGGCGGAGGAGAGGAAGAGCCTGTCGGCGGCGCGCGTGAGGGCGACGAAGGCGACGCGCCGCTCCTCCTCCATGGCCTTTTCGGAGTCGGTCTTCTTGGACGGCATGACGCCCTCGTTCATCGCGGCGACGAAGACGTTGGGGAACTCCAGGCCCTTGGCGGTGTGCACGGTCATGAGCTTGACGCGGTCATGGGCGTTTTCGGCGTCGCGGTTCGAGAAGAGGGCGACGCGCGAGAGGTAGTGTTCGAGGGTGCATTCCTCGCCGCAGCTCGATTCGTATTCGTAGATCGACTGCTTGAGTTCGGCGAGGTTGTCGAGGCGTGTCTGCGCCCCCTCGGTGCGGAGCATCTTCTCGTAGCCGCTTTCGTCGAGGATTTCGACGAGCGTCTC
>JAEEGJ010030170.1_pt1 | contig 10618 bp, 8 predicted proteins | sample 8958761 | NCBI WGS metagenome assembly JAEEGJ01 (sample SAMN16246546, study PRJNA631951) | gut metagenome | biome: gut microbiome; feature: rumen; material: RS-attached | host: Bos | place: Iran: Karaj | collected 2018-10
GGTGGATGACCGGACTCGAACCGGCAACATCCAGAATCACAATCTGGGACTCTAACCAATTGAGCTACATCCACCATGTAGCGAGACCAAATATAAAAAAGCCATCCCAAATTTCAAGGGATGGCAACAACTTTTTTTCCAAAAAATTTGTTTTTAGGTGCAAAAGTTACTTTTTCTGCATAATTCTGAGGAAGTTGGCACGCTTAAAGTCGTTCCTGTGTTCCATGCAGAAGCGCGGGTACACGTACTGCTTCGGGAAAATGCGGATCGTGAAGGTCTTGTCACAGCCATCGAGGCAGCACTTGAATTCGAGGTCCATGGCTTCCGTGTAGTTGTGACGGAAGATAATGTTCTTGGATTCGATGTTCTCGATGTCTTTCTTTTGCTTTTGGCGCTGCTTGATGTCGCGGTGCAGTTCGCAATACTTCGCAATCGGGTGACCCCAGAATTCGCGGCCGCAACCGGGTTCCTGGCAGACTTTGAGCTTGATGCGTTTCTTCTTTTTGTACTTAGGTAATTGCATAGTGACCTCAATTGGCTGTAAAGATAATAAAAAACAGGGGTTTTGTAAAAAAGTTGAATTTTATGAAGGCAGTTTTAGGCCAAATCCATGAAAAAAGCGTGTTATATAAGTAGGAATCTTAAAAAGGAATGCTTATGAAACGTTTGTGGATTATAGTTATGGCGGTGTCGGCGGTTATTGGTGGCTGCATGTACGTGAGCGAAACGGCGGAGGGGGAGGCGCCGATGCGTCTTACGGCGATCGATGTGGGGCAGGGGCTTGCTGTGCTTTTGGAGTGGAACGGGCGGTACGCGATGTACGATTTCGGGCCGGATTCGGTCGGTGTGGTGGATTCGCTTGTGGCGCGCGGGGTGGATACGCTCGATTGGGTGGTGCTGAGCCATTTCCATCGGGACCATATTGGCGGGTTTATGGAGCTCCCGGGGCGGGGCGTTTTTGCGCGGCGGCTGTATGTGGGGCCGGATACGTCGTGCAGTTTCTTTTGCGATAGCGTGCTGCGGGTGGCGCGTGCGATGGGGTCTTCGGTAGATACGATTTTGCGGGGCGAGTCCGTGCGATTTGGGGTGGGGAATGGGGGTGCTGGCGAAGAATGCCCGCGGTTTGATGTGCTATGGCCGACGCGGTATACGCGTGTTGGCGAAAATCGGGCGAGTGTGGTGATGCTTGGGCGGTTGGGCGTGGGCAAGTTGCTTTTGACGGGCGACTTGGATTCGGTGGGCGAGCGGCAATTGCTAGAAATGAACCCGACGCTTTCGGCGGAGCTTTTGCAGGTGGGGCATCATGGCTCGGCGGGGAGCAATACGCTAGATTTTTTGTCGCAGGTGGCGCCGAAGTATGCTTTTGTGAGTGTCGGGGCGGGGAACCGCTATGGACACCCGGCATCATCTGTTGTTCGTAAACTGAATTTGGTGCTCGGGGATTCTGCAAGGCTTTATCGCACTGATTTGCATGGCTCTATCCGCTTTGAAGTCTCGCCTAGCATGGGCGTTTTACACTAGAAATAACTGGATTCTTCCACTATCGCTTCGCTCTAGTGTCAGAATGACGAGTGTCCGTCATCCTGAAGGAACGAAGTGACTGAAGGATCCAGTTATTTTTTATATTGTTTCACCGCATTTTGGGTATTCGCGAGATTTTCGAGGGTTATGGTTCACAAGATTCACATTCCGGTCATGGGGATTTGCTATACGGCTGATACGCCTGTTCGCGTGGCGCATTTGGGCATTACTTCCGTGATTTCGCTTGTGGACGATGGCCTCCTCGAAGAATACCGCATGGCTTATGCGGAACGCTTGGGGCTAGACTTGGGCTCACCGCAGACGACTCGCATTGGGCGCATTCGTTCGTATCTGGATTTTGTGGCGGACGAAGTGGATCGCAAGTTTACGAGACTTTGCGCGGAACGTTTTGATGGCGGGAGCGACAAGGATCTTTATTTTTTGATGTTGCCGTTAGATTTTCGGTTGCGCGTGGAGTACGATGGCATTTTTGCAAAGACGGGGCTTGCGCGGATTGCGGCCGAGGCGGCGCTCACTGAAAAGATGGAACCGGGCGAAATCCAGGCGAATATCATGGTGGGCCTCAATCACGACGAAGCGGCATTCGATGCGGTGCGCGGTTTTGCGGCTTCGAAGGTAAAGGGATCGCTCGTGTTGAGCGCGGGCGTGAACTTGGCGGTGTTCGAAGAAATCGCTAAGTATAAGGATTTTTATAGAACGTCTTCGAAAGCGCCAACGAAAAAGATTATCCTGAAAGTTTCGGATTACCGCTCGGCGCTTGTGCAAGGGCGCTATTTGGCGAAGAAGGGGTTGGAAGTTTACGAATACCGCATTGAGTCGGGCGTGAATTGCGGCGGTCATGCGTTCTTTGAATCCAAGAAGTTGCTCTTGGATGTTGTGCGTGAATTTGTTGAAAAGCGCAAAAAACTTTTTGAAACAACGCGTGCTATGATTGCGAAGTTTGCGCAGTCTGTTGGAAATGCGAATGCTTCTGCTAATGGAACCGCCGTGCAGTCCGCAGGATCGAATGCGCCAGTTCAGGGAATTGTCCCGCCGGCGGCGCCGGCGCGGATTACCGCGCAGGGTGGGCTTTGCACTCCCGAGGATATCGAAAAAATCATGTCGCTTGGGATTGATGGCGTGGGCGTCGGAACACCATTTTTGCTCGTGCCCCAAGCGACCAGCATGGACAAAGCCACCCGCCGCATGCTTGCGGCTGCGACGCCGGAAGACGTGTACATCAGTCATGCCTCCCCGCTCGGGATTCCGTTTGTGAATTTGCGGACTTCCACTGCGGCAGAACTTTGCCGTAAAAAGATTGAAGAATTTTTTGCACCTGAAAACGAAAAGTCCGGGGCGCCGGAATTGAAGCCGGGATTCCCGTGCCGCCAGCATTACCTTTGCCAAAAGATTCCGGGCTTTGACCATCCCGTGTGCAGGGCTTCCCGCGAGTATGTGATGCAACGTCTCGCAGAAATTGACCGGATGGAAACTGATGAACTTTGCGCAATTTGTCATTCTGGAGGGAGTGTCGCGACCGACGGAATCCATGAAGTTCGCGCAGTTGATGCAGCCTGTCATTCTGGAGAGGTCGCAGACCTCGCCGAAACGCCGACCGACAGAATCCATGCGAAATTCGATGCGCTCCGTCGCGAAACTCTAGAGCGCGAGTGCATTTGCCGATTCCTCGGGAACGCAGGCCGCGAGGAAATCCGTGAAAAAAATCCCTCGCTCCATTACCAGCCGGAATGCGTTGCTGTCGCTCGTGGCTCGCAAGCAGCCCGCACTCGCGAGCCCGTCACGATCTGCCCGAATCCAGACATCGGATACTTCAATCGTGAATACACGTTGTTCGAGATGATGCGCCACCTTTACGGCACTGGCCCGTGCCTTACGCCAAAGGATAAGCCTAGCGCGTTTGAGATTGAAGAACGACTTTTGTCGAGGAACGTGTAAAGAGATCCTTCGACTTCGCTCAGGATGACAAAGTATTTCGAGAAATCTTGGATCCTATCGACGTTGGCTCCAGGAAGACTTTCTCTCGTCTATAGCCGCGTGGTTCGGCAAGCTCACCAACCTAAGCGGCGTTCTTTCGTCTAGTCCGCGAATCCAATTCTTGCCTGGAAGTGGCATTGCGTCATATTGTCGGCGTTCATCCCGAAAATGTAAGCGTGATGGTTCGTATTTTTGAACCTCACGATATTCACTTTTCCGCTCAGCGGAATTTGAGTGATGTAATTTATCTGTATCGAACGGATTCTTCTGCTTCTAAGTTCTTCAGCGTCGAGTGAATCCGTGACCCAATCGACATAGCGGCAATGATTCACGTGCTTGTTCATGTCCAAGTCGCTGTACTTTGCAATTTCTTGCCCGATAATTTTCGGTTCTACTTGCGGGTCCAAAATATCCATCATTTCGGGGAGCGCGTTCTTGCCCTGAATCAAGGGAATCGGGTACGGTGAATTGGCGGGGTTTTCGGCCTTGCCAGTTTTCATGTTCACCAAGAGCCACGAAGATGTTGCCTGTGCGATGGAGTGCCCTTGTGCATCGAGGATGGAATAATCCTTAAGGCAGACTTTGTCCTTAATGATGTCCTTGGCCCACGTCGAAACAGAGAGCCTTTCGCCCCAGACCGGATGGTGCAACAAGCGGATTTTCATGCGCGTGATGACCGTGGTGTAGCCGGCCTTCATCATTTTCCAAATGCCAAAACCATTCTGTTCGGCATCGGCAATCGCAGTTTCTTCCATGAACAGGAAGAGATTTGAAAGCTTGAGTCGGCTGTGGTGGTCGCAGTCCGAGAAACGTACTTCAAAATTTTTGGTTGTGACTTCCGGTTCCATGTTGTTCCTCACGTGTTTGTTTAATTTTAGCTCTGCTTTCGGTGCGCCCGAAAAGACAGTCCATGATAAAAATGTATAATTTTTCTTGTATGAACGATTTCCAATTTCGCCCTAGTTTTATTCAGCTTCCTGCTTATCATTCTTTTGAAGGTTCTCTTTGCTTGCCGGGTTCCAAGAGCATCACGAATCGCGTGTTCTTGATCTCTGCGCTTGCCGAGGGAACGACGCATTTGAAAAATTTACTCAAGAGTGATGATACCCGCTATATGGGTGAGGCTTTACAGCGTCTAGGCGTGAAAATTGATTTTACGGATGATTACAAGAATGCCGTTGTCGAAGGGCATGGTGGCCCGTTTGATGGCCCGAGCCCGGCGATTGAACTGTTCCTCGGGAATGCCGGTACGGCAATGCGCTCGTTGACCGCAGCGCTTTCGCTCGGTTGGGGCAAGTTCATTTTGCGCGGCGAAGAACGCATGAGCGAGCGCCCGATTCGCGACCTCGTGGATGCTCTACGCACGTTGGATGCCGATATCAAGTATTTGGAGTCCGAAGGCTATCCGCCGGTTCGCATCAAGGCCGATGGTTTGAAGGGCGGCGATGTAAGTGTCCGCGGAAACATTTCGAGCCAGTACCTCACGGCGCTTTTGATCTGCGCTCCGTATTGCAAGAGCCCGCTGCATATTCATGTGGAAGGCGAACTTATTTCGGCTCCGTACATTGAACTGACGATGGATGTGATGAAGCGCTTTGGCGTGGAAGTGCGCCATGATGGGCTCACGGATTTTTATGTTCCGCAGGGTTCCTACAAGTCTCCCGGCGAGTTCTTTGTCGAGGGCGATGCCAGTTCTGCGAGCTATCCGCTTGCGGCTGCTGCGATTGCAAAGGGCAAGGTGCGCGTGCTCGGCGTGGGTAGCCAGAGCCATCAAGGCGATGTCGGTTTTGCAAAAGTTCTCGAAAAGATGGGCGCAAAGATTGAAATTGGTCCGGACTGGATTGAATGCGATGGTCGCGGTTGTGAACTCAAGGGCCTCGACATGAACTTGAACGACATTCCGGATGCAGCCATGACCGTTTCCGTGCTTGCGCTTTTTGCGAAGGGCACGACTACGATTCGTGGCATTGGCAGCTGGCGTGTAAAAGAGACCGACCGCATTGCCGCAATTTCTGCGGAACTCCAGAAGGTTGGCGCCCGCGTGGTGGCCGATATGGATACCATTACGATTGAACCGCCCGAACAGTTGCAACCGGCAACGATTGAAACCTACAACGACCACCGCATGGCCATGTGCTTTAGCCTTGTCTCGCTCGGTGGTGTGCCCATGAAGATTCTCGACCCCGCGTGTGTGAACAAGACTTATCCCCATTTCTTTGAAGACTTTGGAAGACTCGCTCAATGATTAGACTTGCGAAGAAGATTGTTGGACTTGCTGGCTTGGCCCGATTTGCGCTATGCGTGAGCGTTATGCTTGGCGCGCTTGCTGTTCCTACTGTGGCAAGAGTTGCAACTGCGGACACGGTTTCGCTTTGGGTCATGGACAATGGCGTTGGCTCGAAAAATGCCTTGCATCGGCTTGTCAAAAAATTCTATCGCGAGACCGGTATTCCGGTAAAGCTTACGGTGCTTCCGTGGAACGAGGCTTTCTATAGAATATCGAGGACGTTTACGGATTCGATCGCCATTGCTCCCGACGTGATTCAGCTTGGCTCGACTTGGGTTCCGCATTTTGCAGCGCTTGGCCTCATTCGTCCTATAGACTACTTGATGGCAGAAATCGATTCGGCACGTTTCTTGGGCGAGGGGCTCCGCAGTTCGCACATTTCGGGGCGGCCCGAGACGTATTCGGTGCCGTGGTTCATCGACGTTCGCGGATTCTTTGTGAACGAACGCATCTGGCAGCAACTTGGATTTGATGATTCGGATTTTGAATCGTACTCGCACTTGTTGGGGGTTCTGAAAACAATTGCAAATAGCGATTTGACCACTGCGGAGGGCGTCAAGATAACGCCTTTTGCGCTCCCGGGCAAGGATGACTGGGCTGGGCAACAGTGCATGGCGCCGTTTGTCTGGAGCCATGGCGGCGACTTTGTGGTGCCGTCGGGAAAGGGCTACCGCAGTGCGCTTTTGGATTCGAATACGCTGGTCGGGCTTGCTCTTTATGCAAAGATTATGGGCGATGCGCAAATGGCGCCCCATAGCTTGTATGAAAATTCTGCGGATAATGCCGATGGCTTTGTGCGTTCGGAACGCGTCATTCATTACGGAACATCGGAACTGATTAAGCAATTGGATTATCCGGTAGAAGCCGGAGGCCTTGCGAATTCGGCAATTGCAAAAGATGGCATTAAGGTTTTGAACTTGCCTTCTGGTCCGTACGGAAAATACTCGTTCATGGGCGGGAGCCATTTGGCGCTGGGCAACAAACGTAAATCGTCTAAAAGAGCGCTTGCTGAGCATCTGCTTGCCTACATGCTCCGTGCAGACAACATTGATGCGTTCTCGCGTCAAGTTGGATTCTTGCCTGCGGACAGAAGCATCCTCCACATTTGGAATCGCGATTTGCGTTATTCCAAGCTCGTTGCCGAATTGGAACATTGCCGCAGTTTCCCGAATATTCCGGAGTGGGGTGAAGTCGAAAAAATATTGATTGACCTTTCGAACAACATGGGCACCTTGTTTGCGAATACGAAAAACAAGAAAAAACGCAGTGCGGCTCTTGCTAAACTGGTCTATGATGCAAATACAAAGATCAATGAAGTTCTTGCTCATCCCGATAGCTTGAACTATGCCGAAACGCTTCATTGGATCCAGCATTTCTTCTTGAACGAGTATAAGGAAACTTATCCTAAAAATGCGACGAATTTTATAGGCCGAAATGAAATGCCGACCGCCGATGAAATTAAATACAAGGTTGTTTCGTCAAGATTCTTGCTTGCTTCTTTTGGTGCGGGATTCTTAGTGCTTTGTGTCATTGTCGTTTTCGTCGTAAGGCGAAGGAAGAAAAAGTCTCGCTAATGAATAAGTTGTTTAAAATTGCCTCTAGGTTGCTGCCGTTCCTTGTAGCGCCGCTGTTTGCGCATGTCAATGTGGCTTCGTACAAAAGCTATGTAGATTCGCTTCTTCCGGGGACGACCTTTGGCATGTCGCTTCGTTCCGTGAAAATGGGCAAGGAAATCGGGAATATTAACGGCAATGAAATGTTCACGCCCGCAAGCACGCTCAAAACCTTGACGACCGCTGCCGCAATCCACTTTTTGCCGCTCAATTACGAACCGAAAACAGAAATAACGGTATTTGGCGACATTAGAAAGCGTACGCTTATTGGCTCTCTCAAAATTCGTGGCGAGGGCGATCCGAACATTTCCGCAAGATATTACGACGATCCGTTTTACATGCTGAACGTCATGGTGGATTCCATTCGTGCAATGGATGTGGATACCATTATCGGGGAAATTGATTTGGACACCAGCTATTACACTGGCCCGTGGAAAGCTGAAAACTGGCGCCGCAATTTTTACGATTCCTGGTATGGCGCCGAAATTGGCCCGCTGGGGTTCAATGACAACTGCGTGACGATTCGTTTCTGGCCGGGCTATTTCAGTGGCGATACGGCGGTGGTTTCTATCCAGCCCGATGTAGGTTACGTCAAGGTTGTAAACAACTTAAAGACCGTTAAAGGGAAAAAGAAAAAGTGGGTGTACGGGATTGACCCCGATAAGTCCATAATTACGCTTGGCGGAACCATCGGCGAAGATGTTGATTCGGCAAGCATGGTGCTCCCCATTCGCAATCCGATTGGCTATTTTAGGGCGGCGTTCATGTACGCGCTCAGGAATCGCGGTATCGTTTTCAAGGAACGCAAATCGACTTCGAATACGGAATTGAAAAAGTTGTCGTTCTCGTCGGCGCCATTGTTGAGTATTCTCGACGAAATCAATCAGCGCAGCCAGAACTTCCATGCCGAAACGCTGCTCAGGAATCTTGGCGCGCAAATTGCGGGCGAGGGAAGTGTCGAAGGAGGCCGCAAGGCCGAACGCAAGTTCCTTTTGGAAATGGATCTCAACCCGACCGATTTTGATGTCTGGGACGGAAGTGGCCTTTCGCCTGAAAACAAGGTAAAACCTTCTGCTGTTACGAAGCTGCTTGCAAAAATGGCCCGCCATCCAAAGGGCGAATATTACATCAACAGTTTTGCAAGCCCAGGCGTGGGCTCGGGTGCAAAGCGCATGCAGAATTTCGAAGCGCCGTGGCTCACTCGATTCAAGACGGGCTACATTGCCGAAGTCCATGCCTTGGTGGGCTATATCTACACGGTGGATGGCGATACGCTTACGGCTGCCATGTATTTGAATGGAACCAACACCAATCCGGATTGCAAGAGCAAGGATGTTCTTGACACGCTTTGGATGAGGCTTATCAGTTACACGAACAACGATTACAAATCGCTTTTGCAAATGAAAACGCTTTGGCTTGATGCCCAAGGCGTTAGCGGTCTCAACAAACGTTTGGATTATTTCTCGAAGCGCTTGATTGGAACCCCTTACAAGTTGGGCCCGATGGGCGAAGGCCATTTGGATACAGTTGACGATAAGCCGTTAGTTTATCTTGATTCTGTCGATTGCGTGACGTACTTGGAACATGTTGTGGCCCTTGCGATGGCCAAAAGCGAAAAGTCCTTGTACAGGCAACTGCAACGCCTCCGCTACAAAGGGAGCAAGGTGAGCTTTTTGACGCGCAAGCATTATTTGCTCGATGACTGGGTTGGCGAAGGAAAGTATGCCAAGGTTGTCCCGATGGAAGGTGAAGTTACGGTGACGCGCACCATGCCCAAGAAGGAATTTTTCAGGAATCACAATTTAACGTACACGGGCAAAGAAAATCCGCTGACAATTCGCTACATGCCGCTGGACGAGGCCATTGAAATGGCAAAGAGAACGTATAAAGGCGTGATGAAAGTTCTTGGAATTGGGATTGTTGGAACATCCGATAAAATCGACTTGACGCATACGGGATTCGTTATCTTTATGCCGGGGCAAAAGCCGGTAATGCGCCATGCCTCATCGCAAAGAAGGCAAGTTGTCGAAGTCCCGCTCGCCGAATACTTACAGACCCGCAAAATCCCCGGCGTTACCTTCTTCAAGTTTATACAGCATTAGTTAGAATTGCGGACAAAGATATTCTAGTTAAGAGTTCTGAGCTACTAGTTACTAGAACGTCATAATATGTAATTCTCTAGTAACTCTTAACTAGTATCTAGTAACTGCACCGAAGGTGCCTACAATATCGAATCTAGCGCGACAATCGCGACGAGGCCGTGGTCGCCTTTTTTGTCTTCTGGCGCGGAGGCTTCTTCGAGGGCGTTGTTTTCAAAAATCGTCCATGCATCCGGCTCCCAGCCGTAGGCGTTCACCGTGAGTTCGTTGCCCATCGCAATTTCTGCGGCCTCTACATCTTCCCACTTGATGCTTCCGGCGGGTGCCTTGTAATAGCGCAACATGCCGATGGCTTCCATCAGTTCGGGGTGGTTGTCGACGAAATCGTAAACGCAGTCCTTGTAGCTTTTTCCGTTTATGCGGACCACTTGATACGTTCTGTTGTTCTTTAGAAATTTTCCAAGGTCGCCGAGGTGTATGTCGATCTTTCCTTCGGCGCTAAAAAATGTCTCCAATTCGCGAAAAACATCGGAATTTTCATCAAGAAGTGGTGCAAGTCTTTTGATAAGCGTTTTAATTTTTTCGGACATAATTAAAAAATAAGAAAAAAGCGCCTTAGCTCGTACATTTGGCCATATTTTTTTGTATTTCTATAATGTGGCGTTCCTTTTTTCAAAAAAGGACTTACTATCTTTATGGCGAAAAAGGGCTCCAGGGAGGTACCTTGGGGCAACCATTTCGATGTCAAAGAAATAAAACGAAGGATTTATGGCAAATCGTGTTGTTATCGGCTCCCAATGGGGTGACGAAGGAAAAGCCAAGGTTGTTGATTTCTTAACGCTCGATGCAGATATCATCGTGCGTTTTCAGGGCGGCGCCAATGCCGGCCATACCGTGGAAGTAGGCGACAAGAAGTTCGTCTTCCACTTGATTCCCTCGGGCATTATGCACCCGGACAAGATTTGCGTCATCGGTAACGGCGTCGTGCTCGACCCGATCCAGACATTGAACGAAATTGCAGACCTCCATACGAAGGGCATCAACCCGGAAGGTCGTCTGTTCATCGCTAACAACGCACACGTCGTGCTTCCGTACCATTCCAC
>JAEEGJ010030172.1_pt1 | contig 10618 bp, 7 predicted proteins | sample 8958761 | NCBI WGS metagenome assembly JAEEGJ01 (sample SAMN16246546, study PRJNA631951) | gut metagenome | biome: gut microbiome; feature: rumen; material: RS-attached | host: Bos | place: Iran: Karaj | collected 2018-10
AACGATCCTATCGAGCAGCTCTGGGGCGCTATCTGCGCTGTGTTCCGCAGCTGGATGAACGAGCGCGCCATCCTCTATCGTAAGATGGAAGGCATCCCCGACGAGTGGGGTACGGCTGTCAGCGTGATGGCTATGGTGTTTGGTAACATGGGCGACACCTCTGCTACGGGTGTTTGCTTCAGCCGCGACGCCGCCAATGGTGAGAACGTGTTCAACGGTGAGTATCTTGTGAACGCTCAGGGCGAGGATGTCGTTGCCGGTATCCGCACTCCGCAGCAGATCACGAAGCTTGGCTCGCAGCGTTGGGCAAAGCGTGCCGGCATCTCTGAGGAAGAGCGTGTCGAGAAGTATCCTTCGATGGAAGAGGCTATGCCTGAGATCTACGCTCAGCTGAATGGCATCCAGGAGAAGCTCGAGAAGCACTATCGCGACATGCAGGACATGGAGTTCACCGTACAGGAAGGCAAGCTCTGGTTCCTCCAGACACGTAACGGTAAGCGCACGGGTGCTGCTATGGTGAAGATCGCCATCGACCTGCTCCACGAGGGTATGATTGATGAGAAGACTGCCATCATGCGTTGCGAGCCCAACAAGCTCGACGAGCTGCTTCACCCCGTATTCGATAAGGTTGCCCTCTCGAAGGCAAAGGTCATCGCACAGGGTCTGCCCGCCAGCCCGGGTGCTGCCTGCGGTCAGATTGTGTTCCACGCCGACGATGCTCAGGCTTGGCATGCCGATGGTCACAAGGTGGTTCTCGTTCGTATCGAGACCTCTCCTGAGGACCTCGCTGGTATGTCGGCTGCCGAGGGTATCCTCACCGCTCGTGGTGGTATGACCTCTCACGCTGCCGTTGTGGCACGTGGTATGGGTAAGTGCTGCGTATCGGGTGTAGGTGCTCTGAACGTTGACTACAAGACAAAGACTGTCGAGATCGACGGTGTTGTCTATAAGGAAGGCGACTTCCTCTCGCTGAATGGTACCACCGGTCAGGTCTATGCCGGTGAGGTTCCCACCAAGGCTGCTGAGCTGAGTGGCGACTTCAAGGAGCTCATGGACCTCTGCGACAAGTACACGAAGCTGCAGGTTCGCACGAATGCCGACACTCCCCACGATGCACAGGTGGCTCGCGCCTTCGGTGCAAAGGGTATCGGTCTGACTCGTACGGAGCACATGTTCTTCGACGATAAGAAGATCATTGCTATGCGCGAGATGATCCTCTCCGACACTCCCGAGGGTCGCGAGAAGGCTCTTGCCAAGCTGCTGCCTTACCAGAAGGCTGACTTCAAGGGTATCCTCGAGGCTATGGACGGCCTGCCCGTGAACATCCGTCTGCTCGACCCGCCTCTCCACGAGTTCGTTCCCCACGATAAGGCTGGTCAGGAGACAATGGCCAAGGAGATGGGCGTAAGCCTTGAGACCATCCAGCGCCGTGTGGCTTCGCTGGCTGAGAACAACCCGATGCTGGGTCATCGTGGTTGCCGTCTGGGCATCACCTTCCCCGAGATCACCGCTATGCAGACACGCGCCATCCTCGGTGCCGCTTGCGAGCTGAAGAAGGAAGGCAAGGATCCTCAGCCCGAGATCATGGTTCCGCTGATTGGTACTCTCCACGAGCTCGAGCAGCAGAAGGCCATCATCGAGAAGGTTGCCAAGGAAGTGTTCGAAGAGTATGGTGTTGAGATCAAGTTCGAGATCGGTACGATGATCGAGATTCCGCGTGCAGCCCTCACCGCTGACCGCATCGCCGAGCAGGCCGAGTACTTCTCGTTCGGTACCAACGACCTCACGCAGATGACCTTCGGCTACAGCCGCGACGACATCGCTTCGTTCCTGCCCGTCTATCTCGAGAAGAAGATCCTGAAGGTCGACCCGTTCCAGGTGCTCGATCAGAAGGGTGTTGGCCAGCTCGTGAAGATGGCTGTCGAGAAGGGTCGTGCCGTACGTCCGAACCTGCGCACTGGTATCTGCGGTGAGCATGGTGGTGAGCCCAGCTCAGTGAAGTTCTGCGCCAAGATTGGTCTGAACTATGCTAGCTGCTCGCCCTTCCGTGTGCCCATCGCTCGCCTTGCCGCCGCGCAGGCCGCCGTGGAGGAGTAATTTAATTCCTACATCATAAGTAAAGGGACCTGTCCGCTGGGGCAGGTCTCTTTTTTAGTCTTCAGAAGAAGGCTTCCGACGATTGTAGAGCAAAAATATCGCAAAAAATGCGATATTTTGCGTTTTTATTTGGTGGTTCAACATTATTTGAGTATCTTTGTCGCAGAATTTGCGACGTTAATCGCTGTGTTATGTCGCACAAAGTACGAATACGTTATGTATATACACGAAAGAGATAATTGGACGAACTTCCGTTGGGACACTTCTAAGGTTTCACTCCTTCAGGAAAAAGTGTTCCGTAAGCAAGGGTTGCTTTATGGAAGGTTGAGTTCGTTGGGCTTTGATAGTAAGCTCCGTGCGATGGCAGAGAACCTGACATACGATGTTGTATATTCATCGGAGATAGAAGGCATCCGGTTGAACGTAGATCAGGTGCGTTCTTCCATTGCTAGGAAACTTGGACTCGAGAATGTGAAATATACAGCCCCCTCGCACTATGTTGATTCTGTTGTTGGTGTGATGCTCGAAGCGGTTCAGCACTATGATATGCCTCTCAGTAAAGAAAAGTTGTGTGCGTGGCAAGCAGCTTTCTTTCCTACAAGCTTCAGCGAAGGCAGTCAGATAGAGACTGGTCAGTACCGAACAAACGAGGAGCACATTGTCAGTGGAATGTTTGGACGCGAAATTATCCACTATATTGCCCCGTCGCCGGAACGTGTTGAAGAGGAGATGCAACGGTTCCTCACTTGGTTTGACAAGGATGAGCCGGTGAGCAGTGTCATTCGTTCTGCCATCGCTCATTTCTGGTTTGTAAGCATTCATCCCTTCGAGGATGGCAATGGTCGTTTGGCCCGTATTCTTTCAGACATGCTGCTTGCTCGTGGAGAGAAAAGCGAGTTTCGTTTCTATAATGTCTCATCGCAGATAAACAAGGATAAGAATCACTACTACGACATTCTGGAGCGCATGCAGCGTGGCGATGGTGACCTTACAGAGTGGTTGGTGTGGTACATGCAGAAGTTAGTGGATGCCCTCGACGAGGCAGACACCATCGTCACTACAATTCTAAATAAGAGTTTCTTTTGGCAGAAGGCATCGTCTGTTCCAATGACTGAGCGTCAGACTCAGATGCTTAATCTTTTTCTTGATGGCTACGAGGCAAAGATAACGTCAAAGACATGGGCTACATTGGCAAAATGCTCGAAAGACACCGCCATACGTGATATTCAAGACCTTGTAGATAAGAATATACTGAAAGAGGACATTCCAGGAGCCAAGCGTCCCAGTTACTCCATTGTTTATGATGCAGAGGACTTGACGCAATTCTTCACGGATGTAAACATTGTTGAAGAGGATGGCATTCAATACATCAAAGCATTGTTCAAGGGAAAGAAGCCTGTCTGCGAAAGAGTTCTGAAACTTGATGCAGAGCGCTACCAGAAAGGTAATTTGCCATTAGCCAATCTACTCAGTAAATACTGCTCGTATATCGCTGCTGGACATCAGAGCATTTCTTTATGAATAGCTTGAAATCATAGTTTCTGGCTGAAATACAAAAATGAAGAAAATACCTGTATATAAATTCTATAAGCACAAGTATGGCGATGAGCTGCTGGTGGATGTCATCAGCTACGAGAAGATGATGCCCGACATCAGACGGACACCTGTGTTCAGCGAGACCTTCTATAGCATTACGCTGGTATTAGACGGTGATACATCGGTAGCTATCAACGGACGATTACGCAAGCTGGAGAGAGGGTTGATTATCTGCTCCATTCCGGGTGAGGTGTGGTCTTTCGAGGACAATCCGCAGTTGGATGCGCTGAACCTGGTGTTTGAGAAGGAGTTTCTGTTGTCGTTCTTCAGCGACCCACACTTTCTCGACCGTTTCACGTATCTGCAGGCAGACCGCAGCAGTCCGTTCCTGATGGCGGACGATGCTGCCTTTGAACGCATCCACACGCTCTATCAGGAGATGCGCCGCGAGATAACAGACTATGCCCAGAAAGACCAGCACATCCTGCGCGCCATGCTCTACGAGACGATGATGCTTCTGCAACGGGTGCCGATGGTGGATGCAGAGCAAGTGGAGACCGTTCAGCGCAGTCTGACGGACATTCCCGTGAGCCGCTATGTGGATGACTTCGTACAGCTGGTAAATGACCACTTCCGCGAGGAGCACGGCACGGAGTTCTATGCCGACCGCCTCTGCATCACGCCCAACTACCTGAACAAGATCGTGCGCCAGTCGCTTGGCAAGTCGGCCAAGACCTACATTCTCGACCAGATTCTGACCGAGGCCTGCCGACAACTGAAGTACACCACGCTCCCGGTTGCCGACATCGCCGTCCAGTTGCACTTTGATACCGCCACATACTTCGTCCGCCTGTTCAAGAAACACATGGCAATGACGCCGTTAGAATTTCGGGAGCAGCGAGAGCAAAGCTAAGCTTGCTTAAGGAAACCTCCGAAGCTGGCCGATTGCTCTACTCCGTCCTCGGCTTCAGCGACATAAAGGATATGATGCATTTGTCTTTCCACGAATAACATCGTGCAATGCATGTTTGCTAACCTTTTCGCACATTTTTCAGTAAATTGCATCAAGTTTGAAAAACTTTTCATATCTTTGCCCAGAGATTCTAAAACGATATGCTTATGAGTACACAGATGATGCAGCAGACAATAGCCGAATACTTCTAGACGCAGCCCGTCCTGAAGGCATGGCTCTTCGGCTCTGTTCAGGCGAATTTGCAATTCGCCTGCCGGGAGTATAAGAATTTGTAATTCGAAAAAAGTACAAAAAATGATTCAAGCCTATTTTTCTCAAATTCGTGCCACTATAACGAAGTATATTGATAGTTCAACATCAAATATTTGTATAGCAGTAGCATGGTTTACGCATCGCGACCTTTTCCATGCTGTTCTGAATGCATTGGATAGAAAGGTGAAAGTTTCAATCATTCTCATTGATGATATTATCAATCGAGGACCAAACGGGCTTGATTTTGCACTTTTTCTTTCAAAAGGCGGTCAGATTCGTTTTATGAACACGCGAAAGTTGCTTATGCATAATAAGTTTTGCTTGTTTGATGGAAAAATCTTAATTACAGGGTCTTATAATTGGACTTATTCGGCTGAAGGGAGGAATGCAGAAAACATTATTGCAACAGATGAGGGAAATGTCTGTCTTGCTTTTAGTGAACAATTCTGGAAACTATGTATAGTTCGGGGCGGGACTATGCGGGGGAGAAAGGACTGCTGGCTGTAGAGGTTATAAGGTTTTGAATTGTTGGACGCATTACAAATGCTTATACTCGGAGCAGCCGAATTGCAAATTCGGCTGAACGGGTTACAAATTCGGCTGAACGGGGCTTAGGAGGCATGTTGCTGTCCTTAGTCCCGAAAAGTGACATTATCGTACCGAATAGTCTACGGCTGTTCGGGATTTTTGTTGTACCTTTGCACCCATGAAACAGACATTACAGATTGGCGGGCGCGAGTGCCTGCTGTATAACGAAGGCGAGGAGCCGAAAGTATTGCTCATCCAGACGCTGGGAGCTCAAGAACGGGGCAGCATCGACAGCGAAGTAGAGATGATCCAGGAAATGGCTGTTGCGGACTTCAAATCCGCAACTCATGAGTCGGGGATTTCAAATCCCCTCCAACAAAATGTATCGTTCGTTATGGCTGCCTTTGCCATCGGCGACTGGGAGGTGGAACTCACACCGTGGCACGACCCTGCCGTTTCGAAGCGTCAGGCCGTGGGCGAACATGCTGGAGAGACGCTCCGTTATGTCACAGAAGAATTGATTCCTTATTTGCATCAGGAATATGGCGAGATTCCCATTGCTTTAGGAGGCTACAGCCTTGGCGGTCTCTTTTCCCTTTGGTCAGGCTTTGAGTCCGATTGCTTTGCCGCCATTGCCGCCATGTCACCCTCGGTATGGATTGCAGGATGGCAAGACTATGCCAGCCAGCATCCCGTCAAGTCACCCTATGTCTATCTCAGCCTTGGCGACCGCGAGGAGCACTGTCGAGACAAGGCCATAGCACAGGTGGGCAATAACATCCGTTGGGAACATGAACACCTGAAGCAGACGCTCGGTTCCGACCACACGACGCTGGAATGGAATACGGGCAATCATTTCGTGGATGGTGCCCGCCGTACCGCCAAAGGCTTCGCATGGTGCATTGACAAGGTGTGCCAGAGATGAGCCAGATGTGGAATCTGTGGCATGGATGCCATAAGAAGAGCGAAGGTTGTCAGCACTGCTATGTCTATCGGCGCGATGCAGAGTTTGAGAAGGACTCGAACGTGGTGCATAAGACAGCCTCGTTCAACCTGCCCGTCCGTCGTGACCGTCAAGGACAGTGGAAGGTGTCACCTGGCACGCTGATGTGGACGTGTTTCACATCGGACTTCTTCATCGAGGAGGGCGATGCTTGGCGCGAAGATGCTTGGCTGATGATTCAGCGTAGGAGCGATCTGCACTTCTACATCGTCACTAAGCGGCCAGAGCGGATAGCCAGTTGTTTGCCAGAGGATTGGGGCAATGGCTATGAAAATGTCACCATCTGCTGCACAATGGAGAATCAGAAACGTACAGACGAGCGACTGCCCATCTTTCGTGAATTGCCTATTCGTCATAAGGCTATCATCTGTGAACCGCTGTTGGAGCGTATTGACTTCCGTGGTGGTCTTGGCCTGTGGGTAGAACAAGTGACGGTTGGTGGAGAGTCGGGCCGTGATGCACGTGTGTGTGACTATGACTGGGTGCTCGATATTCGCAGCCAGTGCGTCGAGTCAAATGTTCCATTTCATTTCAAGCAGACGGGGGCATTGTTCCGCAAGGATGGCCGTCTGTATCGCATACCTCGTAGCCAGCAGATGGCGCAAGCCCGGCGTGCCAATATCGGGTTCCAGACAAGTCATATTGCAGGGAATCATCAATAGTCCCGAAAAGTGACATTTCAGTCGCTGTTTGTCTTGCAATGGTCTGGGGAAATTGTAGTACCTTTGCATCGTCAAAATAAGAAACAATATGGTGAAGATACAAGAAATTGAAGTGAAGTCGGTGATGACGAAGTCGAACCTGCCGGTGGCCGACTTCTCGGTGAATCCCTACGTGGGCTGTCTGCACGGCTGTAAGTACTGTTATGCCTCGTTTATGAAGCGGTTTACGAACCATCCGGAGCCTTGGGGCGAGTTTATCGACGTGAAGCACTGGCCGGAGATTAAGAATGCCAAGCGGTATGCGGGCAAGGAAGCCTTCTTCGGCTCCGTGACCGACTGCTACCAGCCGCATGAGGCGAAGTACAAGCGGACACGCGCCCTGCTGGAACAGCTTCAGGGCAGTGGCATCAGCGTGAGCATCGCCACGAAGTCTGACCTTGTGTTGCGTGACCTTGACCTCATCAAGACCTTTCCCCATGCCCGTGTGTCGTGGAGCATCAACACGCTTTACGAGTCGTTCCGCCGTGAGATGGACGTGGCCGTCAGCATCGAGCGCCGCCTGGATGCCATGCGCCAGTTCTACGAGGCTGGCGTAGAGACCACTTGTTTCATCTCTCCGATATTCCCCGGCATCACCGATGTCGAAGCCATCATCCGCAAGGCCAAGGACTGCTGCAACCTCGTCTGGCTGGAGAACCTGAATCTGCGTGGCGACTACAAAGGCAAGATTCTCGCGTGGATTCACGAGCACCACCCCGAATTGGACCAGCTCTACCATGACATCTACACGAAGAAAGATCGCTCCTACTGGATGCAGCTCGACATGCAGATGCGCGCCTTCTGCGAGGCCGAGGGACTGCCTTACGTTCGCAACGACGACTCCGTGCGCTCCCGTCATGGCCAGCCGCCGGTGGTGGTGAACTATTTCTTCCACGAGGAAATAGTGAATAGGGGTAAGTAAGAAGCAATTCATCTTTGCAACCTAATTTCATCGACTCACGAAAGCTGAAACGACAGATGTTATCATACTTTTCTTTTCGTTGAGGACTGGTTTATCAGTCAAAGGAAAAGGTGAACGAGAGGGGAGGGAGCAATGGCGATTGGTACTTCCTCAGTAAAAAGAGAAATACAGATCCAGGAAACTTATGTCAAAGGAGTTTAGGTTTACGTTTACCCATGTATATATACATGCACCTCTAAACTTAAAGATTAAACTTACAATCATCTGCTTCAAGTTTACTATACCTTATTATATATAAGCATATCTAAACTTAAACTTAAACCAGCAAAGATGGAATGCAACTATTTCTTTTTTTATTGAAAGTATGAAGATATGCAGCTTTAGTCTTATTTTTGTTAAAATCAAACTCATTCTGCCCAGAAAAATGAGAAAAATGAGTCTGAATTCAAGATTATTTTGTATTTTTTGCAAACAGAATGTGGTGTTTGTTCATGAAGTCAATCTTCTGGATTTACGAAGCATTTACAGTTAACGATTGTAAGACTGAAGTCAAGCAATTTAGTGTAAAACAAAATAAAGATAAAATCAAGAAATGAGAATGAATCTGCCATTGAGCCATTTTTTCCCTGAAAAATGAGGCAAAATGAGCAGAATGAGTCTAAAAAGAGGTGCCAGTACTTTACACTAACTCTGTAAGTAACTGATACTCAGCATCGTCTAGTCGCCGCACAGGCTGCTGTCGAGGAGTAAATATCACTCTGATATAATGCAAAGGGACCTGTCCGTTTGGGCAGGTCCCTTTTTATAATGTCAAACCTGGCTGAGTTGATTGGGGATGCAGTTCCTCGTGCCCTTGAAAGAGCTGCTTCTACAGCTTGGGAATTTTTTTTGTGATTCGGCATTTTTTTCATAACTTTGCACTCGATTTTGGATTTCGCAATTAATAGTGCTCGAAATTCTTTTCTCGATTTATTCCCTAATCAGAGAGGTTTGTAGCGCATTGTGGCAGACGTAAGGTTTGTCCGAACCATGACAGTTCATTATTCGTATTTCCGAGGGAAGGACTTTTTTTGACGAGTAATGAATTATAAGAATATATTTTTCTTTTTAATGAGTAATCACAAGTTTATTTGTGCTCTGACTGTTTCGATGATAGTCGGAGCAAGTTGCTGTGTACCTGCTTATGCACAGCAAAGGATGAGTCTTCAGTCGCTTTTTGATTTGGCTGACCAGCAGAATCAGCGCATTAAGGTCAGCGAGGTAGCATTGAAGGCTGCAGAAGAAGGGGTGGCATCGGCAAAATCTGCTATGTTGCCAAGTGTTGAACTCAGCATGCAAGGTTCTTACATCGGCAATGCTTTCTTGATGTCACGTGGCTTTTCTACCAGTGGCACCACAGAATATATTGTTCCGGGACTTGGACCTCAGCAGGTGCAGAACGGCAAGAAGCCAACACCACATTGGGGCAACAGCTTCACTGCTCGGGCGAGTCAGGTGATTTATGCTGGTGGTGCTATCCATTCAGGCATTGAAATGGCAAAGCTGGGGCATCAGTTGGCTGAACTTGATGTGGAGAAGAATCGTCAGGAGGTGCGTTTTCTGATTACCGGTTATTACCTTGACCTCTGCAAACTGCGGAACCAGTCGCAGGTGATAGCAAAAAACATAGAGCTGACGGAAAAAGTAATCGAGCAAATGAAGGCGCGCAGAGAACAGGGAACGGTGTTGAAGAACGACATAACGCGATATGAACTGCAACTGCAAAGCCTTCAGCTTTCCAAGACACAAATAGATGATGCGCAGAAGATTATCCGTCATCAGCTCAGCACAGCAATCCACCTGCCTGAGGGAGTGACCTTTGAAGTGGATACACAGTCACTTGAAGAGGAAGGTACGGCACTCAAGGCTCTTGTCTCCGAAGAGTTGTGGCAACAGACAGCGGCGGAAAACAACATAGGTATCCGTCAGGCTTCACTTGCCACAGAAATATCGGCACAGAAGGTCAAGAACGTTCGTGCGGCATCGCGACCATCAGTGGCTGTAGTTGCCGAAAACAACCTGTGTGGTCCATACACCTCCGATATGATTCCAAAGAATGCCAACGTCAACGTGTGGTTTGTCGGAATAGGAGTGAAATACAGTCTGTCAAGCCTTTGGAAGAACAAGCATAACATCCGTAAGGCAAAACATGAAAATACTCAGGCACGCGAAAGAGTGCAGTTGGCGAGCGAAGGCATAGAAAATGGTGTACATGCCAGCTATACCAATCTGCTGACCAGCTCAGTTGAGGTTAGCACACAGGAGAAACAGGTGGAACTTGCCGACCAAAACTATATGGTGGTAAAAAACCGATACGACAACGATCTGGCTTTGCTGACCGATATGCTTGATGCATCAAACATGAAACTCTCAGCCGACATGGCTTTGGTAAATGCTCGCATCAATATGCTTTACAACTATTTCAAACTTAAATATATAACAAACACACTTTAACAAAATAAATGGAAAAGAATAAATTTTCAACCTACAGTTATAATGCTATAGTAATACTATGTATAGCATGCGGCGTCGTTTATGCCGCAAGTCAGTTTGTATATTTCGGCAGT
>JAEEGJ010030173.1_pt1 | contig 10618 bp, 8 predicted proteins | sample 8958761 | NCBI WGS metagenome assembly JAEEGJ01 (sample SAMN16246546, study PRJNA631951) | gut metagenome | biome: gut microbiome; feature: rumen; material: RS-attached | host: Bos | place: Iran: Karaj | collected 2018-10
GATTGTGGAGCGTCAGGACCGTCGGGGAAATAAGATCGCGGTCCCGCTTGCCCGCGACGGCGAAATCGTCTTGCCGGAGTTCGCCGAAGGGAGCGGATGGACAATAAACCGCATAGGGGCGGGAGCCTTCCACGCGCGCCATTGCTACAGCGAATACACGGGGCGATACGAGGACTTCGAACTGCCATACGCGATTTTCGTCCCGAAACAGGAGGTCCTTGAGGCAAACCGCGGGAAAGTGGCCCTTGTTCTCCACATGGAGCACGCCGGCGCGAACTCCGCGGAGCCATTGGCCTCCCTCGCCTCTTCCCGCGCCGCCGTCCGCCATGCCGGAGAGGAGGTGCAGGCGGAAAATCCCGCAATCGTGGTCGTGCCTCAGATCGAGGAGTCGCGCCGCACGACGAACGACCAGATGGCGTCAAGCGAGGCGAACGCCGCCATCTGGCAACTTGTCGATTCCGTCTTGTCCCGCTTCAGGGGCTTCATAGACGAAAACCGCATCTACGGCACGGGACAGTCGATGGGCGGGATGTGCCTTCTGGCCATGGCCGCGCAGCGGGACAATTTCTTCGCCGGAATCCTGGCGGTCGGCGCGCAGTTGGGCAACAACTACGACAAGACGTTCCAGAACGGCGGAGACCGCACCCCGGAGCGGGACCCTGTCAGCTTCAACGGCTTCGGACTCGACCGCGACAACTTCCGAAACTGGTACTACATGGTTTCCGACGACAACGTCCTGGTCCAGACGTGTTCCGGCGACCCGATGGCGACCGGGCTCTGGCAGGCTTTGGCCGATTACTATGCGGCGGCAGGCCGCGAGATACCGCATGAAGAATGGGATCCGTTTCTTCCCGTTGGGGAACAGGAGGAAAGGTGCGCGCGGCTGCTGGCGCGCCGCGAGACGGACGCGCCCGGCGGCGGCATTGCGTGGATTTCCTTCTCAGGCGGCTCGCACATGGCGACCTGGAAATACGGGTACCGCCTTCGTGAACCCTTCCGCTGGCTATACTCCCGGCGGCGCGACGAGGAAGGCCGGCGCGGAAAGCTCGGGAAACTGAAGAACCCGTGGCTGGGCCGGGACGCCAACGGGAAAGTCCGCGACGGTTCCGGGACGGCGGGATTGAATTCCGCCCAATTCACCCCTCACGGCCCAGATCCCGCCTTTGGGGAAGGGTGGAAGCCGCAATGCCCGCCAGAGTGAATAAGGCCCCGTTGTGGTACAATATAATCTCGAAAGGAACCACACCATGAAGAAAGAACTCGGAACAATTCAGGCACTCTTTCCAATGCCCGTCCTCGTCATCGCGGCATACGACGCGAAGGGAACGATTCAGTCAATGAACGCCGCCTGGGGGCAGATTTGCGACTCTGACAAGATCGCGCTCTTTCTCGACGAAGACCACGCCACCACGAAGGCGATTCGCGAAACGAAGGCCTTTACCGTCGCCCTCGCCGACCGCGCCCACATGGCGGAGGCCGATTATGTCGGCATCGTCTCCGGCAACAAGGTCGCGGACAAGTTCGCCCGCTCCGGCCTCCATGCCACGAAGTCGGCCCTTGTGAACGCGCCCGTGATCGAAGAGTTCCCCGTTACGATGGAATGCGAACTTGCGGAAGTCGTCCAAACCGAAACGCTCTTCGCCATCGTCGGCAAGATCGTGGGCACAGTCGCCGAGGAGCGCGTCCTCGACGAAAAGGGCAAGGTCGATCCCGGCAAGCTCGATGCCATCGCCTTCGACCAGTTCCGCCACGGCTACTACGCCATGGGCGAAAAGGTCGGCCAGGCATGGAACGCAGGCGCGACCCTCGCCAAGGCCGCGCTTGCGGCGAGGTGAAGATGGAAATACTCTCGCTGATTATTGCGAGTCCTGAGCCTTGAAGAAGAAAATCCGTTGTCCCTATTTCGAGCTGAACGACCAGGAGCGCGCCTACCACGACAAGGAGTGGGGGACGCCGTGCCGGAACGACCGCAAGCTCTTCGAGTACCTCATGTACGAGGTGCTGCAGTGCGGTTTGAGCTGGAATACCGTCCTGCTGAAGCGCGACGTCTTTAGCGTTGCATTCGAGCGCTTTGACTTCGAGAAGATCGCCCGCTACGGCGAAAAAGACATTGCGCGCGTTCTCGCCGTGCCGGGCATGATCCGCTCGCGCCGGAAGGTGGAGGCCATCATCCATGACGCCAAACGCTTCATCGAGCTGCGCCGCGAATGCGGCACCTTCTCCAAGTGGCTGTGGGCCTTCACGGACGGCAAGACGCTTCACAACCCCGACAACGCCAAGTCCGATGTATGGACCGCGCCGACGCGGACGGAGCTTTCGGACCGCATCGCCGCCGAACTCAAGGCGCGTGGCTTCAAGTTCCTTGGCACCGTCACCATCTACGCCTTCATGCAGTCCGTCGGCCTCGTCAACGACCACGCCCGCTTCTGCTTCCGCTACAAGGAGCTGACTCAGTAACCGCGAACCTTGCAAGTTTTACGTCGTCGGACCTCATCCGCAAGGAACGGATTACGCCTCAATGAAGTCCGCGAAGGCGGAGGCCTGCATGGCGAGAGCGGCTCGTCCGGCCTCGTCTAGTGCGAGTTCGTCGGTCATCCACGAGGTTGGCGCTACCGCGAGGCCGACCTCATGGTCGCGGAGCTGCTGTTTTCATGAAACCAGTATAGCAAAAGGACCTCATGGAATGGGAATACAACGCTCGGGACGATGAACGCGCCGGACTAATCTTCACGGGAAAGGTACAAATCAGGAAGTACAACGGCCACTTCTTCGTCAGATCCATCCTTTTTCCAGGCGACAACGTAGCGTACCTTTGCAGACTTCGGCCTATATCCTTTGGCCGCAAGTGTTTCGAGCTTTTTGATAAACGCCTCGGAAAACTTGACAATCCGCCTTCTGCAACCCTTCACTGATGCGATAAGATGCACGCCGTCCACTTCAAGGTCAAACCCGGATTGTAATTCGAAAATGAGCATCTTCTTGTCAATGAAATAGTCCAAGACGACATCCTTGTGCGAAAGATTTACGATAACCTTGTCGGGTTGCACTGGAATTCTATCATCTCGGACGCGGGTGACGCCTTCAGCCTGAACCGCTGAGAAGAGGTTGTTGTCGGAATAATGGATGCGCAATATTTTCTTCGCGCGTGTTATCCCAACATATATTGCACGGCGTCTTTCATCAGTTAAAGGTCCGACCTTGTCAAGTTTGATGTAGACGTTGTCGAATTCCCGTCCCTTTGACTTGTGTATCGTCGAGACGACAACCGAGCCTTTTTCGGCGCGGCCGAAATCCTCCATCTTGGACTCCAGGAGGAATTCGTCGAAATCACTTCTGTATTTGGCCGGATGGGTAGATGCGAAATCATCCAGCAGTTCAAGGCAATCCGCCAGACAGGCGCTTTCCGCATATTTTTCGCAAAGTTTCATTTTCGCCTCGTTCCACTGCTTTCCAGAGGTGACGTTTGCGGTCTTGTCCCCAAACGCCCAACGTCGGAAATACCGCAGTTCTGCGAGGTCGACTAGCCTGAAACCGTCGTTGGACTGGACAAGCCGAGCCTTTACACCCTTTTTTGCCAGAATGCTGAATACGCGAAGGGACTCGTCGTTGGTCCATGTCATTATGCATGAGGTGCCGGATGGGCGTTCTCGTTCCCAGTCTTCGACTACGGCGGCTTCGAAATCCGCGGCAATGTGAGCCACCAACTTGACACTCCCTTCTTCCGCGCCAGGCGACGGATGAAGTTGCGTCGACTTTATTCGACCGGAAATCGTCTGCACGAACGAATTGGCGAACGCAACAATCGCGGCTGCACTCCTGAAGTTCTCAACCATCTCGTACAGATTGGCATCGGGTTCTTCAGAAAGCCTTCGCAGATAAATGGAGTTCGATCCCCGGAATCCGAATATGTTCTGGTCGTCGTCGCCCACGGCAATCACCCGCATGCTTTCGTTTGCCTTCCGAAGTGCGCCGACAAGATGCGCTGAGTCGGCGTCCATGTCCTGGGCCTCGTCAATGACGAGAACGCTTTTCGCGATACGGCTAGGTTCCACTTCGCCGTTCTCGATCATCGATGCCGCCGTTCTCACCACGGTGTCTGAAAGCTCAAGACTTCCTACCTTGCCGATCAGGTCGAAGCAATAGGAGTGGAAAGTCTTTATGTCCACGTAGTGCGCGGCTGAACCGATAAGCTCCATAAGCCTTTTTTTAAACACCGTTGCCGCCGCCCTGGAGAAAGTCAGCATCAGCAAGCCTTCCACCTTGACGTCTTCAAGGAGAAGCAGCGAGGCGAGCTTGTGCACTAGCACAAGGGTTTTGCCGCTGCCCGGACCCGCAGCAACGGCGATTACGCCTGATCTGTTGTCGGAGATTATTCGCCTCTGCGTATCGGACAGCGAGCCGAAAAGCTTCTGCCGTTTGGATGCGGTAATGCTGTTTTTGAGAGTCTTTGCACGTTCCCCGCCAAAATACTTCGCAATGAACGATGTGTATTCCATTTGGAAATAGTCGTTTACAAACTTCAGCGCTGCGTCGTGATCGCGGACCATCATGTTGGCGAACTCCCCGACGATGTGTATTTGCTGCGTTTTAAGCTGATAGTAGGCGTCGAGTGTGCCGTAGTCGTCTTTCCGGAAAAGCCGCTTGTTGTCCACAACCCTGCGTTTCAGGCACATCCCGTTGTACACCACGAGGAACCCGCCCTCCAAGCTCATCGCGCCGATTCGCGACAAATAAAGCAGCGCATCGGACATTTCGTCAAGGCTGGCTGGTCTGCCGCCAAAGCTTAAATTCGGCATTTCATTGAAGGCCTTTAGCATGCCGACAAGCGAGAACTCAACGGTGCACACTGTGCCTCGTTGTTCGCCCTCCTCCTGTTGTTTGCGGAGGGCTTCTCGGTAAAGACTGCCGACAGCGAATTTGGCAAGCTCCATCCGTCTGTCAAAGAGTTCGGAAAACTTGTCGATGGACATGCTTGGCACAACGCGGACATAGTCGCTGTTAGGGCTCTCAATCTTTTTCACCCAGCCCTTCGACGCCCAGAACCGAAGGACTGTCCGCATGTTCTTGACTCCATTGGCGTAGCCAGAGTCGACTGAGAAATCATCGTTAAGCTCCTTCAGGTTGATGTCGCCTTCAGTCATGCCGATTCGTCTGAGAAGCACTTCTTCGGCTTTCGCGAACCGAGCAAGGATTTTCGAGGTCTTCCTCTCCGTGTCATCACGGAATATCGTCGCCGACATATCTTGCGTGTCCGCGAGGAGTCCATCCTGGCGCATCGTGTCTATTACGCCGACGACGTCCTTGCGCTCTAGGCCAAGAATGTCCGCAAGGTAGTCTATGCGGGACTCGGCATCACCGTTCCCCGCCTTCGAGACGCTTCGCGCGGAGATAAGTGATTTCATGACGCGCTTGGCGATTCCCCGCTGCTTATCGTCCATGCGCGTCGAGCGGTCGATTCGCGACGACGCCTCCGCCATGTTTGCCGCCAGTATCCCAGTCGCGTACACCCGCGGCATGTTCTGTCCGCGCTCGACGTATCCAGCTTCTTCAAGGGCGGATATCGCGGTGCGCACTTTCGTTTCGACGTCAACGACGGAATCACCCCATCCCGCAGCGCGCGCCAGCTCCAGCGCGGATGTGCTGAATTTGCGGCCCGTCGGGGACATCCGCTTTATCGCCCTCCAGACCATCTGTATATCGCCAATGCTGAGCTTCGTCTGGTTCAGCATTATGAAATGCTTGTCCAGATCGTCATCGCAGAAAAGCACATAGCATTCGGCCTGCAGAGACGGATTGCGGCCGGCGCGTCCCGCTTCCTGGACGTAATTCTCCAGGGAATCGGATATGTTGTAGTGTATGACAAGGCGAACGTCGTTCTTGTCAACTCCCATTCCGAAAGCCGAAGTCGCGACAATAACCTTCACTTTATTGTTCATGAAGGCATCCTGATTCCGAATCTTCTCATCGGGATCCATCTTGCCGTTAAAAGGCAACGCCGGGAATCCGTCATCTGTGAGCTTCTGCGCCAGTTCCCTTGTTCGCTTGGTGCGCGCCACATACACGATGGTCGGACAATCCTTCTGCTCTATGAGCATGCGGAGGGCATTGTACTTGTCTGCGTCCGTCTCCTTGTGGAGAACGGTGTAATGCAGGTTCTCCCGCGTGGCATTCGAAGCATACAGGGCAAGTTCGACGCTGATCTTGCCGCGAAAATAGTCGCAGATGTCACTTATGACCTTCTGCTTTGCCGTGGCGGTGAAGCACGATACGGGAATCGGTTTCACGAGGGATTTCGCCTCTTGGAACTTCCTGATGAAATACCCGATATACAGATAGTCCACGCGGAAGTCGTGTCCCCATGCCGAAAAGCAGTGAGCCTCGTCGATCACGAACCGGACTACATTGCGCCGAAGGAGAATGCTCTCGACCGTTTTCGATCGCAGTTGTTCAGGTGATATGTAGAGAAGGTTTGCCGATCCGTCCGCGACTCGCCGAAACGCGTCGGCGCGTTCAATCGGGTTGAGGAGGCCGTTTACCGTGACGGCCGATGTCAAGCCCTTCGCCTCTAGGTTGTCCACCTGATCCTTCATCAGTGACTGCAGAGGCGAAATTACAACCGTCAATCCATGCACAACCTCACCCGCCATCAATGCCGGTAGCTGAAACGTGATTGACTTGCCGCCGCCCGTCGGAAACACGGCGATGAGCGATTTCCCCTCTACTGCCGCGCGCGCGGCGTTTTCTTGAAGAGGTTCGCCCGCATACGTTCGGAAGGCGTCGAAGCCAAAAAACTTCTTGAGCCCCTTGCGGACGTCAAGCCGCTCCAAGCAGTGCGGACAGCCCTCGACGCAGGGCGTGTTGCAAAGATAGTTGACAACATTCTCGACCTTTGGGTACGTCTTGGCGACCCAAGGAGGAGTAATGGAGTCGGAGCATGATGTCCCTATGATCGCAAGTGCGTAGGCAAGTTCGGCCGGGTATTTGCGGGCAATTGCCCCGACGTTGGCATGGGCGCATATTCTTGCGCCGAATTTTCGCGCCACGGCATCTTGAACCGAACAGTCAAGTGCAGGAACTGGATTCAGCTTTAGGAATCCGTCGAATTCCTGTATGCCGCGAAGCAGACTGCCGTAGATGCCGCGCACGACGGGGGCGAGGGCAAGGAACGCCGCGACCTCGTCGGTGTAGAGCTGCTGCGCCTTTTTTGCGTCGCTAACGGGATTGTTCAGATCGTCCTGCTGGATTTTGTCATCTTTGAGAAGTGAATGGTACGGGCGCTCCGGGAACAGAAGAGGCGACCAATGGAGCGTGTCAACAAGTGTGAATTGGCGTTCGTCAAGAATTTGAGCGAGAAACCGCATGTCATGGTGGACGATGTTATGGCCGCACAGAACAGTCGCATTCCGCAGAAACTGCTGAAAGACTTTCTTGTCATTCGAATGAAGTATCGCGCCGTCCGCTCGGACGGCGCCAATATCATGAATCCGCAGATCTTGGACGCCGACCTCCAGATCAACGAAAACAATCCCACCATTCAATGTTTCTTTTCCGTTCACACCAACTGACTATGAATGCATGCCGAGGGCACGAAGGACCATGTCATTCTTATTATACCAAAATGCAATCATTGCCATTCCGCATCGAGGTCTATGACAAGGAAGGCATCAAGGATGGCACGAAGACCAACACCATGAAGGGATGCGCTTTCGAGACTAGCCTCTAAAAATCGCTGCCCACTCTGCGGCATTTCGCTCGTGAATGGCGTCTGCCCGAAGTGCGGCTACAAAAAGCCGTGACACCATCGCACTGGAAGGCCTCATCTCCGTTTTCTCGTGTTATGCGCGGGATACGAGAAGACCATCGTGTTCAAGTCTGGCATCCCACTCTGTCGATTTCCGCTTCGGCCGACCGCAGGATCGCCTCGACGTCGGCACCGACGATGTCGAGTCCTGTCGCCGCGATTCTGCGGACTTCGGGAATGCCCCAGTAGTTCTTCGCGAGAGCCTCCACATAGCCGAACCCGAATGGGTCTCTTTCCGCAGGGCCGCCGGACGTGCTGACATAGAAAAGCCGGCGGGCGCGGCAAAGACCGACCGGACGTCCGTCATCCGAATACCGGAATACGACGCCGAGGACACTGATCCACTCGATGTAGGTTTTCAGCAGCGAGGGGAAGGAAAGGTCCCAGAAAGGAGCCGCCATGACAATCTGGTCCGCCGCCGCGAATTCGGCCGCTTTCGAGAGCAGCGGCGAATCCCACCGCCCGGCTTCCAGCGCCCGGGTTCTCCGAGCCAGCGTCCTGGCGTCGAAGGGACGGAGGCGTTCGTCTTCAAGATGCAGCACCCGGACTTCACCGTCCTTGAGCCGCGAAACGAGACGTTCGGCAAGTCGCCGCGTCCGCGAGTCTTCGCGGACGGTCGAATCAACGAAGAGAATCATGGTTTGTTTCCGTTGCTAAGTGTGAGTTTCATAACAACCATTCTACCAGAACGACGGTGCCGACGCACTTTCCCTACTCCCGTTCCGCCGCGTCAGTGCATTGACATTCAGCACGCATTATGGTAAATTGTCTGCAATCACAAGGAGACAACAATGGACATGGAGCAAGACCATCATGGACATAGCCTATACAAGCGAGTTTGACGGCAAGAGATACGAGATGCTGATTCGAAAAGCCGTTGGACAGGGAGCGCTTCGAGTTTCGTATTTCTGCTGGTGCATGGCGGTCTTCGGCGGACTGTCGCTTTACAGCCACCTGGCTGGGCACCATGATTATGGCGGTCTCTGGGTATTTGTCGTGCTGGCAGTCAATCCGTTGCTCATGTTCCTGCTTCGTTGGCTACATGCGCACCGGTATATGAAGATTCTTCGCCGACTAATGTGCGGAGAGACAACATCCCACTGCCGTCTGACGGATGAAGGGTATGAGGTGTCCTGCGGAAAGATGTCGCAGAAGCTGCCTTGGAAGAGCCTCGCCACCCAGTATTGCTTCTTTGACGACGACACAGTGGCGCTTTTCCAGGCAAAGGGGTTGCCGAGCATCGTTCTCTGTGACCTCTCCAAGCACGGCATTGCAAGGAAGGAGCTGGAAACGGTGCTGGTTCAGGCGGGAGTTGAGGGGCGTCGCGCGTCCGGATTGCGTAGGACATGGGGCATTGTGTCCGGCGTTGTCGGCTCGTTGTTTGTTCTGGTTTCCGCGGTCGGGGCGCTTGGAACGTTGCTCTTGCCATGCGGACGTGGAAAGCTGGTGTTCAGCAATGAGTGCGCGATTCCCGTTGAAAAGGCGGTGATTTCGTTTGGCAAAAACACAGTCGAGTTAAACTGCGTCCCGACCAAGGAAAAGAGGTCAGAGCATTTCTTGGTCGGAGATGATTGCACATGCCGAGTCGTAGTTACGCTCGCTGACGGCCTGATTGTCTCGAACAGCTATGGATACTATTGCTACGGAGTGGATTGTGGTACTGTCGACATAACTGTGACGAAAGATAAGCGCGTCGAGATTGTTGACGAGTATTATGGGGAAGATGTTGATTGTAAGCGCGAGAGTCGCAGGCTGAACGACTAGGAGCGCGCCTAGATCGGTCATGAAGATGTCCACCTGCATCGCCATTTCAGCGATATGGTTTCTATTTTTGGCATTCGCCATTGATTCCTACTTCTTCCCAGGTCCATGGCATGTGATAATCCTCGACCAAGGGACGGCTCCCGACGGCCGTTCGTATGTCCTCCTGCAAACCACTCGCGGCGAACCATGCGAAATCCGCCACTCCAGAAGACATCCTTTGCCGCTTTACCACCCGTCAAACTCCCCCGTGAAAACCCGTCAAACTCCCCCGTGAAAACCCGTCAAACTCCCCCGTGAAAACCCATCAAACTCCCCCGTGAAAACCCATCAAACTCCCCCGTGAAAACCCGTCAAACTCCCCCGTGAAAACCCGTCAAACTCCCCCGTGGCGCTTGCCCAATTGGCGCGCTGAAGCCATGAGCCGCGCACGGGCCCCTTTCCCCCACCAAGAGAACTCCACCATGGAATGCTTCGCCAAACCATACGCCGAACTCTCCCTTGACGAACTCTACGAAATCCTGCGCGTCCGGGTGCTCGTCTTCGCCCTCGCCCCCGGACACGTGACCGGGAAGCGCGTCCACGAGGCGTAGCGGGCGGGGTAGGCACCCGCTACGAAATCTCCGGCAGGGCGTCGAAGACGGCGGAGAGGTTGGCGGCGCGTTCGGTGCGGCAGACAAGGTGGTACATCACGGTCGCCTCCGGATCGCGCAGGGGAACGGCGACGCGTCCTTCAGGTATGGGGGTGCGTATGACGGAGACATCCGTGTAGAAACCCGGCAGCGTGGAGTTGGCCACGATGTGGCCTGTCGCACCATACGTCCCCTGCACGAGGAACTCCGCCCTCGGCATCTTCGCGCGGCAGAGGGGCATCCAGAAGCCGATGTCGCCGAAGACGACGAACGTCTCGCCGTCGAGGTCGGAAAAGCGCAGGGACTTTCGCCTCGCGAGCGGATGCACGGGCGGCAGCAGGACGCCAAGGCTTTCCCGCAGGAATGGGCGCCCGAACCAACCGTCGCCCGGCGGCATGGCGAGCAGAACCGCCGTGTCGACGGC
>JAEEGJ010030174.1_pt1 | contig 10618 bp, 6 predicted proteins | sample 8958761 | NCBI WGS metagenome assembly JAEEGJ01 (sample SAMN16246546, study PRJNA631951) | gut metagenome | biome: gut microbiome; feature: rumen; material: RS-attached | host: Bos | place: Iran: Karaj | collected 2018-10
ACTTATTTCAGTATGACAGAATTCAGACCCATGCGCCGCAATCGGCAGCAGTTATCCAGAGAAGAATGTGAACGCATCCTCGGCCGTTGCACCTCGGGTGTGCTTGCGCTGGCGGGCGACGGCGGCTATCCTTACGCCGTGCCGCTCAGTTATGTCTATGCCGACGGAGTAATCATTTTCCATTCGGCAGTAGAGGGGCACAAGATCGATGCCATCAAGCGAGACAGCCGTTGCTCATTTTGTGTCATTGATCAGGACGAAATCAAGCCTGCCGAGTTCACAACCTACTTCAGGAGCGTCATCGCCTTCGGTCGCATCCACATCCTGGAGACTGCCGACGAGAAGGTGCAAGCCTTGCGCCTCCTGGGCCGCCGATACTCACCTGGTGACGACCCCGGCCTCCAGCACGAGATTGACAAATCCCTGGACCACGTCCTGCTCCTCCGCCTCAACATCGACCACCTCTCCGGCAAACAAGCCATCGAACTGGCCCGATGACTATTCAGGGATGTCGTAGTTGGCGGCTGCTTGGCTAAGTTGGTTGTGTATGTAGGTAACGGCCACCTGTGGCGATAGGATCTTCACGCCGGCACCATAGCTCATAAAGACGGAATACATCTCAAAATTGATGACGACCTTGACTTTTCCAACCTCTCCTTTTTCGGCAAGTTCGTCAGAGAGCACTTCGGCATGTCCCCGACCGAGTACCGTCAACAGAACCTGAAAGAAGGGTAATGACCATCCCTGCTGCGGTATTGGAGGCGGGAAGAAAGTTGCCATCCAGCGGCCTGGTGTTGAAAACAATGGTGGTGGTTTTACTTATATTTCATAGGAATTTGCTATATTTGCGGCGGGAATTAGATAAGTTGTCAATTGTGATGCTACGGTATCAGCATCTGATTGTTACAGCGTAAACCAAACAGAGTCAGCTGATTAATTTCGGTTTTTTTTATAACAACATTAACTAATCTTTATTATTATGAACAAATTCAACAAGTTTATCATTGCCACCCTCTTTGTTGTATGTGGCGCAATGACGGTCTTTGCAGGTCAAGACGAGCAAAACGGTAATGCCTATTTCACCCAGGCTGAGTTACCTAACATGGTGAATTTCCTGCCGCCTCCTCCCGAATTTGAGTCGTCCCGCTTTGCTGCCGACCAGACGCAGTACCTCTGGGGTATCCGTATGCGTCAGAACCAGGAGCGCGCTGAAATGGCCATCCGTGATGCCGTTTATGGAATGCAAACCATCATTCAGGAGTTCTGCCCCATCCTGGGCCTCGAAATCACTAAGGAGGGCACGCCTGAGTTGTACACCCTCTTGCAGGACGTAGGAGCTACTTGCGACAGTATCAGCAACCGCGCTAAAGAGAAATATATGCGTACGCGTCCCTTCGTGTACTACGATCAGCCAACCCTTGTCCCTGAGCAGGAAGAGGAGCATATTACCAATGGCTCTTACCCCTCGGGACACACCGTACTCGGTTGGACAACAGCTCTGTTGATGTCCGACATCAACAGAGCTGTTGCCGACGCACTGCTGGCTCGCGGTTATGAGTATGGCCAGAGCCGCGTCATTGCCGGATACCACTGGCAGAGCGACGTGGATGCAGGCCGCCTGGGAGCATCGGTGCTCTATGCTAAATTGCAGGGCAACGAGCGCTTCCGCGAACAGTTGGCAAGAGCCCAGCAGGAGTTTAGGGAGAAGACCGAAGGCCAGAGCAAGGAGAAAGAGGTTTACGCCCCTGTCGGCACCTCGAGGGCCTATACCATCACCGGTGTTCCCGCAACGAGTGAAACACGCGGCATCATCATCCAAGACGGTAAAAAGATGCTCAGACCGTAATGGACCAAACCCATCTGGATTATCATAAAAAGCCATCCTTCGGGGTGGCTTTTTTGTGATGCAATGATATCGCTGCCAGCCTAGACCCTACACGGCAATAATTAAGGTTGGCATCAAAACGGCTTTCGGTGCTCACTTCTATATCGTTTGCTTTAACAAAGTATAACACACATCGTTTTTAAGATTAGCGAAGTAAAACGTATTTTTGTCATTTATTCGGACCGCGTGCCCGTCAACAGACCCTGTGGTAAAGCCGCTAACGGCCTGGAATGCGGAGCTACGGGCTCGCCGTGAATAGTTCGTATAGCCTTATGTAATAGATAATAACGTTTAAACCTAAAAAGATATGGAACTTTACCCACTGCTTCAATCCCAACTGGGCGTTTTCTATGACTGCATGAAATATCCTAAAGTGATGCAGTATAACATCCCGTGTATCGTGCCCCTCACCGACGACATTGATCTCGATCGTGTCGAGGCTGCCTTGCAAACTATTTTCGCAGCAAGGAAGGAACTGAAAATACGCTTCGTCATTGACGATAACGGCGAGCCTCGGCAGTATGTCGATGACAACAAGACGCTGACCGTCGTGCGTCGCGAGATGCCCGAAGCCGACTTCCAGGAGTATGCCCACCACGGCTTCTGCCGCCCGTTTGACATCATGGGTGACGAGCCGCTGATTAGGACCGAATTGGTGACGACACCCGACAAGAACTACCTGCTGGCGGATATCCACCACATGGTGACCGACGGCACCAGTTACCTGGTCTTGTTCCCGCAGCGCGACTTGCCGTTGGCTTACGAGGGGAAACCCCTGCCCATGCCGGAGTACGGCATGCTGGAGGCTGCCGCCGACGAGTATTCCCGTTTGGGTGATGATGAATACCAGCGGGCAATGAGCGTGATGAAGGAGAAATATGCCGGTATGGATTTGGCATCACTCTCGAGTCGTCCCGAGAATCCTGTTGGCGAGATGGGGCAGGAGTCTGCTTACATCAGCAGGCCGATGGTGGACGCTTGGTGCAAGGAGCAGGGTTTTGCACCTTATCAGATTTTCCAGGCGGCGTTCAGCTACGTGCTTGCCAGGATCCTGCGCGAGGACAAGGTGGCCTATACCACCATCTATCACGGTCGCCGCGACCCGCGCGTGCGTGAGGACTACGGTATGTTTGTTCGCACCATCCCATTCATGATGGAAATAGGGCAGCAGCAGACCGTGCGCGAGTATATCGCCTCGGTCCATGACGAGATGAAGGCCACACTCTCGCAGCTGGCTTATCCGTTCTCGCACTTCTGCCGCGACATCGGTGTGCAGCCGGGCATCTCGTTCAATTTTACCGCCCTGCCCGGATGGGAGGAGGAATACCACTTCGGCGACAAGCACTGTCCGTTTGTGCAGCAAGACCGTGGAGACGTGTTCTATGACTTGCTGGCACACATCTTTATCGTGGGCGCTGATGTGGCAGGCGACGCTTCATCGGGCGAAGAATATTACGACATCCGCATGGAGTCGAGCCTGGCCATGAACAGCCGCAAGACCATGCGCATGATGGCCGATGCCATCAAGGCTACCATGGAGCAGATGATGGCCCGCCTGGACGACTCCATCAACAGCATCAGCATCGTCAGCGACGACGAGGCCGAGCGCATCATCAAGATCGGAACTGGTAAGGATATTGATGTTGACCTGAGCAAGACGTTCGCCAACCTCTTTACCGAGCAGGCCAAGCGCACGCCCGATGCCCCTGCCGTGGTGGATAAAGACAGCCAGTTGACCTACGGCGAGATGGACAACTACTCGAACATGCTTGCCCACCGACTCATTGAATTCGGCGTGCGGCCCGACGACTTTGTCTGCGTCATGCTTGACCGCACCAAGGAATTCCCGCTGTCGGTACTGGCCATCCACAAGGCTGGTGCCGCCTATACTCCCCTTGATTTTGAATATCCTAACGAGCGACTGAGCTATATGCTCGATAACTCCGAGTCCAAGGTGCTCATCACCTCTCATGAAGTGCTTGCCGCCAAACAGGCCGAAGGAAACTTCGATACTGCCATGGCCCGCACGTTCTTTATCGATGACTTTATGGAATCGGTGGCTGACGCCTCTCCGATGGGCGCTATCGACCTTTCCCGTCCCGACGGCCTGGCCTACATGATTTACACCTCGGGCTCTACGGGCAAACCCAAAGGCGCCATGCTCCATCAGGCTGGCTTACGCAACTTCATCGCCGTGGTCATCGACATGGAGAAACTGACAGCTGCCGACCGCATCAGCGGCCACCGCTCATTCTCCTTTGATGCCCACATCGAGGACATGTATCCCGTGCTCACGCTGGGCGGCTCGTTCCACATCATGCCGACCGAGATACGCAAAGACCTGAATTCCATTCGCCAGTTCCTCTTTGACCATCAGATTACTGGTGGCGGCTACTCAACGGCTATGACTTGTCTGCTGCTCAACACCTTCGACGATCTGCCCATTCGTTTCACCACGGGTGGCGGCGAGAAGATGGATGGCGTCTTCAGTGACCACATCGAGATTATCAACGTCTATGGTCCCACCGAGTGTACCGACGACACGTCCTACTACAGCATCCCGCCAGGCCAGCGCATCGAGAATATCCCCATCGGCGAGAGTGTGGCGAACAACTGGAACTTCATTGTCGATACGGCTGGCAACCTAGTGCCCCAGGGTGTGGCAGGTGAGTTGTGCTTTGCCGGCATCCAGGTGGGACGCGGTTATTGGAGGTTGCCTGAGCGCACAGCTAAGTCGTTCGTCGATTGTCCGTTCGTGCGGCAAGACCGCTGGGGACGTCCTGTCCGCATGTACCACACCGGTGACCTTTGCCGTTGGAACGAGGACGGACAGATTGAGTACATGGGACGCATTGACACGCAGGTGAAGCTGCGTGGCTTCCGCATCGAGCTGGGTGAGATCGAAAGCAAAGCTCTCAACATCGAAGGCATCCGTCAGGCTGCTGCCGAGGTCCGCAAGGTGATGGGCAACGAGCATCTGGTGCTCTACTATACAGTGGTCGAAGGTTCTGACATTGACGATGAATCCCTCCGCGCCGATCTTGCCGAATCGTCGTTGGCCGAGTATATGGTGCCCGACACCTATATGCGCCTTGATGCCATGCCGATGACGCCCAACGGCAAAATCAACCGCAAGGTGCTACCCATGCCCGAACTGAGTCGCAGCATCGACTATGTGGCTCCCGAAGGGGAAACCGAGCAACTCTTTGCCCAAATTTTCTCCGAGGTCTTGGGTATTGAGCAGGTAGGCGCCCTCGATGATTTCTTTGAGATTGGTGGTACCAGCCTCAACGCCATCAAGGTCATCGTGGAAGCCAGCAAGCACGGTGTGCAGATTGTCTTCAACGACCTCTTCAATAACACGACGCCAAGGAAATTGGCAGCCTTTGTGAAAGAGAAGGATGAAGAAGGTGAAGAGTTAAAGGCGAAGAGCGTTGCACCCCCCGTGAAGGTCGATGAAGCGGCTGCAGCCGACCCCAAACTCTCGGCCCTCAACGCCCAACTCAAGGGTAACAACCTGCAGGCCTTCCTTGACGGCGAGCGCCAGCCCGTCGGTGACGTCTTGCTCACGGGTGCCACGGGCTATCTGGGCATACACATCCTCAACGAGTTGCTGACGACAAGCGATTGCCATATCTACTGTCCGTTGCGTGCCAGTGGTGGCGAAGACCCGATGCGCCGCCTCAAGACCATGTTCTTCTATTATTTCGGTGATACCGAGGCATTTAAATGCTTTGACAAGCGAGTCACCGCATTTGTCGCCGAGATTACCAAGCCAGGCACCCTCGACGCCCTTGACTGCCAGGGCCTCACCGTTGTCAACTGCGTGGCCAACGTGAAGCACTTCTCGGCAGGCAACGATATCGAACTGGTCAACATTGAGAGCGTGCGCCACCTCATCGCATTCTGTCTGCGCACCGGTTCGCGTCTCATCCATATCTCGACGATCAGCATAGCGGGTCTGAGTGTCGATGGTGTGCCTGGACCCGACGTCAAGCTCACTGAGCAGGATTTGTGGCTTGGCCAGAATATCGATGCCAACAAGTATGTCTATTCCAAGTTCAAGGCCGAGGAACTCGTACTCGATGCCATTTCCCATCACGGCCTCAATGCCAAGATCATGCGTGTGGGCAATCTCTCGGCCCGTCAAAAGGACGGTGAGTTCCAAATCAACTTCAGCACCAATAACTTCCTGGCGTTGCTCCGAGCCTACGTCATCATTGGTATGGTGCCCTATGAGGCGCTCAGCGAGGTCTTCGAGTTCTCGCCTGTTGACGATGTCGCCCATGCCATCATGCTGCTGGCTACGACACCCAAGGAGTGCACCGTGTTCCATCCCTATAACATCCACCGCCCGTACTTAGCCGATATCCTGAATGGCTTTGCCGACTCCGGCATCACGTTGAAGCGTGTAGAGAAGGAGGAGTTCCAGAAGGCTCTGGATCGAATGATGGATAATCCCGACCTCGTCACGCTGTTGCGCCCGTTGATGGCCTACAACCTGAGCAACACCCACCAGATGCGCTGGATAGAATCGGACAACTACTACACCACACAGGTGCTCTACCGCTATGGCTTCCAGTGGCCTTCCACCAACCGCAACTATGTCCATCGCTTCGTGGACACAATCACCGGCTTTGACTATTTCAACAGCTGATTTCACAACAAGATAGAACAGAATAGGCTTTGATAATACAATTTGCATCTGATTTGCACTTGGAGTTCCGCGATAACTGGCGGTATCTAAGGGACAACGGCCCTATGGACGTGAAGGGCGATATCCTGGTCTTGGCGGGTGACACGGGGTACCTGGGGGACGACATGTACAGCGTGCATCCGTTCTGGAACTGGGCGTCCGAGAACTTTGAGCAAGTGCTGGTCGCACTAGGCAACCACGAGTTTTATAAGTACTACGACCTGAAGACAATGCAGGACGGACTGGTGGGCGAAATCCGTCCCAATGTCCACTACTTCTATAACAAGGTCGTAACGATCCAGGATGTGGACTTCATTATGTCCACCTTGTGGGCGCATATCGACATGGACAACGCTTTCGTCACCGAGCGAGGTGTGGCCGACTTTTACCGCATCGTCTATGGCGAGAACCTGTTGAGGTATTCCGATTTCAACTATGAACACCAGCGTTGCCTCGACTTCATTAAGAAGTCCGTCAGCTCCAGCCAAGCCAAGCACAAGGTTGTCGTCACCCATCATGTCCCATCCTATCAACTGGTTGCCCCGGAGTTCCGGGGCAGCCGCATCAACGGCGCCTTCACCGTGGAGCTGGCCGACTACATCGCCGACAGCAGAATCGACTACTGGATCTACGGCCATTCCCACCGCAACATTGATAAGACAATCGGCACCACCCGCTGCCTCTGCAACCAATTCGGCTACGTCTCCCACAACGAACACCTCACCTTCGATCGAGGAAAGATAATCGAGTTGTGATCGAGAAGTAATTATATTCAATCATTGTGGTTTTCGACAACCATCTTAATGGCATCAAAGCAAAGGCGCTGGATTTCTTTGTTCCAGTGCCTTCTGTCATAGATGGGACGGTCTCCGTCGAAACCGATGGCTCTGTTGGCGATGGCATCAACCAACTTTTCCAGAGCATCTGGAGACACGCTGCCTGATGCCTCAGCCATCCAGAAGATCAGTTCTCCGCACTGGATGGTTCTTGTGAACTTCTCCTGCGGTGGACGGCTATAAGCAAATGTCATTAAATGCCAATACTGGGAAGGACTGTTCCTGGTATAGTCAACCACCATCCCTTCCTTCTTGGCTCGCTTGATGTAACCGCCATCCTTCTGCTGGTAGCCCGCACCGACCAATCGCTCACTCATGGGGCAAGGCGCATCTTCTTTATCTTTGAAAAAAGTGATAACCTGTTCTATTGTCACGGCTCTTTCTTAATTAACGGTTCAATGATTGCCATTGCCTTCTCATGTTTCTCGACAATGCGCCAGTAGCCTCCAGCACGACCACGCCTCAAGTTATGACATAGGTCATTGTATTTCACATGGATAGCAATCTCATTACCCGACTGGGCAATGCGCTGCACATAATCTTCATAAGGCATATCTTTGCTGTGCGTCAGTAGCCTTAGCGCCTCCACGATGGACTCATCCACTCCACGATCAAGCAAATCCTCAAACGTGAAATCTGTGTCCTCAACCACGTCATGCAGCAACCCGGCAATAATCTCTTCGCGGTTACGTCCTGCAAGCCCCACAGTCATAGGGTGAAGAATCACAGGCTTGCCGTCCAAATCCTTTTGTCCGTCATGCGCTTCAACCGCCAAACGCAAAGCATCTTCAATTGTCATCATGTCACTCATTAACCTTTGCTCGATTAATTACTGTGGTTGCTTCTAACTCGCAGCCCATAGTCCAGTATTTGTACCCGTCAATGTATAAATACGGCTGACGATATGAGCCCCAATCCTCGGGAGAGCCAAGCACACGTTGTGTCCAGACGAAGTGCTCAAACTCTTCGGCAGACAATGGGCACTTGTCCTTGACGATATACTCATGTGGGCATTGGGGCATAGTTTTGGCAAACGTCCATTGGCATCTATTGATGAAGAGCCTGATGTCATCTTCATCATATAGATGCATATATTTGTTGAGCAGTCTAAGTCCCGCAAGAACGCGATCCTCAATGTCAATGCCATCTTCATTCTGTTGAATGTCATAAGTATCAATCAATTCATCGTCATCTTGCTTATAAACCGAGTACCGGTTATTAGCCAAAGTGAGGTACATTCCTTGATTATTGAGATGGAGTTTATTAACACCATAGTTGTTGTATTCCCATTGAGAATAGTCACCGAGATCCATACCCACCTTTCCGCGACCCGCAATTTCGTACAATGCTTTTAAGAATATATCATAATTCATTCCACCTGAGCTGAGCTCAGTCATCATCATTTGGACATGGTAAGTATCGCGTGGCGTTTTCTCATCTCCACGCCAATAGTATTTGCCCCATCTGTTAGGCATCATCTGTGAATACTTTACAAGATAATACCTTACCGGCATTTCCCTTGCAGATTGCAAATAATTCCATGATATTTCCAGCAAGTCTTTGTCGGTGAATTTTTCATGCATAGCTAGAAGGGATTGTAATGCATCTCTAAGATTATTTCCCAATTTTACTGGGCCAAATATATCTCGCCACACACCTGTAGAGAGCCGATTATCTGATGTGCCAATCTGATAGCGCCAAGCATCTTTCACAAAGATATCATCTATGGAGAGTAACGCTCGATTGACGTTGTTTAAATTCTGTTCAAATAGGTTATAGAATCGGTCGCACCAATCCGCATTTTTATATCCTACAGAAGAAACAAACCCATTCAAAAAAGGATGATCTTCAAGTCGAAACAATGTTTCGGCCTTATCTGGATGATAATAAGTCCATATCAATTTATCTGATTCCTCAGTCATCTGTCTATCTTGGAATCGTGATCGATACCGTCCTTGAGCCACTGTACCATCCAAAATTATCTCTCCGGTTACCTCCAATAACCATTTCATGTTATCCGAACGAACGGCATCCGGTGAATTCTTTGCTAAGTTGTTGACGATACGCAATCGTCTTCTGAATTCTGCATCAGTAACATGCGGTTTGTCATCCAAATTCTTTATATTCATCAAATACAGAGTGAAGGAAAAGAGAAGGATGGTCTGTACCAAAGAGAAAGCGGAACGGTTCTTTGCTATACGGATTCCATAACACCTGCAACATTCCCTGAATATGTTCTTTGGGGTATCAATGCAAATCTTGCCAACAGAGTAACCATCATTTGACACATAACTATCGAAAAACGCTTCAATATCCATATCTTTCCAAATGTCGAAGTAATTCTCCAAAAGTTTAATGTTTTCCGCTACTAGTCTACAATTCTTTGAAAATTGTTTTTCAATAATGTCAAACTCATCATCAATTTCCTTTTCTTCATTCTTGTAACTGATGATATCGCTGATAAAATGAAAATAACGTAAGAACTCATCATCCGTTATGTTGTCAGCCTGAAGATCGCCAGTTCCACTATTTCGAAATGGCCATAACAAATCCGTCCACTCACGATCAATTTTACTCATGACACGTCTAGCCCTTATGGGGCCTACTTCTTTCAAATTCAGCTCCAGTTCTGCCTTGAAGTGCTCAAAACGTGTCAATGCTTTGCCACGTGAGTTCATCTTGATGTAAAGCTCGTCAGTCACGCCCATTTGACTCAACGGAAGGAAATAGAATGAAATATTGTCGTTCATTAACTTTTCCCACAAGCCGCATGTGTCTTTGAATTTATCATGGATTGCATCTAACATGACCAGCATGGATTGAACAGTCGGATCGTTTTCCCATTCCAATAGGAACCAAGCTTGATCACGCACCTGCTCTGCTATAGGAAGGGAGAAGTTGGGAGTGAATCTCAACAGGTTCTCACAAAACTCTCGACTGCTCACACGTGTCTCATAAGTGAAATTGTGCAGAAATGCCTGTTCACTCTCATCTACGGCTTCATGGCGGGCAACATAATAGTGCAACAAGAAAAGAGTTGTCAAGCGTTGTTGACCATCCAATGGAATCAGTCGACCGTTCTCATCAACATTGCCATATATGAAGTCAAGAGTAGTTTTCTTATCTTCAGTCAATGCCTCAAAGAGGACTTGCAGGAAACGGGTCCTGATGCGGTTCACTTCGGGGGCCAGGCGCCCTTGA
>JAEEGJ010030175.1_pt1 | contig 10618 bp, 6 predicted proteins | sample 8958761 | NCBI WGS metagenome assembly JAEEGJ01 (sample SAMN16246546, study PRJNA631951) | gut metagenome | biome: gut microbiome; feature: rumen; material: RS-attached | host: Bos | place: Iran: Karaj | collected 2018-10
ACCATTTTACTTGTTATCATTTCATTACAATATTGTTTTAAAGTTTTTAAATTTATTTCTTCTTTATTATCATTTATTAATAGATACATTAAAAATTTATATAAAATAATTAAATTATCATCAGTTAATTTTAAAATTTTTAAAAAACAATTCAAAAAACTTTCAAAATGATACTTTCCTCCTTTATATATTAAATTTCTTAAAGTATCTTCATAAATTGTTTTATCACTTATTCCACATTTTAATAAGTAAATTTTTGTTAAATTTAAAAACATTTTTTCTTCACAATATTTTGATAAATCAGATTTATTTTTTATTTTTATATAAACATCAAGAATTTTATTTAAATAAGTAATATTCATATGCTTATTATAAAATTCAAAAGTTTTTAAAGAAAGATAATTCTTAAATTCATTTTGATAAATATTATTTAAAGAATTATCTGAATTTATATTTTCTTTATTTAAATCATTTTTTTCAAAAGCTATTTTATAATTTTTTCTTTGTTGAGCAAAAGAAATATCTAGCTTTTCTTTTATAAATACAATTGGATTATCAGAATTTAATTCTGTGCAATTTACATTTTTAATATTTTCATTATCCTCCGAAAATTCATCGATTAAATTTAAAAAATTTGTTTCTGTTTCATTTTTAAATTTATATTCAGATAAAATTACAGGTTCTTCAAAAGATAAATCAATATTATTATTTTCACTTTCTTCATCTAATACTTTTTTTTTGTTAATTAAATTATCATCAATTAACATTTTCCCGTTTAACTCAATAATGATATTATCTTCTAAAGAATATGAAGTTTGATTCATAGGAATATAAATTTGTAAAGTAGGATTTTCTAAAACATTTAAACAATAATTTTCATCATTATTATCTTCATCAGAACTTTCGTCGGTTTCTGTGTTATTTGTTTTATTTTTTTCTCTTTCTTTTTTTTCTTCATATAATTTTAATAGTCTTTCTATTTCTTTCTTTCTAATTTCTTTTATTTTATCATTTTTATTTTTTAATTCTTCTGATAAATTTAATAATAAACACATTTTAATAATCATTTGTTTATTAAATTCAATTTGGGATTGTTCTTTATTTTTAAATAATGATATATCATTTGTAATTGATTGCGTAATTGAATTATATATTTTTATGTCAGTCATTATTTAAACTAATGTGATTATTTTATAAATCATAATTCTTGAATAAAATATTTTTTCTATATATTTTACTATATTTTATTAAAACTTTCAAATATTTTACATTTATTTAAATATGGGGAATTTTTGCCAGTGTTTAGGAGATAAATTTAAATTATTTGATGAAGGAGTGGAAATAAGACCTGAAGAAAGGAATGAACACTTTAATAGTATTCCTTCAAATTTAAATTCATCAAATAATTTACATGAAAAATTTAAATTAAAAAATTATTCAACTCCAAAATTTTTTAGTTCAAGTAATAATTCATTTAAGGATAATATAGAATCTAAATTAGATCTTCCTACTAAAAATATAAATATAATTGAAGAAGAAAATTTAAATAATTTTAGAGATAATGATTATGATAATTATAATAATAATCAATTTGAAGACAATTCAAATGAGAATGCTATAGAAAATACAGAATTTATAGTAGCATCTAATGTACTATCAAATGATAATTATTTTCATGGTGAAAAAGATATAGAAGATTCAATAGATAAAAATTTAATTCCAGAAGATGATTATTCGAAATATATTTTCGAACAAATAAATTTAATAAGAGAAAACCCTAAAAAATTTATTCCAATTATAGAAAAAAGTAAATCAAATATTAAAACAAATAAATCTGGACATTTAATATATAAATCAAAAGTAAATGTAGCTTTAAATAAAGGAGAAAAAAGTTTTGATGAAGCAATTAATTATTTAAATAATACAAACCCAATGAAAAAATTAATATATTTTCCTCAATTAAACATTTCTCTTCCTGAAAATGAAAATGAAATTAAAATGAAAGATTATTTAAAAAATTCTGTAAATAATTTAGTTGTTCCTGTAAAAACTTTTTTTAAAGATAATATTAAAGATCCTGAAACAAGTTTTCTTTTAATGGTTGTTGATGATACTGGAAAAAAAGGAGGTTTGAAAAGAAAAAGTTTATTAGACCCTAAATTAAAATATATTGGTATTTGTTCTAAATCTTTTGGTAAAAATTTTTGCTGTTATTTATCTTTTACAGATAAATTATGATTTTAATCTCTATTTGTTTATTACTTTTTTTATATTTAAAAATTATCATAAAAAATTTTTCAATTAATTATCAAAGTTATTTGTTCCAGTATTTCCCATATTTGAACCCATCATATTTGTATTCCTCGAATTATTATTTTCATCAAACATATTATTTATATTTTGCTCATTCATTGTTCCAGTATTTCCCATATTTGAACCCATCATATTTGTATTCCTCATATTATTATTTTCATCAAACATATTATTTATATTTTCCTCATTCATTGTTCCAGTATTTCCCATATTTGAACCCATCATATTTGTATTCCTCATATTATTATTATCATCAATTATATTATTTATATTTTCCTCATTCATTCTTCCAGTATTTCCCATATTTGTACCCATCATATTTGTATTGCTCATATTATTATTATCATCTGGATAATTCATATTATTATTGTTATTATTATTATTCATATAACCCGTCATATAAATATTTTGACTTTGATTTATATTATTTGGATCTAATTTATTTTGTCCTTCTAAATTTTTTGGAATTGGATTTTCCATATGATTTCTTAGTCTATCACATTCTTCCTCATCTAATAATTGATTATTTGGTTGAACACCTAATTCTTTTACTTTCTCTTCTAAGTTTAATTTTTTGATTAAAAATTCTAAATTCATACAATTATCTGTTAACTGACCTAAAGTTTGTTCTTGACTTCTAATTTTTTTAATTTGTTTTTTAATCACATCTTCTGCTTCTTTGTTATAATTATATTGTTTATCAGATAATTCATTTAATTTTTGATTATTTCTTTCTAAAGTATTTACTGAATATAATATATATTGAGTTAATATTTGATATGATTTTAATAATTTTAATTCATCTCTTGTAAAATCAAAATAATCATTTTCATCAAAATTTTCTTGGGAAATATCTCTTAGTAATTCATTTAATTCTTCAATATTATTTGATCTTATCAAATGAACAATATCCATTCTTCTTACAGTTTTAGGTTTTATTTTATTTGTTTGTGAAAGGAAAAAATCAAATGTTTCTTTTTGAAATTCAACATTTCTATTATCATCGCCCATATTTTCTAAATTATAATTTTTAATTTTTAAATTTTTTTAATGAAATGTTTTAATGAATATAAATTACAAATTCCTTTATTTTATGAATTATGTGAGAAAATTAATGTAAAAATCCCTTCAGAAATTCAAAGAAAATGTATAGAAAATTTATTAGATGAAAAAAATAAAAATGTAAGTAAAAATGTTAATATAATTAAATCCGAAGCAGGAACAGGAAAAACATTAGTATATTTTTTATATTTATTATCTTGTATAGATATAAATAATAATAAATCAATTGAAGTAATTTATATTACACCAACGAGAGAATTGGCTTTACAAACTGAGGAATATTTAAAATTATTAAATAAAGAAAATATTAATTATAAAGTTTATATTGGAGGAAAAGCAAATTTACCTGGAAAAATTAATAAAGAAAAATTAAATTTTAAAGAAATACCTAAAATTATTGTAGGAACCTTAGGTAAATTAAATAATATTTTAGTTAAAAAAGGGAAATTAATTGGAAATAATATTTTTAATTCATTAAAATTATTAATTGTAGATGAAGCTGATAAAATGTTAGATCAAAATAAAAATAAACAATTTGAAACTTTTATAAAATTAATCATTGAAAAATTAAATTTAAATCCCAATCCAACAAAAATAATATTAGGTTCAGCAACATTTTCTCAAAAAGAATTAAATTTCTACACAAAAATATTTCAAAATTACACAAAAGTAGAAAATTATACATGGTTAATAAGCAAAAAAGAAAATGAAAATATATCAAAAATAGAAAATTTTTCAATATCAAAAAATATAATTGAACTTATAAAAATAATTCCAGAAAAAAAGCACATATCATATTATGAGCAAAAATATACAATATTATATAATTTATTAAGTAATCTTCAATCATATTATAAACAATGTTTAATATTTTATAATGAAAAAGGAAAAGGAGAAGAAATTTCTTCAGATTTAAGAAATTATGGTTTATCAGTTTCTTTTATTCATGGTGATTTAAATCAAGATCAAAGACAATTAATTTATGAAAAAGTTAAAAATTTAGAAGTTAAAATTATTATTTCTACTGATTTATTTAGTCGAGGTATTGATTTAACTGCAGTTAATTTTGTTATTAATATTGATTTTCCTAAAAATAATTTTGATTATTATCATCGAATCGGAAGAACCGGAAGATTTTTTACAAATGGTATTGCTTTAACTTTTGTTCAATTTAATGAAAAAGATAAAATTAAAGAATTGAATGGAAATTTAAAAGAAGTTCTTTCTGATAATGATATTGATATTATTAAAGAATTTGAAAATTATTTTATTCAATTAGGAGATAATGTTAGATTAAGTGAAAATGAAAAAAAGAAAATTGAAACTCTTGAAAATAAAAATTTTATTAAAGAAGAATTTCTTTCACAAAAAAGAAGAAGAAAACAATTTGAAAACGAATCTAATTTTAGTGAATGGGAAGAAATTAAAATAGTAAAGAAAAAAGAAGATAAATCAAATAATATTATTGATAAATCTGTATATCAAAATAATATAAATAATGATAATAAATATGATGATATTAAGGATGATGAAAATAAACATAATGAAAATAATCACTTTTGTTTATATTGTGATTTTTTTAAACTCTTTGATTATGAATAATATAAAAAAGTATATTAACAAATACACATAAATAATAATTTTAAATTTCTAAAAAAATAATAATTAAAAATTATATAATATAAAAATATTACTAATTAAAAGTAAAGAAAATAAAATAATGATTAATTATCAAAGTCATTTTCAAAAGAATCAAATCCAAGATCTAAAATTAATTTATTAAATCCTCTAATAAAATTAACACAAAAAAAATCAAGAACACTTAATAAAACAAAATCATCATTTCCAGAAGTATCTTCTTCCATATCATCAGAAGCAATTTTCATTAATTCAAAAAAACTTTGAAAATCAATTCCATGAGTAGTTTTCACATTTAAAACATCATATAACATTCTTAAATTATTTCTATCAATATATTTACTTGGATCAGGATTAAAATCTTCATCACTTTCAATATTAGTATTATTAATATTTGAATCATTTTGAAGTGATTTATTTCCCGAAGTTTCTCTAATATTATTTTTTTTATCATTTTGAGTATCTATTAATTTTTTTATCCATTCTACAAATTTTTTTTCCCCTTCATCTGAACATACATTTTTCCACATTAATAAAGTAAAATAAGCTTGAAGTTGAGCTGAAAATTCATATCTTTTATATTCTTTTTCTTTTTCTTCTGAAATTTTAGATAATTTACTAAAGTCTTTTAAAGTAAATAAACCATCTTTATCAGAATCTAAATAAAATAAAGTTGGAATATGACATAAATTTATTTTAAAATCTCCATTATCATCTAATATTGACATTTTTAATATATCTCCTAATGAAATCATTTCCTTTCCATTACTTACTCTTTGAAATTCTTCACTAAATATATTATTTTCTGTATAACTATCATTTTTTTCATTCATATATTTATTTATTTTAATTTTTAATTTTTTTAAATATTTAAAATAATGAAAAATGAAAATTCAATATTTGAAAAATTAAAAAGTATTCATTTTCAATCACAAAAAAGAATAAATGAATTAAATGAAAAATTAAATAATTTAAGAAGCGAATTATTACAATTAGATGAACTTTTATTAAATAAAAAAGAGAATAAAAGAAATAAAGAAGATGAATTAGATTATAAAGATTTACAAAATCAAGTATCTGGATTTTTACAAAAACAAAGAAAAGTATTTTTAAATTATTTAATATTTCAAATTAAAGGGTTTATTAGAACAAATAAATGAAACTTTCGAAGAAATAAAAGATAATATTAGGAAACCATTTACACAATCAAGTATAAACAAAGAAAATACAAAAAGTTCTTTAGGAAAAATAGAAAATGAAATAATGTCAAATTTTAATTTTGTAAATGAACAAATAAAAAAAACAAATAAAGAAAGAAATGAAGGTTATAAAATGTTAATTGATGAAATGAATAATGCTTTTAATAATATTCTTAATCAAGTATAATATATTTTTTATTAAATTATATTTCAGAAGAACAACGATTATCAGATGATAATCGTAATGAATATATAAATTCAATTGAACAAATGCTGATAAAATTTTCAAATCAATTCAAGAATCAACAAATTCAAAAGTATAATTAATCATATAAAATATAGAAATGAATTTGAAAAAAAAATTGTGCAACTATTAGAAGAATTATGTAAAAAAATAAATGAAATGAAAATCCAAAAGGAAATATTATAAAAAATCAAAAAAAAGAAAAATTAATAATAAGTATTATAAAACATTAAAAAAATTATGCCAAATTATTTACAGATCTTAATAAATATTTTATTTATTATTTCTTTACCTTAATATATCATTTCTTTCTGTAATAATTAAAAAAAGTCTCTTTTATATAATTACTCAGATTTATGTTTAATGATTTAACTTAATTATATATGCCTCTTCTCCTATTATTTCTTTAGATTTTCTCATATCTATTTTGTGATTTAAAATCATTCTTCTTTTAAATTCTCCAAATTTTGAAAATATTCTTAATTTCTTTTTTATTCATTCTTCTAAATTTGGAAAATTATTTTAAATTTCTTCATACTTTTTTTTGAAAAAAATAAAAATACATATCATGTAATTATTTTATTTTACTTAATAAATAATATCTCACAAAAAAAAAAAACTAATATTCCAAAATAGACATTTGATATAATTAAAAAATATATTTTTGATTAAATTATCATGATTTTTTAAGAATAAATAATATATGAAATAAAAATATTAAATAAAAGATTTAATCATTTGAAATTTCAACAAAATAAAAAATAAATAAAATTAGTGTGAAATAAATTTAAAATTATATTTACCGTAGATTTAGAGATTTTTTTAAAGAATTCAAATAAAAAAAATTGAAATTGACAAAAATAAGATTAAATAAAAACAAGTTAAAATTTACTAAATAAATTGTTGAATAATATATAATAAATGTTATATAAAAATATTTAAATTTATTTAAAAAAAAATTTAAAAAGTTCATTCTCGAAATCATTCATTTTGAAGAATATCATTAATATAATAGAAAAAATTATTATTTTTAATATATTAAACAAAACAATAAAAGTGAAAAACCTAATAAATAAATCTTCAACTGTTTCAGGGTATATTGAACAAAATTGTGTTACAGAAATAAAAAAGAAAGTCATTAAAATAATAGATATTATTATTAAATAAGAAAAAATTGGTGTTATTTTTTCAATAAGAAAAAAAACAAAACCTATTCCATAATAAACAATAAATGAAATTAATATAAATATAATAATTGGTAATAATTGACTTTTAAATTCAAACAAAAATCTGTTTTTATTAGTAAAATATTTTTCTGAAATATAATTTTGATGTATTGATAAACTGCAAATATAGAATGATAATGATAGAATAAATATTAAATGTAATAAAAATTTAATCATTTTTTGGTTTTTCATAGTTGAAAATTTACAAAAAATGAATTTTTCAATTATTATTTTTTTATAAAAAGAAAAAAATATTTTATTTTCTTCAATTTTTTTATTGTCTTTATCTTCGTGATTTTTCTCATTATATTTTTCTTTTATTTCATTTACTTTAATAATATTTGATGCACTTTCATGATCATATTCTTTATTTATAGATTGTGCTCTAAACTTCATTGGAGGATTACTTTGTACTGCTTTAATTTGATTACATTTATCCATCACAAAATATAATATTGATAAAAATATTTGCATTATCAATAAAATTAAAGAGAAATAAAATCCTCCATTACTCTTTAATTTTTTTGATTCTAACTTACATCCTAAATATTTAAAGTAGTCTTTTATTTTTGATGATGTTGATAGCTTTTTAAATATTGTATTTAAAATATCATCATCTTCAGAAAACTCTATGTTTTCTTGCATTTCACAATTACAATTATATATTAAATCTTCATAAAAAATATTAGTTAAGGTACAACTGTTTCCACATATTTTTTCTTTATTTAATAATAATAATAATTTTCTATCTTTAAGAGGAATATCATAATGATTTGTTGATAATGGTTCACAAATATCATTAAATATTCTTTCATTTTCATCGAAAATATTTATCTTTTTTTTCTCAAAAGTTTTAATTAATTCAATTGTTTTAGAATTATTAATAAATGAATTTGTTAAATTTTTTTCAACCATATAATTTGAATATATTTTTTGAATATTTACTTCTTTAGTTTCATTTGTAAATACTTTAAATGATGTTTTTTTATTTATGTTGTCTTTAATTATGACTTTATAAAGTGAATTTAAATCATTATTTAATTCTTCTAATCTTCTCATATCATTTTTTTTTGAGGATTCCAAGAAATAAAATGTAATAAAATTATTTTTTAATAATATTTCTGTACAAATATCATCATTATATATTGATATATTATATTCATTATTTGGTCCTATAATAATAATAGCTGTACTAGTTTCTTGTTCATTTAAAAATTGAATATGTTGCTCAAATATAACAGAATCTAAAGATAAATCTTCATATATAATTTTTAATTTACATTCTAAATCTCCAATACATTTATTTCTTTTAAAATGAAATTGTTCAACACATTCATCACAAGTTTCTCCATTTGTACATATTTTACAATAATTTATACAATTTTTAAATAAATAATTATTATCTTCATCTTTAGTCAAATAATATGTGTTTAATTTTTCATTAATGTTATAACATTTATTCCTTGAATTAATTAATCCATAATTATCATTACATGTATTACATTTAATATTTCCATTGTTTTCTGTACATTTATTACAATAATCAATTTCATGATCACAAGATGTATAATGAATTTGATTATCTGTTGTAAAATAATGTTCTATTGGGATTAAAGAATCAATTTTTATACATTTTGATAAATCTGAATTAAGTAATGTATAGTTATTTTTGCATTTTTCACATTTATTTGTTTTGTAGGCTACATTACAATGAATTACTCCTCCTTCACAATTATAATAATTAATTCCATTATCTTCTGAACAATAATTTGTCAAATCATCTTGAGAATAACATTTAGAATGATCATCATTTAAAAATGAATAATTGTCTTCACATAAAGTACATGTTTTGTTATTCAAACATTGTTTACAATTATCAATAAAATAATTACAAGGATAATAATCAGTGTTATTTATTTTAACATATTCATTTCCAAATTCATTAATTTCTTCCTCACTAAAGCAATAAGAATAATTATTAAAAATCCTTGCAAAAGGATTTTCACAAAGAATACAATAATCTTTTGATTCACAAATTTGACAATGGGAAACTCCTTTTTTACATGGATAATATATTATTCCTTTATCATCATGAATAGAATAATATTCTTTATTATTATTATCTTTTAAACAATGTCTACTTTTGTCTAATTCTTCGGCTAATAATCCTGTGTTACAAAGAGTACAGATATTTTCGGAAATACAAAAAATACAATTTTCCATTAAATCAGAACATTTTCTTTGATTCCCATCTTTATCAATAACATATTGATTTCCTATGCTTTGATTCCAATCACATTTACTATGATCATCTTTTAATATATAATAATTGGAACATTTTGTACAATAAGTTGAATTTAAACATTCTTCACATCCTGTTATCACTTTATGACATGATTTATAATGATATTCATCTTCTTTATAATATTGATTATTTAAATTATCAATTGAATTACATTGGGTATAATCTTCGTCTAATAAAGTATATTTTTCTTTACATTGAATACAATGATTTCTACTATAGCATTTTTCACAATTATTCACTCCTTTATAATCACATTTATAATATTCTAAGTCATTTTTTTTATAATAATTGTATTCTTCAAGTGTATTTTCATTGATACATAAATTATAATTTTCATTTATAAAATAATAGTTGTTTTCACATTTTGTACATTTATTTCCGTTATTTAAGCATTTTTCACAATTTTCAATCTTTTCAGAACATTTATAATAATTTTTACCTTCATTGTTTGTATAATACGAATTATTATTTTTATAATTATCTTCTAATTTACATTTAGAATTATCATTACTAATTATTGAATAACCTTTTTCACATTCAGAACAATTCTCTTTTTTAATATTTAAATAAGTTTTACAATTTTCAATTACATTGTAATAACAAATATAATGTAAATCATTTTCTTTTTCAC
>JAEEGJ010030177.1_pt1 | contig 10617 bp, 8 predicted proteins | sample 8958761 | NCBI WGS metagenome assembly JAEEGJ01 (sample SAMN16246546, study PRJNA631951) | gut metagenome | biome: gut microbiome; feature: rumen; material: RS-attached | host: Bos | place: Iran: Karaj | collected 2018-10
CGATTGGTATGCTGCCGTCAATGAGAAGTGGGGACTGGAACGTGGCGATGACATCCATGAAACAGGCGCACGTCACAAATCACTCGAAGAACACAACCGTGAACTGCATCGCGAGAACAAATCTCTTGAAGAGGAACTTGAAACTAAGCGTCGTGCCGTGAAAGGACTCACCACCATGATTGAGAATCTTACTCGTCAGCAAAAGGAAATAGAATCACAGATTGCAGAACTTGAATCACAACAGCAGGAATCCGACTCCAACAAGGAGGATATCTTGCGCCAGATAAGGTTCCTCAATCAAACGCTGACTGAAATCAGGATCAATTTGAGAGAAAAGCGAGGAAAACTTGACCAAGTTAATCAAGAATTGGATAGTCTCAAATCTACCTACAATGCCAAATTGAAAGGGCTGGACGCAATCATGAAGAAGGACAATGTCATGATAAACTATATCAACAGAGATGCCGAGATTATTCTCAAAGCTTCCATTTTTGATCAAGTGCTATATGAAGCAGTCAAAATATGCCGAGAAATCCCCGAAGCAGATGCGATGGCAGAAGACACTTTCATTGATGACCGTAACAATTTCCGTTGGAAGGATGTGCTAAGCACAGGTCTGAGAGTCTTCATTGCCGGAATAGATGGCGCGACTGGCGTAGCCCAGGTGTCAGGCGGTGGCGGCACATCAAACGATATGCCATGGCGAGATAAGGATGAAGACTTTCTCGATTGGGCCCGCCGTGCTATGCGTTATGCCCATGCCAAACATTATCCTGGTAATAGGTTCAAACGGTCGCTGAGCAAATAGTCCTCGCGCGCATACGTATTATATAAAGAGCAGGTGTTTCCCAAATTGGAGATGCCTGCTTTTGCTTGACCATTTGTCCGAGAATATTCAAATTTTTCTAATAGTGTCAGACAAAAGCTATACTTCATGTCATTCTCATCAAATTAAGATGTTCGGAATTTCCGAACAAGTTTAGCCCCAGTATTGGTGTTAAGTTAATGAATACTGATATTATGACCATTTGTCCGAAGCTTACAAAATTTTTTGGATAGTCTCGGACAAATGCTTTTGACTTATTGAGTACTTAACTGTTATTTCTGTCCAACAACATCAATCCTTTTACCGTTAGCAAATAACGTTGACGGGGATGATGGGGATTGGCAGGATACTTCATACACACAAATCCTTCTCTTATTGCTGGTGCGAGAGAATAATCCATAAAGTTCGGACGGTTCTTCAAACCTACAGCCTCCATCATGCTCTTCACTCTCATTTCTTCTTTACCGATTGCCAATACCAAACGCGTAACATTCTCAGAAGATGGTTGTATGTCAATTGAACTTGTACGGGTACTTGTATGGGTACTTGTATGGGTGTCGTTCTCGTCATCCTTATACCCAATCAGCATATATCGTTCTTCAGATAGTCAGACACACGAAGCCCATCTACGTCTTGAAGTCCTATTGCAGTACGCCAGGCCGAAACCCGCTCACGTTTATGTGGCTCTGCCACACGTTCGTAAGCCTCAAAGTCAATGTATTTCTGCTTTTCGCTCATATGTTTTTTTTATTGTACTATCTTCTTCATTGTGATTGTCTTCTAAAGGCTTATCCTTGGAAGATCCATTATTTTATGCAACGAGTGCGATGAATGGTAATGCCATTATCAGCTGAGTGATATTTAGCATCGTTTTAGTCGGTTGATTTGTAAGATACTCATTAATCAATATTACTCGAAGCATGGCTCTAGCATCAGCATTCTGTAACAATTGAAAGAGGAGTCCATCAATCTCCGCAAACTGAAACGCATTACGCATGGCTTTTATAGAATATGCGCCAGTTGGCAATTCTTTTGTCTGCTTGCATTCTTCCACATACGGGTAATCTTCTGCTACCATTGATAAATCAGATTCTCCGAACTCAACTAATCGCCAAAAGCGTTCATGCTGCATGTGAAAGAATGGTTTTGTGATGTCTGGAGAAAAGATGGCAGATATTCCCAAGTAATGATGCCACACCTTATTGAATCTATCTATCAATTCGTCTGAAAGTACGATACGAGGAGTCGCTATCGTACCATCCTCAACAAGGTCTATGATAGCCAACAGGAGCACTGCCTTGTGTGGAGCTTTATGTCCCTTCATCTTTGCAGTATGAAGGTTTGAGAATGCATTTACATAATGACCAAATTCTATCATACTCGAAAAATAGTTATAAGCTTTACTTCTTGGCTTTTAGCATCAAATCACTCAATCTAACAGGTTCTGGTACAGCAGAGCGATTGCCTTTATTATCCGTTACTTCACTAATTTGCCAATGGTACTGCACCCATTCAGGTTCAGTATTATTTGGCTCCAAACGATATACAATGTATATATCATCTTTCTTCTTTTCCTCATTATCTGAAGGAGGGTAGCCCATTCTGAGCAGGTCTGAACGTCGGAATACACGAGGTCCTTCATCGGCTAGCCGTACGAATTGAATACTCTCGCCATGAGCATGTAAGAGTAAATAACGACTGGATACAAGATTCCGACTCAAACGAATTGAGCCGTTCTGTGTACCTGTACGGAAGTTGTATAGGCCAGTTTTACGAATCCACTCCAACTGTTTATCATTCTTCACATAGCCTAAAACTACCCATGTCTCATCGGGCAAGAAATCGCGATTATCTCCTGCTGGTTCAGGCATCTCCTCACGCACGCTTTTAGATGGCGTATTATACACATTATTAATATAATATGACATTCGCTCACGTTGACTTGTGCGGTCAAGCATATGTTCCACTATCTTCAGCAAGAACACCTGAAGCGTGATAAGCTCTTCGTCATAGTTTGAAGGTGTCAGACAGAAAGCTCCTAATCCAGGGATAATCTCATGGAATCCCTTCAACCGTCGCTGAACCGTTCCTGGATAGAGAATGTAAGCACCACTTGTGCGACGAATGGCATCCTTGTAGGCGTGCATTTTTAACAGGTCTGCACGCTTATAGATACCTTCCTCCTGTTCTTTTTTTTCGTTGAGTAAAGCCTCCGACATTTGTTCATCATTCATCGAATCATCCACACCAAGGTCAATCTTGTTGACTCGATACTTGGCATCGAAGTGAATATGAACAATCAAATCTTCTCGTTCTGCTTGATCTATGCTTATTTCTCCTGGCCATATCGATAACGTATAGTCGGGACGCATGTTCATCGTCCACGAACCCGACTTATCCAGTTCTTCGTCCTCTCGTGTGTGGGCAAATGTACGGTTGTAGTAGAACCTGACATTGAACTTTCTGCTGCCAGCATCATACAGACCTTCTATCATGGTCATTTTACCCTGCTGAATCTCAAGATTAATTCGGTCGGCATCCGTCTTGACGAGTTTGTTGACGCTTACAGGGTCGATATCAAATACACGGCTAATGACCTCCAGCAGTTTGAAGAACACCCAGTATTCATAGAGCACTGCCACATTCCTCTTGCCTGCCTCATAGACATTGTCACCTCCTTTCCACGACAGTTTGGCTGCAAGGTCAAACATCAGCCATGCTTGAAGTATTTCTCTGTAGCCCTCTTTGCGTTGCAGCACAGGACTGTTCAGATTCAACTGCGACGGCATTGACACCTGCTTGAAGAAAAGCGTACTCAAATGGCCGTTCAGAACGTCCATGGTCTTGTCTATCTCAGCTTTCAGACGGTCGTTGGCGTTCTTCTTTCCACGAAGTTCCGAGCAGAAAGAACTAAACGAACGCAGCACAAACTTCACGAACTGGTTCTCTTGATTATCCAACGTATCCCTTTTATAGGCAACTGTCAGTGTACGAGGCACGGAGTTTAATCCATGAGGCAATCCTATTTCGTCACCATTATAAACTGGAATTCGGTCGCGAGAGGAGGCTATCTGATGCATATTCCTGCGACTCAGACGCTTCACATTGCTCACGTCACGCTCTACAATGGTCTCTTCCCATTTACGTACAGGACTGGCGACAATCTTGTTGATGGCCTCTTGAAAAGCAGAACTTTCCACGATGCTTCGCACAAAGGCATAACGTTGATAAAGAGTTTGTTGAGGTGTATCATTGTCAATCTCCAGTTTTTGCGTCACGGGACTTCCTTGCATCAGCACCAAGTCAGTATAGTATGCAGTAATGTCCTCCAGCATCTTGCGATAGTCGGTTCGATATTCTGCTTTAACTGACTTAATTTCTATATTCACTTTGGCAATTTCACAGTCAAGCTCTGTATCCCTAATGGCTAATGACAAGGAACCAACGTAAATACCCGTCTTCAGCGTACCAGCATTAGGATGTCTTGGAGAATGAGAGAAACGAACGATTTCATCCTCATCCATGAACTGATATGTGTGGCCATTGTCCGACACTAATTCATACTCGTAAGTACATCCCTCCTGTAGCTGCCAGCGAGATTCACCATAATCCACAGCATCTTCTTCCTCAAACAGCATTGAGCTGCCTAATGCTGGATATATACACAACTTTATTTTGCCAAATTCGCCTGTTACGGGTATTTCTAGCTTATCTACTTGCATCTTTTATGCTTCTGCAAAACTTGTAAATCCGTTGTCGAGAGCCGTCTGCATCATGCGCTGAACCTTGTCGGCTGCTTCTGGGAATTTGGCATATACCAAGTTATCGCGAGTGATAGCCTCAGTAGTATGTTCATTCTGCATAGACAATCCCCAAAGAGCCTTCAACGCAGGCTCCAGTTTCTTGCGACTGCCATGCAATTTGGGTAGCAGTTTCTGCACGATGGCAGCATCCAGTATTTCATCTTCCGTCATACCCTCGGCACACGCTTTAGCATTAGCGATAAAGCGATATATCTCTGTTGCTGATCGATAGCCGAATTCTGCATTCACTTTCTTCAGCACCTTGAAGAAGTCACACAAAGTCTTCTGTGCTAACTCACTGCTCTCTGTATCCTTCTTGGTAGATTTCGCAACGAAGTCTTGTCCCATATTTGCACACAGACCATCTGCAGCTTGAACATCGATATTCATATTCTGCTTCAAGAATCTGTCCATCTCGTCATCGGATATTTTGAACTCGATGACATTGGCACGATCAAGAACCTTGGGCGAGAACATATAAGTGGTCTCGTCAACGTTGATGGTACCGATGATGAATAGGTTTCTAGGCAGAGCTATCTTAGCAGGAACCTCCGAGTCACACTCGTCAGGCTTCTCCCAAAGAGGAATTTCCTCATGGCTCTCCAGGGCAGAGAGAAAATCAGCAAAGTATCGTTCCACATAGCTCAGATTCATTTCGTCGAGTACCAGGAAGTAAGGCTTTTGTGGGTTACGCAATGCTCGCATCATTATCTGCAAAGCACCGCTCTCTGGCAGCATATACTCTCCCTGCTTTAAGGCATTAGGATATCCCAATAGAGGCTCACGGTTAGTCCAGTCGGCACCCACGGGCACAACACAAAGCTGCTGTTTCACATCCTCGCTCATAACACGGGCAAAAGCCAATGCCAATTGCGTCTTTCCCGAACCAGCCAAACCGCTAAGGATAACAAATGGCTTGGTCATCAACGAACAAGCATAACGCTTAATAAGTTTGTCTTCATAGAGAAGACCCGTTTTTTTGATACCTTCAATAACGGTTGGCATATTGAAAGAAATTTGCTCGATTATCTCCTGAGGATCAAACAATCCCTCCAGCCGTTCTACCATTTCCTTATAGTCGTTGATACGTGTCAACGTCTTCATCGGAAGTTTCTTGGGGTATTCCCATTCACCTGAATGCGTCCATTCTACGGCACGGCTATTTTTATATTCATATCGCTCGCCATTGTAAGTATAACCTCCCTTCACAACACCACGACCAACAATCAAAGTCAATCCACGTTTCACATATACGATGTCACCAGGTCGCATTTCACGGCAGAACTGCCAAATGGCAAGACTGTCATTAGTGTATGCATTCTCGGTGTTGCCATACACCTCTCGTAACCGTTCCACAATATCCTGCCGGGTTTCATAGTCACGGAAGTTCTCCATATCATCCCAGCCAAGCAGCATTACGTTTTCATCCAAACACTCCTGCCATTTGCGCGCACCTTCCCCTGGGGAATAAACCCAAATACTCGGAGTGTCGTTTGGAGATTCAACATCTGTATTATCATCTATGTCAACATTAGCATCTGTAGATTCGCGGTTCAGTCGTTTCATGTCAAGCCGTTTTCCCACATAGAAAAAGAAATCAGTTGTTGTGATGTGTCTTGCATCGTCATTATAGCAAGCATCGTCATTGTCAAGTCTTTCGTGCATCATTGATTGCAACTCCTCGTCAGCAACAAGTCTTGCACACAAGCCGTTGAGGTATTCCACACAGGAAGCGTAGAATGTTCCATTATCGCTTTTTCCCTTAAATGAGAAGGAATCACCAAGAATGTCAACCGTCTTCTTGAGCTCAGTATATTTATAAATGTAGTACTTCTCTGGGTATCTGAATAACAGGTAGGCGCTTATTGCTCTTAGGTCTTGGTAGTGGTTTCTCCATTCAGAGTCGTGTGTCTTGCGAATAGCTTCGGATTCATCAATGAAAGAATTGATACGCTCTGCAAGGTTTCTGCTTTCATCATAAAGCGTGCGGAACATATTCCGTGTACGTTCTTGGTCATATTCTGCGAAGTTCAAGATCATGCCTACTGGGAAATAGTTCATCGATGCAAGCAGGTTGACGTGCTTCGATGTAGCCACTTTAAACATCTCGCCAAAATTCTCTGCATCAATATCCCAATTGTCTTGGAACTGCTTTACCGCTTCCCACTTATACTTTTCATCCCCCCAAAAAGAATGAAGGTCCTGCTTATAGAGTGAAAGAGGAGTTGGCTTTGCTTCGTTTGAATCATTATCATATGTTTCTGATTCAAGATAGTCGAGAAATTTCTTATAATTATATATTGTAGCAGACAAAGCATTATTCACGACTTTGTTTGCTTCTGTTTCTTTAATTTTGTTGTATACAGTTTGAACTTGAAGTAAATCAACGACTTCAAACAAACTATTCTTCTTTGAAACTTCTTTAACTACGGTACGAACAGCCTCATTATTTGGATGCGTCATAGCGTATTGTCTATATGAAGACTCTTTCAGACCTGATTTCTTCAAGTACTCATAGAACATTTCTTGTCTATGGGTATTGTCAGTGTTGTTGTAAATCTCAATTAAACTCATAGTCGTAATATTTTGATGTTCTACATTTAATAATCAGTGTTATTAGGGTCATAATATAATTTGGCAATATACTCTCCCCAGTCGCCAGTCTTAGTAAGCATCAAGAATGAGACTTCAGGTATGGCAATTCTACGAATCAAATCATAAACATATGCTTTATGGTTATTCTCTAATGTCAGCCCCGAGCTTCTTTTATAGGTAAGCTCCTGAGCATATACTCTTCCACTCTTATCTTGCAAACGCTTTCTTGTAAGATTAAAATGGAGCTCTTCTGGTAACGAACTGACTTCATCAACTTTCTTTTTCCAGGATTCGAGGTCTACTTTGTTCCTATAATCAAATCGATGAGATGTATATTCCCACTTAACAGCTTCAAGGTAATCCAATATATCATCTCTAAGAAGCGTACAATGTGCATCAAAAGCTTCTTCACCAAAGAAATCAAAAATATCAGGGTCATATTTACTGCCAAGGTACAAACTAGCTTCACCATTACCAGTTCCAGCTTTGTTCTCTTTCACAAAACTGTCAACAAGACGTATTGAAGCCCAATCGTCGATATATCTAAAATTTCTATTAGCCATCGTTTATGCCATATTGAGTTATATCCATTTGTTTTAACAAGGCAATAAGGACATCAACCACGATGCTATTACCTGCTTGCTGATACATGGCCGTATCACATACAGCAATTTTAAAACTATCCTTGAACCCCATTAATCTAAGGCATTCTCGGGGTGTAAGTTTTCTAATACGACCTTTGTGAGTTACATAATTGTCCACTCCTGCTCGATGCATCTTGTGCATGGAGTGAAGCAAGGGACGAGCAATTTCAAGATCTGTTTCTTTAGAAGTTTTGAAGTTCTTGGTACCTCCAGCTAATACATATTTTGCTACTTTTTCTGAAAGATAATACTTTTCTTCTACATCTTTAACGTCAAAAATAAATTCATCAAATTTCTCATCGCTTGGAGTTAATTCTGAATCGGGATGGTATACAAAATCTCCATGCCAATTGAATTCCTGATTTCTCTTTTGACACAATGCCACATCTCCATTTATCTGAGTATAACTCTTTTCTCTGTTCTTGTGACTGGTCACAAATTTTACACCTTTTTCTTTAAGAAAATATTTGGTTTCAATATAATCTTCCAAAAAGTCATACATCTTATATTCTAACTGGATTGGCGCTGGATATTCGAACTTCGTTGCTTTCTTAAAGCCTAGACAAAAGACCCTCTCGCGATGTTGCGGGATTCCATAGTCGCAACTGTTTAAGACACGATATTTTACATCATATCCTAATTCTTCGAATATATCGTGAATAACATGCCATGTGCGTCCCTTGTCATGACTAAGTAATCCTCTAACATTTTCAAATAAAAAGACCTTTGGCTGAGTCTCTTTTACAACACGTGCAAATTCATAAAACAAAGTTCCACGTGCATCCTCGAAACCCAGTCTATGGCCAACCATTGAAAAAGCTTGACATGGTGCACCTCCAACAAGAAAATCGACTTTCCCTTTGTATGGATTCGCATCAAAATTCCGAACATCCGTAAACCAATCTTTTTCTTCTATCTCATAATTTGCGAAATAGCTCTTCTTACAGTTAGGCTCTATATCGCCAGCAAACATAATTTTGTGCTTCAGCCCTAAACGCTGAAAAGCATGTTCGATAGCTCCAATGCCACTGAATAGCGTCCCCAACCGTACAACTCGTTCAGGATGAGAGAAGGACAAATCTTTCCAGGGAACGCCTTGAGAAAGAGGTGTCTCAGGTATATCTTTATACTCAAGTTGTGCCACACGTTTCCTAACAAGTTTTTTTACCTTGTTGATTTTTTCTGAAACTTCTTCTATATCTTTTTTTACTGTTGCCATTTATATAACTCTTTCTAATTTGCTATTAATGTAATAACTATCTGAATTTTCAGTATTTCGAACCTCGGCATGACCATCTTTGAAAGGTCCAATGTAGAAGTATTTAGGTTTCACCTTTACTGTTCCATTTTTAAGCATAATGCCCCATTTACCGTTGAGTTTGAAGGGTATGTAACCTTTGTAATAGGGATGCATTTCTTCGTACATTGGAGGGACTATGGTACGGTTTCTTCGGTCGCAGACTCCATATAGTCCTGTCTTTCGGTCACGAAATACATTGTACTCTCCGATACTTTGTTCGGTGTCTTCCGATTCCGAAGAACGTATTTGCTTTTTTCCTTCAGCATGCTCCACTACCTCCATTTCCTCATTACCTTCCGAATAATCAGGTTCACGGTCATAGATGTCGATGTCCTTGGTGAGAAGTCCTCCATCATTCCACCCGTCTTCGCCTCGTGTCTCACTACCATTGAAATGATGCCGCCAATGACGGTTTGCCATCGGAGTTCCAAAGCGATTATATAAACCAACGTTATCAAGGATAAGGCTTTTCTCCTTTCCTTCAGATATACGCAAGCCCCGACCAACCTGCTGGAGGTACATGGTTAGGGAGCGCGTGGGACGAGCCAATTGTATGAACTCAATATCTGGGCAGTCAAAACCCTCAGAGAAGATATTTACGTTGACAATCACACTCACAATCCCAGCCTTAAAGTCATCTATGATGCTTTGCCGTTCGTCAGCAGGTGTAGTGCCGTCGATCATACGTATGCTAACTCCATGAGAAGCATAAAGATCCTGGATATTTGCAGCATGTCGTCTGTCAATGGCATAAATGATACCTTTCTTGCCTTCTGCAAACTTCTTGTAGCTTTTATACAGTTCCGCACGGATATGGTCGCAGTCGAACACATTACTCAACTCGGCTTCCAAATAGTCGCCATCCACACCATAACGGTCTATCGAGTTAACAGCCTTCTGTGTTTCTGAGTTTCGACGAATACTGATATAGTCGTAATTACTCAGATAATGCTCGTTGACGAACCACTCTATTGGTTTTGATAGCACAATCTCTGAAAACAAAGAACGGAACCCGCAATGGTTCATACGCCAGGGGGTAGCTGTCACACCCAGTTTCTTCGAGTGGGGGTACATCTCCCACAGCTTTTGATAGCCTGAAGCAATACAGTGATGAGCCTCGTCAATAATTATGAAGTCGAAACGGTAGTGACGCATGGTGTCGTAGTTGCGGCATGACATGAAAGTTTGTATGCTGGCCACCTGTACCATGTGATGCAGTTCCTGTTTCACGCCACTCATGATAATACCATGTGCTATATCCTTGAGTTTGCCACTGGCCTGGGTAATGAGTTCCTTTCGGTGAGCAACAATCAATATCTTTGACTCTGGGCTATGAACTTTGCACCAACGCTGAATATCACGAACAACAGAAGTGAACACGATGGTTTTGCCCGTACCAGTCGGCATCTGAATCATGAGGTTATCCATCTTATCCCAAAGGGAATAAAC
>JAEEGJ010030178.1_pt1 | contig 10617 bp, 7 predicted proteins | sample 8958761 | NCBI WGS metagenome assembly JAEEGJ01 (sample SAMN16246546, study PRJNA631951) | gut metagenome | biome: gut microbiome; feature: rumen; material: RS-attached | host: Bos | place: Iran: Karaj | collected 2018-10
CAACAGAATAAGCTTGAAATCTTGAAATTAGAAATCTTGAAATCAACAACAATTAAACAGTTCAACAATAAATAATCAACAATCTAAAAACCCCCACAATCATGACTACAGAAAAAACACAAGAAGAAGCTGCAAAACTGAGGCAGGAGAAACTGAAGGCTTTGGAAGCCACATTAGGTAACATTGAGAAGAGCTTTGGCAAGGGAAGCATCATGCGTCTAGGTGCCGAGGCCGAGAAGATGGAGAGCATCTCCACAGGTTCCATCGGCCTGGACTACGCCCTCGGTGTGGGCGGTCTGCCGAAAGGCCGTATCATCGAGATATACGGTCCCGAGAGCTCGGGTAAGACGACACTGGCCCTCCACGTGGTGGCGGAGGCCCAAAAGAAAGGTGGCATCGCCGCCTTCATCGATGCAGAACACGCCTTCGACCGCTTCTATGCCGCCAAACTGGGCGTTGACATCGAGAACCTTCTCATCTCGCAACCCGACTACGGCGAGCAAGCCCGCGAAATCGCCGAGAACCTTATTCGCTCCGGAGCCATTGATGTCATTGTCGTCGACTCCGTGGCCGCCCTGACGCCCAAGAGCGAAATCGAAGGCGAAATGGGTGACAGCAAGATGGGTCTCCAGGCCCGCTTGATGAGCCAAGCCATGCGTAAGCTCACCGCCACCATCAACAAGACAGGTTGCATCTGCATCTTCATCAACCAGTTGCGCGAGAAGATAGGCGTGATGTTCGGTAATCCCGAGACCACCACGGGCGGCAACGCTTTGAAGTTCTACAGTTCCGTGCGTATCGACATCCGCAAGATTAGCCAGATTAAGGATGGTGAGAACGTGTTGGGTAGCCGCGTCAAGGTGAAGGTCGTCAAGAACAAGGTGGCTCCGCCGTTCCGCAAGGCCGAATTCGACATCCTCTATGGTGAAGGCATCTCACGCTCGGGCGAAATCGTCGACCTTGGTGTGGAGATGGGCATCATCAAGAAGAGTGGCTCGTGGTTCAGCTATGGTGACTCCAAACTTGCCCAAGGTCGCGATTCGGTGAAGAAACTCATTGAAGACAACCCTGAATTAGCCGATGAACTCTCCGCCAAGATTTTCGAGGCGTTGGAGAAGAGTGAAGAGTAACAATGGTCTATGGCTGATAGCCCATGACTTATGGCTGCCTTGGTATAATGGCAAGCCAAGGGTCATGGGCTATAGGTCATTAGCCTAAAAACCAATCGACAATGAAGAAAAACCTCCTATTCTTCGGCCTGCTGCTCGCTCTCTTTGCCTGCAACAATACGCCGAAACCCGAAACGGACAACACTTCCCAAGAACCTAAGGCTCCCGTGTCGGTGAATGATGCCATCCAGTTGCTGACTGATTCCATCGCCATGGATAGCACCAATGCACGCCTCTATGTAAGTCGTGCCAAGGCCTATTTCGCTAGCGAGCAGATTGGCCAGGCCATGATTGATATCAACAAGTCGCTGCAACTCGATCCTAATAACATCGATACTTACCTTTTGCTCGCCGATGTGTATTATGCCTTGGGCGATCAGGATAATATCAACGCTACACTCAACAAAGCAGTGGAAATCAATTCCTTGGATGCACGTCCTTTGGTGAAACTGGCCGAGTTGAACTTGCTTCAGCAAAACTTCAACCTTGCTATCGGTTATGTAGACAAGGCTTTAGGTCTTTCGTCATATAACCCTCGAGCCTATTTTGTGAAAGGCGTGTGTTATATGGCTGCCAAGCAGGATACAGCCAGTGCACTGAAGAACTTCCAATTGGCTTCAGAACAAGATGCTACTTTCTATGACCCCGTAGAGCAAATCAGTCGCATCTATGCTGTGCAGCAACCTCCCTATGCTATGGACTATCTTCGGAAGGCACAGCGGCAATTTCCTGACTATCCGACTGCCCGTTACGAGTTGGCACTATATCTGCAAAGTCATGGTGAACCAGAAGAGGCTCTGCTGCATTACGACACCCTATTGATGCAGCGTCCCGACAATTATATTGTGCTATTCAACAAGGGCTATGTCAATTATGTGTATCTCGAAGACAATGAGGCCGCATTGGATTATTTCAACCAGGCCTTGGAAGTCAAGCCAGACTATCTTGATGCAAAGTACAATAAGGGCCGTGTGATTGAGCAAATGGGGAATTATGCCCAAGCGATGGAAATCTACAAGGAAGTGCTGAAGCAGAAACCCGATTATACACTGGCTATTGATGCCATCAATAGAATACAAAATCAAGAAACTGAATAAGTTATCACAGAATCCAACATGTAATCATGATCCAAGTCTATTGCATCAACACCAAAACTACCAAAGAGTTCAATGAAGGCATGACCTTGCTTGAGATGTTGCCTGAATTTGAGTTCGACAAGCCTTATCCCATCATTTCTGCCAAGGTCAACAACGTGTCGCAGGGATTGAAGTTCCGCGTCTACAACAGTCGTGATGTGGAGTTTCTCGACCTCACGCATCATACTGCGCGTTTAGTGTATGCCCGATCGCTGGGCTTCATGTTATACAAGGCGACACAAGACCTGTTCCCTGGCAGCAAGTTGAACATGGAGCACCCTATCTCTAAGGGTTTCTATTGCCGTATCCAGAAAAGCGACGGCAAGATCCTTAATGGCAACGACATTGCTGCCCTAAGAGTGCGGATGAGGACTATCGTGGCCGATGATATCCAATTCCATCGTCATGAGGCCCGCATAGAGGATGCTATTGATATGTTTAGCAAGTTAGGGCAATATGATAAAGTCAAGTTGTTGGAAACCAGTGGAAAAGCGTACACGGATTACTATACATTGGACGACACTACCGATTATTATTACGGTCGGTTGGTGCCATCAACAGGGTATTTGAGTATTTGGGATATCGATGCCTATCGCGATGGCATCCTGCTGCGTATTCCCGACCGCGACCATCCCGACCGTTTGGCTGAGATGCATGAGCAGCCTAAGACCTTCGAGGTATTTTCGGAGAGTTTGAAATGGAATGACATCATGGGGCTGAGTACCGTGGGCGATGTCAACCACGCCTGCCAAAACGGGATGGCACGTGAGTTGGTGCAGGTGGCCGAGGCCTTGCAAGAGAAGAAAATCGTTCAAATCGCCGAGGAAATCAATCGCCGTTATCATAGTGAGACCCCAGTTCGTTTGGTACTGATTACAGGGCCGAGCAGCAGTGGCAAGACCACCTTCTGTAGCCGTGTCAGCATTCAGTTGAAAGCCTGCGGGTTGAAGCCCATCTCGTTCTCAACGGACGACTACTTCGTCAACCGTGTGGATACCCCCAAACTACCTGATGGAACCTATGACTTCGATAATTTCGAAACCGTCGACCATGCCGCCCTTGAACGAGATTTGATTGCCTTGTTGAATGGAGAGGAGATAGAAGTACCTGAGTATAACTTCGTTACAGGTATTCGCGAATACAATGGCAAGAAGTTGCAGCTGAAGGAAGGCTGCGTGTTGTTGGTGGAAGGCATCCATGCCTTGAACCCTCTGTTGACAGATCAGATTCCGGAGTCGACTAAGTTCCGTATTTTCATTTCCACCTTGACCAGCACCGCTTTGGACGACCACAATGTCATCCCGACCGACGACAACCGTCTGTTGCGCCGCATCGTGCGCGATTACAACAAAGGTGCATTCACAGCGCGTCAAACCATCAGTCAGTGGGCCAGCGTGCGTGATGCCGAAGAGAAATGGATCAACCCTTATCAGGAAAACGCCGACGTGATGTTCAACTCGGCCTATCTGTTAGAGTTTGCCGTCATGCGCAACCATGCCGAGAGCATCCTGGCTACCGTGCCTAATAATTGTCCTGAATACACTGAGGCACACCGACTTTTGCGTTTCCTGCATTATTTCACGCCCGTTTCCGACAAGGAAATACCTGCAACATCCATGCTGCGACAGTTCATTGGAGGCAGTAGTTTTATGTAATGGAGTTTCTTTTGGCTTAAAAACGTCTGAGAGCCCTTAAATATGCAGCTATTTTGAAAGCCGCTTTTCTTTTCCGCTTGCGTGAAGGAAAAACGGCTTTTCTAAAAATTGCCCGTTTTTAGCCCCGTAGAGCCGTTTTGGATAAAAAACAAATTTTTCAACTTTTTTGCAAATCGTGCCGAAAAATTCCGTACCTTTGCACCTTTAATTGAAAAACCCTAAAAATCAGAAAATGACTGAAGAAGAAAAAAGAGAATTGGCAAGCGAAGAATATGGTGCCAGTAAGATTCAGGTTTTGGAAGGCTTAGAGGCTGTGCGCAAACGTCCGGCCATGTATATCGGCGATGTCCATTTCCGTGGCTTGCATCATTTAGTATATGAGGTGGTCGACAACTCCATCGACGAGGCCATGGCGGGCTATTGCGACAATATTGATGTTCGTATCCTGCCTGGCAACGCTATAAGTGTCTTGGATAACGGACGTGGTATTCCCACAGGTATGCACCCCAAAGAGCACCGTTCGGCTTTGGAAGTGGTTTTGACAGTGTTGCACGCTGGCGGTAAGTTCGATAAGGGTTCCTATAAGGTTTCTGGAGGTTTGCACGGCGTAGGCGTCAGTTGCGTGAATGCCTTGTCGACGCACCTTACCGCTGAAGTCTATCGCGAAGGCCAGATTTTCAAGCAGGAATATGAATGTGGTAAACCTCTATATGACGTGAAAGTGGTGGGCACGACTGACAAGAACGGCACCCGTATCACTTTCCAGCCCGATGCTTCGATTTTCCAGACGACGGAATACGACTATAGCACTTTGGCCAACCGTATGCGTGAGTTGGCTTACCTCAATCATGGCATTACCATCCAACTCACCGATGAGCGTGAGAAGATGGAAAACGGTGAATATCGCACCGATACCTTCTATTCTGAGAACGGCCTCATCGACTTCATCGCTTACCTCGACGCCAACCGTGAGAAACTCATCCCCGAGCCGATTTACATTTCGGGCGAGAGAAACAACGTGCCGGTTGAGATTGCTTTGGAATACAACAACGAGTATAAAGAGAACCTCCACTCCTATGTCAACAATATCAACACGATAGAAGGTGGTACGCACCTGCAAGGCTTCCGTTCCGGTTTGACACGTTCGTTCAATGCCTACGCCGAAAAGAGCGGGCTTCTCGAAAAGCTGGAGAAGCTGAAGGTGAAGATTTCGCCCGACGACTTCCGCGAAGGCCTTACGGCCGTTATTTCGGTGAAGGTGCCGGAGCCGCAATTCGAAGGCCAGACCAAGACCAAACTCGGCAACGATGAGGTGATGGGTATCGTCAATTCCATCGTGGGTCAGCAATTGTCTGATTATCTGGAAGAGCATCCCAAAGAGGCCAAAACCATCTTCGACAAGGTGACCTTGGCTGCTCAGGCACGTCAAGCGGCACGTAATGCTCGTGAGAAAGTGCAGCGCAAGGGTGCGCTCTCTGGCTTCAGCTTGCCAGGTAAATTGGCCGACTGCTCCGAGCGTGACCCCGCCAAGACCGAGCTTTACCTCGTTGAGGGTGACTCCGCAGGTGGTTCCGCCAAGCAAGGCCGTGACCGTAACTTCCAGGCCATCCTGCCGCTACGTGGTAAGATTCTGAATGTCGAGAAGGCCATGGAGCACCGTGTGTTCGACAGCGAAGAAATCAAGAACATCTATACCGCTTTGGGTGTCACCATCGGCACCGAAGAGGACAGCAAGGCCTTGAACCTCGAAAAACTGCGTTATCACAAGGTCATCATCATGACCGATGCTGATGTCGACGGTAGCCACATCACGACCCTGATTCTGACCTTCTTCTTCCGCTACATGCGTGAGTTGATCGAGAATGGTTATGTGTATTGCGCCACACCGCCTTTGTATCTTATCAAGCGCGGCACCAAGCCTGTGCGTTATTGCTGGACCGACGAGGAGCGCTTTGCCAGTATGGCTGAGCTGACCAAGAACGGCACCGTAAGCGGCTACGACGTGCAACGCTACAAAGGTCTTGGTGAGATGAACCCCGAACAGCTTTGGGAAACCACCATGGACCCGGCGCACCGCACCTTGCGTCAGGTGACCATCGAGAACGCCATGGAAGCCGACCACATCTTCTCTATGCTGATGGGTGATGAAGTGGCCCCGCGTCGCGAGTTCATCGAGCAGAATGCTACATACGCGAATATCGATGCTTGATTATTGAAAATTAAGTGAATATAAAATAAGAGAGCGACCTTTTTAGTCGCCCTCTTACTCATTTCTTGACCAACCTGCGGGTCTGCGTAAAACTGTCAGTAACCAACTTGACGAGATAAGTCCCGGCTGGCAATGCCTCGACCGAGATTTCCATTCTTTCGGAATCATTCTCAAAGGTTTCAACAAGCTGCCCGGTGAGGTCGTAAATCTCGCATTGGTGGATAATCTCCTCGCTCTCAATTGTCAAGCGGTCTTTTGCGGGGTTGGGATAGACGACAAGGCTGCCGCTCTCGTTTTCGTCCACAGCGAGGTTGTTCAAAAAGACGTAAGTTTGTGGAGCCGAAACGGTGCTGCCCTCGAGATACATGCTCACGGTATGGTCACCGTTTTCGAGACCCGTCACATCAAGCAGAATGTTGCCGTTGCCCACGGCACCTGTCTGCTCGGTATTTTCATCATTGTCGAACCAGCAGTGGTAAGCGAGGTCGCTTAACGACTCAGTCTTGATGAAGAGATAGCCGCGCGTGGCACTGTAGTTTTCGTCCTTGACCGTCAGGTGGATGGTGTGCATCCCCGTGGTGAGGCTGCTGACATCAATTTGGAAAATGCCGTTGCCCACCGAGCCGTGGTGCATCTCGTTGTCATTGTTGTCAAACCAATAGCGGTACTCCAACGAGGAAGCTCCATCGGTCGAGACTTTGTGGAAAAGGGTTCCGTACACGGGCGTTGAGGTGCTGTCGGTCAGGTAATAGTGGAGAGTGTGGATGCCGTCGGGGAGCTGGCTCACGTCGATTTCACCATCCCAAGTGTCGCCGCTGAAAGTCTTGGTCGCACTCTGCCCGAAGTTTCCGTCGAACCAGTAGCGGCAGGTGCGCGTGGTTTGGGCGCTCAGCCCAAGGCACAGCAGCAAATTGAAGATTGTTAATACATATCGTTTCATGGCTTCAGTGTTTTGGGTTTCACTTGTTGCCGTCAATCACTTCGATGTGGATGTTCAGCTTGCCATCGGGGGTGGAATGTTGGCCGACCGTGGTGCGGTAGGTCGTCATGTAAGTGGGACGCGCGCTATAAGGCATATTGCCACCATTGATGCCCACTTGGGTACCATCTAAACCCAAACATTGGTTAGCGATTTCGCTTTTCAGGATAAGAGGTTCCGTTTCCCACACATAATGATAATAAACCCCATCGAAGGTATCGAAAACATCTGTTATATAATCAAAAACCCAGCAATCATGATGCGAACACTCATTAAAAATAGAACCCCAGCTTATGCAATTATAAGCCACGCTATTCCCATACATACCAGCCCCTCCAATGATACTATTATTTATAGATAAATTATATTGTCCAGAATTTAACCAGATGTAGGAATTATAGGCCTGGATGGTGTTGGTGGGTTGATTTGTTGTTTCACTACGGCAATCCCATACCACACAGTTGCGGAATGTGGTGTTATGGAAATTATCTTCTCTGAACCATCTAATCCTGCAATTGATGAACTCGGCATCGTACATACCGGCTGACGATCCTTCGGAGCCCCATTTGATTTCATTGATATTACATCTGATAAAGACCGGGGCATTCTGGCCGTTCACTGTGATGATACCATCGAAGAAGATACCCTCAACAGTCAAGACGGCGGGAGCATAAGAATTCCAAGTCTGAAAATCTCCCGCGATAATGGTGGGAAGCATGTTTAGTTCGTCATCGCTAACGCAGCCCACACCGCGCAGGGTGATGGCTTTGCCAAGGTTATGCGCATTGAAGGTGCCGCTCGAAAGGGTGATGATGTCACCTGTTGAGGAGGCGGCATCATAGGCTTCTGCAAAAGCATTAGCGCCGTAGAAAGTGGTAATCTCGTCGCCATGCTGCAGCAGGGCGGTTTGTGTGCTGTTTTGTGCAAAAACCAGCGTCGTCGCGCATAAAAGCGCCATGAGTAAGAATGATTTTTTCATAGTGTTAAGATTTAAAAACGCTGCAAAATTAGGCAGACAAGAAAAAGCGTGTACTTACAAATCGTCAAAATCAACTTACAAATGATATTTTGTAAGCGGATTTCCACTAATTTTGGCTTTTCCACTCGGAAGGTGTCATGCCGACGATGGCCTTGAAAGTGCGGAAGAAGGTCGTTTCGTTCGCGAATCCCGACTCCATCCAAACCTCCGAGGCACGAGTGTCGGGCTGGCTGAGCAACAGCTGCTTGGCATGCTCCACGCGATAAGTGTTGACGAACTGGGAGAACGAACAATGGCGCAGGTTATTGATACAAGCTGACAATACATTGCGGTTGCAACCTGCCGCCGTCGCTACATCAGACAGCTTCAGGCCATTATTCAAATAAAGGTGCTGTTCTTCCATCAGTTGGCAGACACGCTGCAACAATTCTTCATCAGCCACACCGGTCGCTGATACTTCGAGGTCGGTTGTTTCATGCGTTTCGTTGGTTTCGTCAGGCTCGTCCACCGTATCATCCTCGCGCGGTGTTGCTTTTCGCGCACGATATATAATAAGGTATGCGAGGAGTGCAGCCACAAGTGCCAAGCCTATCCCCATCCACAGCCACGGGAACGAGGCGCGGGCGGCCAGCAACGGTGCATCAGGATGGACGCGCAGCACCACAACGGACTTGAGGGGATTGTAATTGTTATCGCCAAGACCACCTGAAAGAATGAGGTTGCCGTCTGCGTTGACAACAGGCCAAGTGCAAACCGTGGCAAGCAGCGGATCCGTATAATAGAGTGTCAATGGTGCCGGATGCTCCGTATAATCTACACACAGCACATAAACCCGTTTGCTTGGGCTGAAACCCACCAAATAACCCCGTCCGCGCTGCCTGTCCACCACAGGAAAATGATACAGGATGCTGTCGCCATGGAACACCTTCGGCACCGCACAAGTGGTTGAAAGCAGGCTGAAGTCGGTGCCGTGAGTCTTGACGAAGCCTATTTGACCTTCGGCATTCTTCACGGGCAACAGGTAATCATAGTTGCCAGTTGCCTCATCGCCGATAAAACAACGCTCGCTCATCTGGGGGATGTCGTAAGCCAATGGTCGCCATTCATCGAGCAGCGATGCATGGAAAGGTTCGCCCCGTAGTTGGTCCACGATGATGCTGTCAGGACGAACACCATTGATATGCTTTGTATCCAAACTACTGAATATCATTACATTGTTATCGTCCGTGCGTAAAATATAGGGACAGGAACGCTTTGCGGCAACCTCCTTGGTGCGAACAAAGGTCGAGTGGCCGTCGAACAGCTCCATGCAGTCATTGCTAAACCAGTTGCCTGAAATGACCACTCGCCCGCTGTCAATCTCGGTGGCGGAGAAGTTGCTGCGTTTCATGTCCATGCAACCGAAGCCCTCGCAGATGTGGTTGGTTGGGTCGTACCATTCAGCCGTGAAAGTTTGTCCGATACCCAACGGCTCCCTGCAACCGCCACAAATGAGCACTTTGCCCGATTTCATGGGTATGACGATGCCGTGGTCATGCGGATAGACCGTAGGCACTGTATGCCAAGCTCCATCACTAAAATACTCCGCCGTGGCCGTGGGCACGAAACCCGTGGTGTGGCCACCGACGACCGTCAGCTCGTCGCCCGCGAAAAAAGTGCAGTGACCGTAACGGGAGATGTTGAGGTCGGGCAGTTGTTCGGTCTCAATCCTTATCGTCTTGCAGCCTAAGGTATCCGGCTGTTGGGCTATGGCCCGAAAGGATAGCATTGTCACAAACAAAACGCAGGTCAGAAACAGTCTCATTCGAATTGATTTTGGGGCGCAAAAATACAAAAATACCCCAAATTGAAAAATAATCCCGATAAAACTCCTATCTTTGCCGCATTGTTTTATGCCTAAATCTTTGCGCTTATGATAAGCTTTTTCCAATCTGAAAATCAACGTGTTATTGCTGTTGATTCCAAATCCGAACTTTCAGAAGAAACTGTTTCCAAACTCACTTGGCTTTTCGGTAATGCAGAAAAAATCGAAAAAGACACGGTGAAAGGCCATTTCATAGGGCCGCGCCGTGAGATGATTACGCCTTGGAGCACTAATGCCGTCGAGATTACCCAAAACATGGGCATCAAGGGTATTGTCCGTATCGAGGAGTTCCAAAAGGTGGAATCGAAGAAGGCGCCATACGACCCAATGCTGCAAAACCGCTACGAGAACCTCGACCAGAAAGTGTTCTCCGTCGATCGCAAGCCCGAGCCGCTGAAATACATCGACGACATCGAGGCTTACAACCAGCAGGAAGGTCTGGCCTTGAGCGAGGAAGAAATGGAATATCTGAAAGGCATATCCGCAAAGATTGGGCGCAAACTGACTGACAGTGAGGTGTATGGCTTCGCGCAAGTCAACTCCGAGCACTGCCGCCACAAGATTTTCAACGGCACTTTCATCATCGACGGCAAGAAGATGCCCAACACGCTCTTCGCCCTCATCAA